>Ga0209800_10003072_pt1 | contig 13762 bp, 9 predicted proteins | sample Higcelweek8metaG_FD_187174 | JGI IMG/M metagenome (GOLD analysis project Ga0209800, IMG submission 187174) | Freshwater pond sediment microbial communities from the University of Edinburgh, under environmental carbon perturbations - High... | ecosystem: Environmental > Aquatic > Freshwater >...
TCAGTCATGACATAAAATTATTAGAATAATCAGACAAATATAAAAAGATATAATCAAAATTTGCAACTATTTAGAGGTCTCTAATTTAATTATGTACCCATTGGTGTTGCTTGAGTAAAATGTAAGCGGTGAGCAGTAATCAGTCCCACCGCGGCGGAGGTAAATTGTGATAAACCTTAGTCTCTGCTAATTTCTCTAAATCAAAAGCTGTATTCCAAAAAGCGGGAGCGGCTATGCAAACCCACTGATTACTGATTACTGATTACAAAAAAAACTATTAAAAAAACAAGCACTTGCTTCTAATAATTACGATTTACTTCTTACCATGTACAATTTATTATTTCGCCGAAATAGTTACATTTTAAATTAGTGAATTGTTACATTTGTATTTTTAACTGTGGCAAATTATAATTAGCTTTGTATCAATGATCAATAATAAAAGCATAGCTGTTGTTGTTCCTGCATATAATGAAGAAACTCAGATATCAGAGGTAGTTCTTTCTATGCCAGAATTTGTTGACCGAATTATTATTGTAAACGATTTGTCGACTGATAAAACGGATGAGATTGTAAAAAGAATTATTGATTCTGACAACAATGATTACACAAACAAAAAAATTGGATTTGTTAAAATAAACCCAACCAGATATAACGAAGCAGAAATTGTACTACAACAAATCCAGGCAGAAGAAACAAAAAAATTTATTCCTTCAACCATATACAATGAATCTCCTGAAACAAGCAGAATAATTTTGATTAATCACTTGAAAAATGGTGGTGTTGGTGCAGCAATTGCGAGTGGATATAAATGGTGTTATGACAACAACATAGATTGCACAGCAGTTATGGCAGGAGACGGACAAATGGATCCAGGAGAGCTGGAAAGTATTTGCACACCTGTTGTTTTTGAAAATCTAGATTATGTTAAAGGAAATAGGCTAATCCACCGATCTGCAAAATATATAATCCCCAAAAAGCGCTTACTAGGAAATTCTGTATTGTCCATTTTAACCAAACTTGCATCTGGATATTGGAGAGTAAGCGACACACAAACAGGTTATACGGCAATTTCCCTCAACGCACTTAAACGACTAGATTTGTTTAAAATATATCCAAGTTACGGAATGCCAAACGATATGCTTGTCAAACTTAACATTACCTCTTGCTCTTTACGTGAAGTTGAAATAAAGCCTATATACCGAGTTGGAGAGCAATCCAAAATGAAAATAAAAAAAGTTATTTTTAAAATCAGCTGGCTATTATTCATTTCATTTTTTCGAAGAATCTGTAAGAAGTATTTTTTGAGGGATTTTCATCCACTTTTTTTGTTTTATATTCTCGGGCTATTTTTAGGTGTTTGCAGCCTCCCTTTTATGGCACAAATAATTTACAATTTTTTCACCCCCAATGTCACTCCTGATAGTATTCTGATAATATATATTTTCCTTTTTATCTCTTCATTTCAATCCTTCCTATTTGCGATGTGGATGGATATTCAGGATAACGAAAGGTTATACAAATAATTAATCTGATATTATGGAAATCTGGCAGGAAACCAAGCTTCAAAAAACCTTAAATAAAATTGATTTCTTATTTATCGGATTACGTTTGTTTTATCCCAGATTTAAAGGAATGAAAAATTACTATTTGCTGTTTTTTTTCTTCCCTCAAAAAATTCTCAGAATTAATGGTAATTGCAAATGGCCTGTTCACTTCACTTCGAGAGTATTGTTCGCAAAAAAAATTAAAGCTGGAATTAATAGTGCGCCTGGATTAAGTAATGGCTGTTATGTACAAGCTAAGAACGGAATTATAATTGGCAACAATCTTCGGATGGGGCCTAGCGTGGGACTAATAAGTGCCAACCATAATCCTGATAATTATGACCAGTGGATAAAAAGCGAACCAATAATTATTGGGAATAATGTTTGGATTGGGATGAATGCTGTTATCCTACCTAGAGTAAAAATTGGAGACAATGTTATTATTGCCGCAAACGCTGTTGTAAACAAAGATATCCCTTCGAATTCTATTGCTGCTGGGAACCCTGCTTTGGTTGTTAAAGTTAAAAATCCATACGGCAAATAAATAATGAAAAAATGGTTTAAATACTTTGTTTACCTTTCAATTATATTTCTGATAATCGGATTAGTAAAAGCAGACTATCTTGTAATCCCTAAAATTGAAAATTTTACTTTCCTAATATTAAGTATTATTTGTGTGTTTGCAGGATTCTTTTTTGACAGTTTAGCTTGGTACAAAACACTAAAGGCTGGTGGTTACAATCAGGTAAAACTTCAGGATTGCATTGCAGGTATGGGACTTTCGATATTCGGAAAATATATTCCTGGCAAAATATGGTTGATTGTTGGCAGAAGTGCTTACATTGCAAAAAGATATGATCTCCCTGAAAAAGACACAACAGCTTTTTCGTTGAATGCACAATTTATTTCTTTATGGGTAGGATTACTAATTGGATCGATAGGAATATTCTTTACTGGAACACAAAAACTAATACCCGAATTAACTTTAGCACTATGGATTATACTCACATTAATCTTGTTTTCTCGAATATTTCATAATCTAATAACTACAATTGTAAAGAAAATCTTTCGACGAAATTTTGTTATTCCATCATTATCTTTTAAGAAAATAATTAAAGTAATTCCTTGGTTTTTTGGCAATTGGTTACTTTGGTGTTTAGGGTTCTATTTTCTTACACAAAGTATGTGTATTGAACCTATAATTGTATTTATCGGATTTATTTTTGCACTAGCTGGCACGATGGGGGTTCTGGCAGTGATTGTACCTGGAGGTATCGGAGTTAGAGAAGGAATTCTTGCCACTATGTTAATCTTAGCCGGCATTGACGAAAAATTAGCTGTGAGCATCTCCGTAGCATCAAGGTTGTGGTTTTTATCCGGCGAATTCTTCCTGTTTATTATTGGAGTTTTCGCTAATATTAAAATTAAGAAAACTAGATTATAAAAATTATTTTAATTTTGATTATTCTCATGGTAATACTTGCTTAATATGAAAAACTTGCTTCGCAAAATAGCTCCATTTGTCTTTTTCATACTGTTAATATCATGCGCCACTCGAAAAGAAGAGCCATATTCATTTTTTATTGCCGGACATACATATGGCAAACCATTTGTTGAAAACGACGGCTTTCACCCTCCATTTAAGGAAAAGTTCTCTTACATAAAATCAAGAACAGAAATTGAATTTGGGGTTTTATTAGGAGATATTGTATGGTTGCCTTCGGAAAAAGATTGGGACGAAGTTGACAGAGATATAAATGATTTGGGAATCCCTGTTTATATAGTAGCAGGTAATCACGAAATGAAAGATACCGCTCTTTTTTCGAAAAGATATGGAGAAACCTATTACTACTTTAAAAAGCACAATGATTTGTTTATTGTCTTGAATCCAAACCTTGATCATTGGAATATTTCTGGAAAACAGCTTGAGTTCTTGAAGAAAACGATTAAAGAGCAAGCTCCCAAATCAGATAATGTTTTTGTAATGATACATCAACTATTGTGGTGGGATGATGAGAATAAATATTCAGAAATAACGCTAAACTCATTGGAGGACCGTGACGAAAGTCTCAACTTCTGGACTGAAATAGAGCCACTGTTTCATGGTTTGCAAAACAAAGTATTCTTTTGTGCAGGCGATATCGGAGCAAATTCTGCCGCTTCCGATTTTATGTATGACAGTTATGATAATATAACTTTTGTTGCAAGTGGAATGGGCGAAGGAATTGGGGATAATTTCATTGTAATAAATGTAGATGAAAATAAAAATGTTACTTTCGACCTAATTTGTCTTAATTCCGACACCCTGAAGTGTTTTGGGGAACTTACCAAGTATAAAATAGCAGATAATAATTAATCTGAAGTTTTTTGTAAATTAGACAATAAAAGTTTGCCTTAAAGACTTACCTCATAAAACATAGCAATTCCGTCAACAAATTTAGAATTTCTTGTCATTCTAAATGGCAACGAATTAATCACAGATGCCGCTATTTCGTTATACTCTTCGTCGTACTTTATTTCGACAACTGAATCGGGATCTGAAAATGAATCGTTGAATCTGTTGAAAATCTCACCCAATTTCATGTATTCTATTTCTGAGTCAATTGTTAATCTGAAAACGCCAGTGAGATCTCTGAAGTATTCTCTTCGGTATCTGTTCATCAGTTTAATCTCCAGTCCGGCTATCTCATCATAAATTTCCTGAGGCACATTAGACGTTTTGATTAATTCTCTCAGTCCAGCCGTAGAAATATTTTCGTTCAAATCGAAGTCGTTTAGAAAAAAAGATTTTTTAGTCCCTCGGTAGGCAGATTTAATTTTAATTTCGAAAACAGCACCCTTTACTGTTCCCATTAAATCACCATACCAACGAATTCTGTATTTTTTTCTGTCTGATTTGCCGCCAATATTATCAAAGAATGCATCTAGTTCGGGAGTGTCAAAATAAATATTATTTACATACCTTGGCTGATATATATTGCGAAAGAAAGCCGCAGACGACAACACTACATTTTTCACCTGATGGTATGACAGTGACGAAGGTTTGAATTTTCTTTCGTACCGAAATGTTTCGAGTTTAGTATATTTTCTTTCTTCGTTTGTCATTATTGGATATCAACGAAAGAAACTGTTGCATTATCTAACTTAAGTAACTCATTCTTACATTCGGTCAGCATATTGATGTTTTTCACTCTAACTCTGAAAGCCAAATCAAGATTAGATTTGCTCTGATCAAATCGTCTAAGTGCTGGTCTGCTAAACTTAAGGCTTACGATTCCAACGATTTTTTCCATATCGCCTTCTTTAGGATTCTGCAAATTTACTATTAGATTGTATGAATTGAGTTTATTCATTGGTTTGATAAAGAATCTAACCCAGATTACAGCCAACATTACTAAGAACGCAATAATGGTAACTACTGGTTGATTTGCTCCCATACCGAGACCGGTTGCAATTGCCAGAAACAAATATGACAATTCTTCAGGTTCTTTTATTGCTGCCCTGTACCTTACAATAGACAAAGCACCCACCAAACCAAGTGATAGAGCTACAGAACTTCCTACCAGAGTAATAATCAACATTGTCGTAAGCGAAACCATCACAAAATTGTACGAAAACTGGCTTTTATTTGAAAGACTGTTTGCACAACGTCTGTATGTTAACTCCAGCAATATTGACAACACGATTGTCATTGCCGCATTGATAAGAAATAGGTTTATATCGACACTTACAGGTTCAAAATTGAAATAAGTCGCAATTCGGTCATAGTTATTCATAATTCACCTTTTTTATTTGTACAACAAAAATATAAAATAATTAATAAAACAATACTTTTAAATTTCTATCCGTAGGTTCAATCTGCTTTTTGTTAAAAATCAGATTACTTCCTTGTTCAACAGCAAATTTTTTAATTTTAAATTCAATAGTAACATTTTCAGCATTCATAACCCCCGGGCCATATTCGGGTTTTTTCTGCAATAGCACTAAACCATAATTAACACCTTGTAAATTGCAGTCTTGTGCATTTAGATGTGTTTTATCTTTTGAGGCTATCCCAATATTGCAATCTAAAATTTTACAGTTCTTAACACTAAGATTGGAGTTTTCCCCACCACTTACTCCCTTATCTCCACACTTCTGGATATTGCAGTTTGAAATATCAACAACACTAGTGCTAAAATCTATTGCATCGTTACCAATGTCTTTAAATGTGCAATTTTTAACAATCCCTGTACAAAAATCTGAATCAAACGCATCACCAAAAGTATTGCTGAACAAAGTATTTGTGACTAAAAAGTCAGACTTTACGATATTTAAATCATCCTCGCAATTGTTCCAGCTAATTTCACAATTATTCATAACAACATCAGATTCAAAGAAACAAACAGATCCAGTAAGAGTCCAGCCATCTTTGTCCAATGTATTTAGGTGTGTGAATTTTACATAATCAAGTTGTGATTTACCTCCGGCTTTTAAAACAGTAAATGCGTTGGCAGAATTATCCGAGGACGTAATAATTACTGGTTGATCCTTAGTGCCAGCAATAACAACTGGAGAGTAACACAAAAATGCAGCATCTTTTATTAAGTCTATTTTTACCCCCTTAGAAATAACAAGTTTTGAATTAGCAGGAATTATTACGTTCTGATCAAAAGTAAAACTTCCTGATTTAATCTCATAAAATCCAGTTTGTTTATTAAAAAATGCTGAAATATCTTCGGTGTTTTCTTTCATTTTAATTCTAGGGTGATAATTTACTGGCAATGACCATAATTGCATCTTCTCACTAGAAACTTTATCAGATCCAGCAAATTTGAAGTATACATAAGAATTGGAGGATGGATCAGCAACACCATTAAAATCTGCTAGATATGAGTTGGATTTATATTTACTCTTTATTGTTATTTTACTTTCTGTTACCATCCCGTTTTGTGTGCCAAATCCAAGTATTTCGACATCCATATTGACAAACACCCTTGCCGTGATTGTCTTGTCATTATTTAAATAGAAATTTATAAGTTCATTCGGAAAGTCTTTAGGAGACACCGGTGTGCCCATATTTAAAACACTTTGTAATGTTTTAAGATTGTTTTCCTTATATTTTTTGTCATTTATTCTACCAAAAAATTCAGGTAACATACTTTTAATCAGACTATTGTGTGTAATAATTTGAGCCGGATCGAAACTATAATTCAAAAATTCACGCCTAATAAGTGATTCGTAGTTTGCAATTGTCGAGTCGTTCTTTTTCAACTGTAAGTCAATATAATCATCATTTGAAAAATATTCTAGCTCTTTCTTGTACTTATTCACAAAAACAGAGTCGGACAAAAAAGCAAAATAAAAAGCTGCCTGAGTCGAATATTTATTCCCAGGATTAATTTTAAAATCTCCAGCAATTTCTGGTAATCCCCAATTAAAAATACCCCAGTTTGAATAACAGTCAAATGCTATTGGTTCAATTAAGGCTGTAATCGGATTATAATAAAATCTTATATTATGCCATATTATGCCATGGTATCCACCAAAACAAGACATTATTGCGAAGTATCTTGCAAATTTGTCTACATCAAAAACTTCAGAAGCGGAAAGATTTCCCTGACGATAGGAGTCGAGGAGATTTTGTGCAAGAACAAACACTTGGAGCGCAACAGTATCTTCAAGTAATTGATTCTCCTTAAAAGGAGTAATTACAGCCGATCCATAGACATACGATTCATTCGTTTCCAACGAAACTGCTCTTCTGTTCCACAATTCTTCTTCACTAAACGACATGATTGGCCCTTCGCGCCTTTTCTTACTTTCAATAAGTTGCTTAACAAAGTGTTCCTCATAAGCATATATTCCAAGAGATCTGTTATTTAAACTTACTGGCACAAACCCATACTTTGTTGTTAAAATATCATTATCAAGCAGAACTTTATGAATGAACCACTCATAAATATAACTTCTTGAGCTTGGCGTTTGAAGTGAGAAAACACACATCCCTTCCCAAGAATCATCAATAATCTTTACTCTGAAAGACCACTTATCTCCAGTAAGATGGTCAAGCCAATCTCCTTTTAATCTTATTTCGGCCTTCATAATTTTGTCTTCGTAGCCGACGAGCGCCTTAACATAACTATCTTCTTCTGACACAAGTACCCCTCTTTCAAAGGCTTTTTCTCTGAAACCATATAATTTCTTCAGCTCTGAGTCTTCAATATAAATTCTAAAATTCGGAATTTCGTTGTATTGAGGGTATTCAATTTTATCAATCTTTTTAATTTCGAAATCATCAAAATACGACTGTGTTTTGTCCGGATTCCAAATGTATATATTCAAGTCTTTGCCAGAATAATCTGGAGGTAATCTAAACTGAATTTTTAACCTGCCCCAACCATCTTCAAGAGTGTCACAAATGAATTGTTCGCTTTCATAAACAGTTGGCTCTTCAGCAATATTTTCTTGTACAACCAATCTTGCTGTTCCGTTTTTTCTTAATATGCTTATGCTGTATGCTTCGTCAGGATTAGGATTGTGAAGAATATACAAATTTGCAAACTCTTTTTTGTCAATTAGAACAGAATTTTTACCCGAATAAGCAATTTCGGAATTTGTTAAGCCTTTAGTTTCTAATTTGAGTAAAATAGAATTTGTAGAGTAAACAAATCCACCCTTCCCTTCTTCAAACTTTTCGAAATCACAGAAAAGTAAAGTGCTCTTTTTATTGCTTCTTAAAAGTGAGAAGTGAATTAGCAGTGCTAAAATCAGCAATAAGCCGAGTATACTTAACAAAAGCTTCAGATTTTTAGTCTCTCTTATACCCTTCAGTTTCATGCAGCAAAATAAGTTAAAAAAAACTTCAAAAGAAAAAATATTAGTAAAAAACTCGATATAATTGATTTCTGTTTCCTGCCTTATATTTTCCATCCAAAATAATCCAGGATTTACTTTCAATCATATAATTAATAAGTACCTTATCTAGTTTTGTATTTTCAAGTCTTATAGAGGCTGGCCCGAATTCCGGCTTCTTCTGCATTACAACAATGCCATAATTTGCTTCCGATATGTTGGAGTTCTTTACAATTGCTTCGGAGAAGTCCTTTGATGCAATTCCAATATTTACAAAAGAAATGTCAGCATCTGTAATAATTGCGCGGGAATTCTCTCCAATACTAATACCTTTATCAGCAGCTTTATTAATATGACAATTTATAATTTTTACATCACTCGTCGAAAAGTCTATTGCATCATTTCCATTATCAATAAAATAACAATCTGTCAGAACTCCTGTACAAAAATCTGAATCGTGAGAATCACCATAAGTATCTTTAAACGAACAATTAGATAAGGAGAAATTACTACGTACTGTATTTAACATATCCTCGCAATGATTGTTTCTGAATGTACAATTCTTAAAATCAACATCTGACTCATAGAATGTAACTGCACCTGTAAGCTGCCATCCATTATAGTTCAAGGTGTTAAAATTTATAAATTCAGTGTAATTAAGTATCGACCTCTGTCCAGCTTGTAAAACCGTAAAGCCCATGGCTGATTTGTCTGATGAAAATATTTTAACCGGCAAGTCTTTTGTTCCTTGAAAGTAAACTGGAGATTCCGAAATAAAAGCTGCTTTTTTAACAAAATCGACCTCTGTTCCAGCAACAAAAATCACCTTGTAACCTGCTGGGATACAAACAGGTTTGTTAAATGAAAGTCGACCATTAAAAACAATTTCATTGGTTCCATCTTTAAGATAACTCTTAAAATCAATAGCCCTAGATTCTAGATCAGTTCTTGGATTATAATATACAGGAGCTGGCCACTTCAATACTGGAACTGTAAAAACACTATCTTTATCCGTCAAGCTAAAGTGCAAATATTCACATTGTTCACAAAGTTCCCCTGTCTTTAAAATTACATCATTAAATTTCCCTGTTTTATTTTCAGCAATTTTAACATCAAAGTTTTGTTTTAATTCTTCTTTTGTTCCAAATCCTTTTACAACAATTTCGTCTTGAAGATATAATCTTATCAGAACCTCAGACTTTGACTGCATGAAACAATTGACATATTCGGCAGCTAATAGGTCAGTTCTTAGAATTCTATCTACCTCCATAGGTTTTTCTGCCAATAAATTAACTCTGTTCACAAAATTCTTATCAGAAAGTGAATCAATGAAATCTGGAATATACTGGTAAAATTTTTCCTTGATTACAACAAATTGGTTTGTGTCGCAGAAATAGTTTTTAAATTCTATTTCCAAAAGACTGTCTTTTTGTGCTAATTGATTGTTAAACTGTTTTACAGATTCAGAATGTGTTTTTTCATTTAAAAACACTTTTACATATTTGAGATATGATTTAACAAAAAGAGTGTCACTACTTAAATAATAAACAGAAGAAAAATACTTAGGATAGTCAAAATCCTCCATCATTACTGAAATTGGATTTGTCAAATTATAAACAGCGTCTCCTCCGAACATGTCAAACCCAACAGGCTCTAATCTCGACAAAATGGGATTATAATAATATCTGATATTATGCCAAGCTAAGCCATGATATGCATTTCGAGATTCGAGTAAAGCATAAAACTTTGCAAGCTTGTCAACATCAAAAATTTCAGAAGCTGGAGCAGACATATCTCTATAACTCTCAAGAAGGTTTTGTGCCAAAATGAAATAGCTATATAATGTCGTGTCTGCCAAAACTTTTTTAACCCCAAATGGCTCAATGACTGCAGTTTCAAATGCAATTTCGCATGGAATTTTAAACCGCATAAACTCCCAGAAACCAGCCTCAGAGAACTTAATTATTGGCCCTTCTCGCCTTTTACCATACTCGACTAATTCCTTCTGAAAATGCTCTTCATAAGAATAAATTCCATATGATTGTCCATTAATATAAACTGGAACAAAGTCGTATCTGCTCGTAAGCATGCCTTCTCTTTCAAACTCTTTGTGTAATAGCCATTCGTTTGTAAAACCACGTGCCTGCGGTGTTTGAATTGAAAAAACTGTCATTCCCCGCCAACTATCATTAATGAGTTTTATTCGAAAAGACCATTTATTGCCCCTGATGTGGTCCAACCAGTCACCCTTTAACCTAATTTCTGCCGCCATCATTTTATCTCCACCAAAAATCAAGGCTTTAACAAAACTATCATCTTCAGTCTGTAAAACTCCATTTTTGATCGCAATTTGTCTTTTCTCTTCGAGTTTTTTAAATTCAGATTCCTGGATATAAATCAATAAAGGTTCGCAATTACTATATTCAGGATAAGTCTTATGTTCTTTTATTTCAACTTTAAAATCATCAATATATGTTTCCTGAAACTTTGAATTGAAAACATAAAAATGCAAACTGTCATCAAAGGTTTTTTCAGTATAAATCTCAATTTCAATTTCGTTCCAGTCTCCTACAGAATCACCTACATCATAATTTGAAATATAGTATAGCTTTTTATTATTTACCCCTTGAGCAATCAAAAAAGCATCTGAGCCCTTTTTGATAGAAAGCGATACTTTGACATATTTCTCTCCCTTAATTCCGCCAACTTTAATTAGATTGAAAAATTGTTGTCCTTTATTAATCATCAGGCTGCTTTTTCCTGAATGAGGAAAGTTTGAACTAAGAATTGCAGCTCCTTGCTTTATTAAATAGTCTTTATCACTTGTAATTAAATAACCTGAATCATTTACTGACTCAAAATCACAACTAATTAAGAGGTCTTTATTATTTGCTTTTTCGGGTAACATCTGGAAATACAATGCTACAAGCCCCAATAGAATTAATAGAAGTGCCGGAAAAAAAAAGAAATCTTTTCGTTGTAATTTCCTCATCGACAATACTGCAAGAGTTTAAGGTTTTATTATAAAGTCATCAAAGATAATTAAACTGTAAATATTTTTACAAAATATTCATTCGTATAGTAATATTTAACGGTTACGATCAAGAAAAAAATCCCTACATTGGTCTCGCATAAGCAACCACGTCCTCAGCGCCAATTTCGGCACCACATAAAATAACTAATCTTTCTATAACATTACGAAACTCACGGATATTACCTGTCCAGTTAACTTTTTTAAGTTCTTCGATTGCTCCAGCCGAAATCTTTTTTACTGGAACTCCTTGCTCGGCACATGATAGTTCAACAAAATAGTCTGCCAGTAATGGAATATCTTCTTTGCGGCTATTAAGCGATGGCACATGAATGAGAATTACACTTAATCTGTGATATAAATCTTCACGGAAATTGCTTTTTTCAATTTCAGAGGCAATGTTTTTGTTTGTTGCTGCAATTACTCTGACATTGACGTCTATATCTTTATCGCTGCCAACTCGGGTAATTTTATTTTCTTGCAAAGCCCTCAATACCTTGGCTTGAGCAGATAGACTCATGTCGCCAATTTCGTCAAGAAATATTGTTCCGCCATCTGCCTGTTCAAACTTGCCTTTTCTTTGCTTTATCGCGGATGTAAAAGCTCCTTTTTCGTGTCCAAACAATTCACTTTCGATTAGCTCAGAAGGAATTGCAGCACAATTAACTTCAATAAATGGTGCCTGAGCTCTGTTGCTTTTTTCATGCAGCCATCTGGCTACAACTTCTTTTCCGGTTCCATTTTCACCAGTTATTAGGACTCTTGCATCAGTTGGAGCAACTCTTTCGATCATGTCTTTCACTTTTTGAATTGCTGCCGAATTTCCAATCATCTGATATTTCATCCCAACTTTCTTTTTTAGAGTTTTGGTTTCCATTATAAGATTAGACTTGTCGAGTGCATTGCGCAAGGTTATCATTATTCTGTTTAAATCCAGTGGCTTTGGGATAAAATCAAATGCTCCTTTTTTGATTGCTTCAACTGCAGTTTCAATTGTGCCGTGACCAGAAATCATAACGACTGGAACCTCGGGAGACGTCTCATGCAAATTCTCAAGAACTTCAATTCCATCCATTTGCGGCATTTTAATGTCACAAAAGATAACATCGTAAGTGTTTTCAGCTGCTAACTGCAAACCGCTCTTTCCATCTTCAGCAAGATCTACATTATGACTTTCAAATGTAAGGATATCTTTTAAAGTATTACGAATACTTCGCTCGTCATCAATAATCAGTATTTTTGCCATGGCATTTATTTTTCTTTTTGCAAAGATAAAAAAAGTCGTAAGACCGTGGACGGAAGATGGAAAAAAAGGCTTTATTATTCCCAATTTTCTATCATTTTTGGGGATTGCTTCACCTCTGGGGAGGTTCGCAATGACCTTGCGGGTTTAAAACAGCAAGGTCATTGCGAGCAGCTACGCTGCGAAGCAATCCCCAAAAATTAGCAGAATTGCAAGCAGAAAAATCCCGCCTTATTTAATCTGTTGTTTTACAATCTCTGGCAATGTTTCTTCCTTTATCAAATTTCCACTCTCATCAAAGTACTGCCAGAGTTCGGTTTTTTGATTCTCGGAAAATTGTCCTTTAATAGCTAGTATGCCTGGGTTGTGGTATTTTTCGAAACTTCCCTGTTTTATGTTATTCTCGAATTGTATTTTCTCTTTTATATTTCCATCTTCAAAATATTCAGTCTCAAATCCATGTTTCTGATTTTCAACAAAATCGGTTTCTCTAAGTATTTTTCCCGATTTATAGTATTCTTTCCAAGTCCCGTTTTTCTTTGACAAAATGTATGTTATTTCTCCTTGTAATTCTCCAGTTTCGTAATAATAAATCCATGTCCCGATTTTTTTATGATTTTCATAAAATTGAATGTCACGAATATTTCCATTTTCATAATAATACTCCCATTGTCCTGTTTTTACTCCAATTTTATAGTATTCGACAAACTTTTTATTTCCATTTTCAAAATAGCCGACAAATTTCCCATCTAGTTTTCCATCCTTATAGAATGCCTGAGTTTTTTTCGATCCATTTTCGTAATATTTAAACCATTTACCAGATGGCAAATTATCTTCATATTTCCCTTTTTCTTTTAACTGTCCATTTTCGTAGAAGCACAAATATTTGCCATTAAGTGCATCATTAATGTAATTAGTAAGCGACATTGTATTGCCACTTTTATAAACATAAATTACTGTTTTTGACGAATCTTTTGATGGGCAAATTGCATTTGCATTAAGCCACAAAATCAAAATCAAACAAAACAAAATTATTTTTTTCATTAACATCAAATAATATAAATGAATATTTAAATAGACAGTCGTTTTTTTAATATTCCCAACCAAAGT
>Ga0209800_10003073_pt1 | contig 13760 bp, 13 predicted proteins | sample Higcelweek8metaG_FD_187174 | JGI IMG/M metagenome (GOLD analysis project Ga0209800, IMG submission 187174) | Freshwater pond sediment microbial communities from the University of Edinburgh, under environmental carbon perturbations - High... | ecosystem: Environmental > Aquatic > Freshwater >...
TTTCACCTGTTCGGCATCGCTGCCGTAACTGACTCCCACATTAATCCTGCCCTTGATCCGTTGATCAGGAAAGGCCTGATTGGTCAACATGGTGTTGCAGAGGTCGGAGTTGGGGATGATCAGCAGCTGGTTGTCCAGGGTCTTGATCTTGGTGGAGCGTAGCCCGATATCCTGTACATCACCCACCTGACCGCTGGCCAGCTGTATCCGGTCTCCAATTCTGAACGGACGGTCCAGCATCAGGGTAAAGCCGGAGATGACGTGGGCCAAGGTGTCCTTGGCAGCCATACCGATGGCCAGAGAACCGATACCCAACGCGGTTACCAGGGAAAGGATATCATAGTTGAAATGCTTCAGCACCACCATCAGCGCACCGCCGATAATGAACAGCATGGTGACCTTCTCAACCACCGGTGTCATCTGACGGGAGAAGCTGCCGTGCTCGCCTTCCTGCTGTCGCTCTTCGTACCAGAGCAGGATTTCATGCAGTATTCGGTAGAACAGGATGCAGACAATGGCAACATTAGCCATGAAAAGCCCGCCAGACAGGAGCCGGGAAATCTTTTCATGCAGTGGCAGGGTAAGAAATGCCAGGTATATCCCCAGAAAAATGAGAAACAGCGACAGGGTAGGGGTGATCCGCTTCAAGATCCTGTCGTCGAGTTCTGTTTTGGTAAAAGAGGTTAAGCTGCTGCCCCAGCGGTTGATGACGTAGCAGACCGCCTGAGCCAAAAGCCAGAAGCAGCCAAAGACAATCATGGCCACCAGCAAACGCTTTGCCCAGAAAAGCAGACCGGCATCATTTGCCGATGGCAGGAAAATGGTTATGATCAGTTCAAGCAGATTACTCACCGAATACTCGCTTGAAAATAGTGTCAACATGCTTCAGGTGATAGGAGAGGTCAAAGGATTCGCGAATCTTGGTTTCGCCAAGCGCGCCAACCACTTCAGGATCGGCCAGCAGCTCGGTCTGAAAATCCTTGCCTTCTTCCCAGACCTTCATGGCATTTTTCTGTACCAGACGATAGGAATCTTCCCGGGAGACACCGGATTGGGTCAGATCCAGCAGGATCTTCTGGGAGAAGACCAGCCCCTTCATCTGGTTCAGGTTTCTGAGCATATTTTCCGGGTAGACCACCAGATTGCGGATCAGGCCGTTCAGGCGACGCAGGGAGAAGTCCAGCGCCACAGTGGCGTCTGGTCCGATGTAGCGCTCTACCGAGGAGTGAGAGATATCCCGCTCATGCCACAACGCCACGTTTTCCAGGGCAGGGATGCACATGGAACGGACATAGCGGGCCTGACCGGTCAGGTTTTCAGACAGGATCGGGTTGCGCTTGTGGGGCATGGCCGATGAGCCTTTCTGCCCCTTGGTGAACTGCTCTTCCGCCTCCAGCACCTCGGTGCGCTGCAGGTGACGAACCTCAATGGCGATCCGCTCTATGGAGGAGGCGATGATCGCCAGAACACAGAAGTATTCGGCATGACGATCACGGGGAATCACCTGGCTTGAGACCGGTTCCGGTTTTAGCCCCATCTTCTCGCAGACATATTCTTCCACAAAGGGGTTGATGTTGGCAAAGGTACCCACAGCGCCGGAGATGGCGCCGGTGGCAATATTTTCACGGGCAGCCTGCAGCCGCGTGCGGTTACGTTGCATCTCGGCGTAGAACGAGGCCAGCTTCAGACCAAAGGTGACCGGTTCGGCATGGATGCCGTGGGAACGGCCCATGCAAACCGTATCCTTATGCTCAAAGGCCCGCAGCTTGATCGATTCCAGCAGCATCTCAAGATCGGCCAGCAGTTCATCGGCAGCCTGAACCATCTGTACGGAGAGGCAGGTGTCCAGTACGTCAGAGGAGGTCATTCCCTGATGGATAAAGCGGGCTTCAGGGCCGACAAATTCGGCAACTGACGTTAAAAAAGCGATGACGTCATGCTTGACCTCAGCCTCAATGGCGTCGATCCGCTCAATGTTGAAATTGCCTTTTTCACGGATGACCGGGACTACCTCTTTGGGGATGACGCCAAGCTGGGCTTGTGCTTCGCAAGCCAGGGTTTCAATTTCAAGCCAGATGCGGAAACGGTTTTCAGGTTCCCATATCTGGGCCATTTCTTTGCGTGTGTAGCGTGGAATCATGGGGTAAAGCTCCTTGGTTTATGGTTTACTGTTATTTAGTTTAATCTCTTTTTTTAGCAATTTGGTATATGGATTCGGTTTAGAATCAGAAAAATCGTAGTTATCTCTCATGTATGCACCTATAGTTCCATCACCGGACCGGCCTGATGTTGCTCACCGATCACGATCCGGGGGGCGCAACAGTTCTGATCTCTCAGAAATGATGCAGTTGTTTCAATAACCTTGTCAGGATGGTTGTTTGTCTCGGAAAGATGCGCCATTACCAGCGCCTCAAGGCGATCATGGGCCAGATCATGCAGCAGTTCCAGCGACTCCTGATTGGAAAGGTGACCATGACGCGATTTGATCCGTTGTTTCAGATTCCAGGGATACGGTCCATTCAGCAGCATCTCCGGATCATGGTTTGATTCCAGATTCAGGGCGCGGCAATCTTTTAACTTTTCCCGCACCAGACGGGTGACGATTCCCAGGTCAGTGGCACTGCCTGCCTTGCCTTCACTTGATTCAATCACAAATCCAACCGGGTCACAACAATCATGGGAGAGGGGAAAAGGATCGATCATGATATCCCTGAAGGAAAATGAATAACCGGTTTCAAACTCCACCAGCTCTATTTTTTGCAGGTAGCGTTCAGCTACCGTGCGCGTAGCATAACTGACCAGCACCGGCAGGTTATAACGGCGGGCAAATGAGCCGACACTGCGGATATGGTCGATATGTTCATGGGTCACCAGCATGGCGTGGATTGATTCCGGGGCAATGCGGGAAGCTGTTAAACGGGCCGTGGTCTCTTTCAGAGACAGCCCGGCATCGATTAACAGGCGAACGCCGCCGGTTTCAAGAAAAAGACAGTTACCTTTGCTGCCGCTGGCCAGTGAACAGATTCTCATCCAAACGTTTATACAGGATTATCACTGTCTGTGGCAAGGCAGACGTGAAACATTTTGGAATGGCTGGTGATCCTGAAGAGTGAAGGTCCCAATGGCGCTGTTTCTACGTATAAGCAGTCTTAAGTCCCCCCCTTTTGAAAGGGGGCAGGGGGGGATTTGCCGTTTGCTGCCGGGATCTGATCAAAGAGAGTTGCTTTTATTTGCCGAATAGTTTGCCGATCCCCTCAACCCCTTTCCCCCCCAGAAACATGATCCCACGGGCAACATCGGAGACAACCGGTATGCCGATCTTGCTGGCTACACCGGTTGCAATCTGGTCTACCAGGGATTGGCGGAGCTGAAAGCGAGGATTGGCAAGATCGCCAGCCAGTGTAAACTGCACAGCAATTTCATCCTTGTTATTCTTTAAAAAAGCCAGCACCGCTCGGGCCGGAAGCCCCAAAAAGAATCCACGGCCTCCTCCTTGCTTAAGCTCAAGTCCCTTGATACGGATTTCGCCCGGAACATTCAGGTGCTGCTTGCTGATGGTGATATTTGCATCGCCATCCAGGCTGCCATGGTTCACATCAAAGTCGCCAGGTTTAAGATAGTAGGGACGGAAACGGGTTATATCCCATTGCCGCAGGGAGAGCTTGAGTGAGCTGTCAAGGGAGGCCGGGGAAATCTGGCCTTTGACGGTCAGGCTGCCGACCTGGGGTGCCGCCAAAGAAAAGCTGAGCGGCATTGCCTGATTGAGCAAGGGGTAGTTAAAGGGACCGCAGGTCAGCTGCAGTTTGGGAAATCGCAGCAGGTGGTAGCCGTCTTTGGGATTGCTGATACCCACTGCAGCACGTCGTTTGGAGTGTCGATCAAGGATGATCAGCTCGCCATCAGTCAGTTCTATTTTTCCAATAGCGGTTGAAAATGCAGGGCTGTTCCCTTGCTCTGGAACAGCGGTATGTTGTTTCTGAGTGGCTGGCAGTGGAGCGATCACCTTGCCGTCAGGGCCGATTTCAATCAGCACTTGAGGCCGTTCAACGGTAAGCTGTTTGATTTCTATCCTGCGGGAGGCCAGGGCGCGAAAGCTGGGAGTCAGAACAAGCCGTGGGATCAGGAGTCGGTGCGGGAAAGGGCCTGGTCCACCGCGACGGATACGAACGTCCGTCAATACCACCCGGTTCCAGCCTGCTTCAATGGAGCCTAAAGAAAAGTCAGGACCAAGATTTTTCTGCAGGGTGGTCTCAATCAGTCTGGTCAGATTACGGGACAGCCAGAACAGTGTGACAACTGTCAGAATAGCGAGTACGCTTCCTGCAATGATCAAAATACGTACTGGTTTTCTATTGATGCTAAAGCGGTGCATGATAGCCAATACCCTCATTTTACAAAAGTTCATCCTCTCGGATGCAAATCCTTGTGCAGCTGCTTCAGCCGCTCACGGGTCACATGGGTGTAGATCTGGGTGGATGAAAGATCGGCGTGGCCCAGCATGATCTGGACACTACGCAGGTCGGCTCCGTTGGCCAGCAGGTGGGTGGCAAAGGAGTGACGCAGGGTGTGTGGTGAAATACTGGTGCGGACACCGGCCAGCAGCGCCCGCTTTTTGATAATGTTCCAGAAGGCCTGACGGGTCATGGACTCCCCCAAACGGGAGAGAAACAGCTCGTTCTGCTGTTGTTCCGGGTCCTGTTTGCAGCGTACCTGTTCCAGATAGTCGGCCACCCGGTGGCAGGCGGTGGCACCGATCGGCACCAGCCGTTCCTTGCTCCCTTTCCCCATGGTCATCAGATAGCCGATCTCCAGATTCACCTCGCGCAGCTTCAGGTTTACCAGTTCTGATACCCGCAGGCCGGTTGCATAGAGCAGCTCCAGCATGGCCCGGTCACGGATCTCTTCTGCCCGTTCGCCTTGCGTGGAACCCAGCAGTTTTTCTACCTCCTGCATACTCAAAAAGGTTGGCAGCTTTTTCAGCGGGCGAGGGGCCTCAATGATGGCTGAAGGGTTGGTGGTGGCGTAACGCTCGATCAACAGGAAACGGTGGAACATCCTGATGGAGGAAAGCAGCCTGGCCCGGCTGCGGGGAGCCAGTCCCCGTTCCCGCTCTTTGCCAAGAAATGCTGCTATGTCAGCTGATTGGATGCTGTCCGGGGTATCGCGTTTGAGTCGCTCCAGATAGTCAAGGTAGCGCCCCAGATCAGCGGCATAGGCACTGCAGGTGTTGCCTGACAGACCTTTTTCCACGGTCAGCCAGGCCAGAAACAGATCAAGAAAGCGGTTCATTGCCAGTCATCAATGGCCCAGGCCAGGGTGGTGCGGATCTCTTCCAGTTTTTCTTCAGAGACAATCTTGTGTCCAAAGATGTCCCGCACATAAAAGACGTCAGCAACCTGATCAACTTTGGTAGAGATTTTGGATACACCGATATAGAGTCCCAGTTGATTGATGGTGCTGGTGATCAGGTAGAGCAGCCCCACCTTGTCATGGGCATAGATGTCGATGACGGTGTACTCCTCTGATACCTCATTGTCGATTTCGATCCGGGTGGGGAAGTGGCGGGCTGATTTTGCCTGCAGCAGGGTCGGGCGCTGACGTTTATGCACCAGATCAGAGACTTGGACAGTACCATGCAGAACATCGGTCATGTCTGCTTCAACCTTCTGCCAGCGGCTTTCGTCGGTAATCAGAAAACCTTGGGCAGAGTTGACCTGCAGGATATCAAGAATCTTGCCGTTTTTACCGGTAAAAATCTGGGCTCCCAGAATGTTGATGCCGTTGGCCGCCATGACACCGGTTATTTTTGAAAACAGGCCGTTTGTATCAAACGTGCAGATAGTGAAACTGGAAAATCCGTTCTCCGGTTCATGTTGAACCTGCATGACCAGATCTGTTTCATTTAGTTTGACCAGCAACCTCAGATGATCTGCAATGTTCTGCAGCGGAGCGGACAGCAGGTAGCGGGTCGGCAGGGCACGCAGCTCTTCCTTGGCAGTGGCTGCCGGAATATCGTATTCCACCATTTCGCGTACCTTGCGGCGAACGCTGCGGACCCGCTCGGTGCCTGCTTCCAGCCTGAAATCACCACGTTCAAGAATGTTAAAGGCCTTTTCGTACAGCTCATTAAACAGCATCGCCTTCCAGGTGGTCCAGACGTCGGAACCGACCGCCCGTACATCGGCTATGGTGAGCAGAAACAACATCTTCAGGTTTTCACTGGTCCCCATCTGGCGGGCAAACTGTATGATCATCCGTTCGTCAGCCAGATCACGGCGCTGGGAGATATGGGCGAAGATCAGGTGGCTACGTACCAGAAATTCAAGCCGCTCGCTGTCTTCCTTTGAAAGTCCCATCCGGCGGGCGATGGTGGGGATCATGTCGGCCCCCTTGTCGGCATGCCCGCCTCCCTCACCCTTGCCGATATCATGGAACATGATCGACAGGATCAGCAGTTCCCGTTTGCCAATCTGGCGAGCAACCTCGCAGGGCAGGAAGAGCTCTTTTTTCAATTCGCCATTCAGAATCTTTTCCATCTGCTCGACGGCAAACAAGGTGTGAATATCTACGGTGTAGATATGATATAGGTCATGCTGTACCTTGCAGTAGATATGCTCAAACTCGGGGATATACTCGTTCAGAAACTCCAGATGGTGCATCAGACGAAGGGTTTCGGCCATCCCTTTTTCTGAACGGAGGATGTTCAGGAAGGATTGGTTGACCTCGCGATTGCGCCGGAATTTATCGTTTACCAGGTGCAGTGAGCGCCTGATCAGCCATTTGACACGGATATTCAGCGTAACCCCGTGTTTCTGGGCGTGTTCAAAGATATGCATCAGCACTGCCGGATTTTTGTCAACGATGGACTCATCCGGGATGATCAACTCCCCCTTCAGGACAAAGCAACCGTTGCCCACCGGGCGGCGTACAAAGTAGCCCAGAATCTTGAGTGCTCCTTCATCGCGCCAGATACAGCGGGAGGTGAGGGTTGAGGAAAAATGCTCTACCCGTGCGGCGTGGCGGTAGTAATCCCGCATAAAATCTTCCACTGCCAGTACCTTGCCGCGATCTTTGTAACCCAGGAAACCGGCCAGGTGTACCTGTAGGTCAAAGTTCATCTGGTCTGATTTTCTACGGGTATGGAAATGCAGTTCATTGCGCAGTCGCCAGAGGTGATCAAGGGCTGAATGGTAGACCTCGATTTCTGCTTCAGAAAGAATCCCCTTTATTACCAGCTCTTTGGGGTTTTCAAACTTGTACTTGACCTGGGCTGCCCAGAGAGCGGTCTGCAGGTCGCGTAAACCGCCTTCGCCCTCTTTGATGTTGGGCTCCAGCAGGTAGATGGTGGCACCGTATTTGTCCCGTCGCCGCCGCATCTCTGCAATCTTTTCCTTGATGAACTTATCGCTGGCCTTGGGCAGGATCTGGGAATAGACGGTTTTGTGCAGGGTGGTAAAAAGCGGCTGATGGCCGGCCAGAAACCGGCAGTCGATCAGGGCGGTCTTAATGGTGGTATCCTGGGCTGCCATCTCAACACAATCGGCCGGGGTACGCACCGAGTAACCCACATCCAGCCGCAGATCCCACAGGAAGTAGAGCAGTTTCTGGGCAAAGGCCTCCACCGCTTCCACCGATACACTGCCGTCATGCAGGAACATGATATCCACATCGGAATAAGGGTTGAGTTCGCCGCGACCATAGCCGCCCACTGCGACCAGGGTCAGATGTCCGGTCAAACGTTGCCCGTCAGCTCCCATAACGATCAGAATGCCGTTGAACAGGGTTGAAACCATGGCGTCCATGACTGCAGAAAGCTGATGGACTACCTCTGTCCCGCTTGCTCCGGCAGCATGACGCTGGTGAATCTCTTCATGGGATGAGCTGATGAACTGTTTACATGCCTCAAGAACATGAGGTCGGCGTTCTTCAAAGCTGCGTTTGTCCGGTGGAGGAAATATCTTTGCTAAGGAGGTTTGGTAAGCATCCATTCCAGAAAAGTCCTTTGTCAGCGAGAATTGGTTACAACCAGCCTTTACGCTTGAATATATAGAGCGGAAGTACAGCGGAGATGACTATCATGCAAAGCGCGAGAGGGTAGCCGAAACTTAACTCCAGTTCCGGCAGGTGTTTGAAGTTCATACCGTAGATGCTTGCGATCAGGGTTGGCGGCAGGAAGATGACTGACATCACCGTGAATATCTTGATTACCTTGTTTTGTTCAATGCTCATAAAGTTAAGGAACAGATTCTGAAGATAATCGAGACGTTCAAAATTAAAATTGGCTGTTGTGACAAGTGAGTTGACATCCTTGATCATGATGCTGAAATCACTTTTCAGGGCACTGGGAATCTTGCCGCTTTTGAGCAGGGATGACAATACACGTTGCTTATCAGTCAGGTTTTCCCGGATGGTAATGTTGGTGGCTTCGAAGTCAGCCATATAGGAAAGAAATTTTTTGGTATCATCAAAATTGCTGGGATTAAGCCGCGCAATACTTGCAATCTCACGTGATACCGCCTCCAGAGTATCGGCATCATCTTCAATCCGCATTTCAAGAATACCGCCCATCACCCTGGCTCCATCGGTATAATGGCTGGGGTTAAGCAACAGTTTACGGTTGAAATCGCCGAAAACCGGCAGTTCAATAAAGCGGATGGTAATGACAAAATTATCTTTCAGGGTGAATGAAACCGACTCGTTACTGGCAGTTGCCCCTTGCTTTACCAGAAAATAAGTGTTGATGGTGATGCCGAATTCGTCTTCCCAATAGCGTGCAGAAAATTCGATCTCTTCAGCTTCCTGACGGGTTGGCAGGTCAAGCCCCAGCTTTTTGTCAAGTTCACTTACCTCTGTCATGCTGGGTGAGAGCATATCAACCCAAATCAACTGTTTTGATTCAATCAGGTCGATTTCGTCTCCGTTGATCAGGTGGCTGGTGATGACGCCATTTGCGTTGTAATAAACCTTGATCATGGCGGATTTCCTCTGGAAGCGCCTGATGGGACAGGCGGAAAAATAGACGCAGATTTTGTATAGTCTCCACGGTACGGCTTGTCAACCGAAGAGGCATACTAAAAGGGCTCTCGGATGCTGACCAACTTCAAAACGTTTCCGGCATTCCCTTTTTGTCTTAGGTCTGTTAAAGTTACACCGTTATGTCTGAAAAATTGATCTGTGCAAATAAACGGGCCTTCCACGAATATCATATTGAAGAACGGCTGGAAGCGGGTATCGTGCTGGTGGGGACAGAGGTCAAGTCGTTGCGATCCGGTAAATCCAACCTGACTGATGCCTTTGTGCTGGTTCGAAACGGTGAGGCCTGGCTGCATAACCTTCATATCGCACCCTATGAGTTTGGCAATCGCCAGAATCATGATCCAGAACGTCAGCGCAAACTGCTACTGCACAAAAAAGAGATTGATAAGCTCCAAGCCAGGATCCGGCAGGATGGCTGCACGGCTGTGCCACTCAAGCTCTATTTTAAAGAGGGCAAGGTAAAGGTTGAGGTGGGGGTCGCCAAGGGTAAAAAGTTGCATGACAAGCGTGAGGATATGAAAAAGAATGATCTGAAGCGTGAACATGCAAAAGAGTTTAAAATTAAGGCACGATAGCGTATAGTATATATAGTTCTTTCTCAAATTGGGGGCGTAAAGGTTTCGACAGGGGATTAAAGGAATCGGAAGCGAGTCGAGGGACGCAGATGGCCCGCGTTAAAAAATCTGCACATTATATTTGCCAATTTTAAAAATGCAGTAGCAGACAACTATGGTTTCGAGGCTCGCCTCGCCGCCTAGTGTCAACAATCCCCAGAGAACATCCTGGGTGGGGTAAACAGTAGATAATTCTGGTAACTGTTCGCCCAGCAACGTAAGTAAACGAGAGTGATCCTGTTTGTAGGTGTCAGTAAAACCTTCTGAGGCTCTGGTGATTTTGTTCTATTTCGACCAAGGCGTAAGATGAGAAAATGAACTACACTCGTAGTGTCTTGTTCTGTAGGTCTTTTGGACGTCGGTTCGACTCCGACCGCCTCCACCAATTATTAGTCTGGCATAGACCAGATAAGTCCAAAAGCCTCTGAGAAATCAGGGGCTTTTGCTTTTCTGTTGTACGTGTTAGTCCATTACGGTATGCTTGAATCTATGAATTTTGGGGGTGTTTTCTCCGTAAAACCACCCCATAAAATTTCAGACACCCCCAAAACGGAGGTAAAGCCAATGCCAAAGCGTGTTTTGCCATTATCAGATTTAAAAATCAACAAGGCCAAGCCGCAAGAAAAAGAGTATCGCCTGTTTGATGGTAATGGGCTGTATGTAGCGGTTACCCCTTCTGGCGGTAAGCTGTGGCGGATCAAGTATCGCTTTGAAGGTAAAGCCAAGGAGCTGCATCTTGGCGCGTATCCGGTGATTACTCTGGCTGAGGCACGGCAGAAGTTGCTTGACGCCAAGCGGCAGATTGTAAACGGGGTTGATCCTGCTGCTGTTAAGAAAGCTCTGAAACAAGCCAGGTTTGAAAGTGTTGCCAATAGCTTTGAAGTGGTTGCCCGTGAATGGCATGGGCGGTTTATCGGACAGTGGACTAATGGGCATGCAGTAACCATCATGAGCCGACTTGAGCGGGACGTTTTCCCTTACCTTGGCAATGAGCCGGTTGAAGAGATCAAGGCACCTATGGTGTTGAAGCTGTTGCGGCGGGTTGAATCCCGTGGCGCTCTGGAATCTGCTCACCGGATCAGGACGGTAATCGGGCAGGTGTTGCGTTATGCTGTGGCAACCGGCAGGGCAGAGCGGGATTGTACCGGGGACCTGAAGGGGGCGCTGCCACCAGCAACCAAAAACCATCTGGCTGCACTGACAGACCCGAAAGACGTTGCACCGCTCCTGCGGGCTATTGACGGGTTTGAGGGGTCGTTTGTGGTTAAGTGCGCTCTGCGGCTTGCGCCACTGTTCTTTGTGCGTCCTGGGGAACTTCGGCAGGCAGAATGGGTGGAATTTGATTTTGAAGCTGCACAGTGGGATATACCGGCAAAACGGATGAAGATGAAGCTGGCGCATATTGTCCCATTGTCACAACAGGCCATAGATATATTGAAGGATCTGAAGCCGCTAACTGGCCACAGCCGGTATGTTTTCCCCTCTCACCGTACTCCGTTACGCTGTATGAGTAACAATGCAGTCAATGCCGCCTTGCGCCGGATGGGATTTGAAAAAGATGAAATGTGCGCTCACGGTTTCAGGGCGATGGCCCGAACTATCTTGGATGAAGTAATGGGATTTAAGGAAAAGTATATTGAACATCAACTTGGACATGCGGTAAAGGACGCGAACGGCAGGGCTTACAACCGGACCAGCCATTTACCGGCCCGCAGATCTATGATGCAACAGTGGGCTGATTACCTGGACGGATTAAAGGCAGGGGCAAAGGTGATACCGCTCAGGCAGGCAGGATGATGAAAAGAAAAAGCCGCTCCGGGATACTGGGGCGGCTTTTTCTTTAGAGTTTTGACCTGTAGGTTTCCTTATACCGGTTCAATACTTGCGGAAATAATCTGTTTGCCTATGATGTTATATTTGATACTATAGCTTGCATGACAATAGCAGATAAAACCTTAGATCGCATGCGGAACAATCCCCGTGACTGGCGGATTGACGACCTGTTTTCGGTGGCTGGCCGGTACGGAATTCAGGTTCGTAACAGTGGTGGTAGTCACCATGTGTTTACCTGTGCTGACACTGGGGAAAGCATCTGTGTTCCTGCTCACCGGCCAATCAAGCCGGTGTATATCAAGCGGTTTGTAGCGATGATTGACGGTATCAAGGAGAAACAACCATGAAGATAAAACAGATTAAGCCGGTAACAGCTCCTTATCCATTTGAGGCATACGCGCATGTAGTAGCGCCACTTTCTGAAGAGGATGGCGGCGGCTACATGATTACCTTTCCTGATCTGCCTGGCTGTATGTCTGATGGTGATACACTTGAGGAGGTATTGGCCAACGGCAGGGACGCCTTCACTAGCTGGGTAGCTACCATGGTTGATATGAAACGCCCTGTCCCGGAACCTACCCGTTACAGCGAGGATGGCAAACCGGTCAAGTTTGTGCAGCGGTTGCCGCGCTCGTTGCATGCTTCGTTGCAGGCACGGGCAAGGGCTGAAGGGGTAAGTTTAAATACCTTGGTGCTGACGTTGATTGCAGAAGGGTTGGGACGGCATGAAGCCGTGGCAGGTTTTGAGAAGATCAGAAAGACGGCTTGATTAAGAGTTGCCTTTATTACCTGGATGGCCTGAAGGCCGTGGCAAAGGTGATACCGCTCAGGCAGGCAGGATGATGAAAAGAAAAAGCCGCTCCGGGTTACTGGGGCGGCTTTTTTGTTGATGTTATGCGCAATACAGGTAATTTAATCAGGCGGCTTTGCGTTCAAACTGTTCCTGTTGTTCTATGAAAAAGTTTGGTGTGTAACTCGCCCAATCAAGGCACCGTACATCAAACGGCAAATTGTTAAGGGCGTGTTTGCATGCTTCTGTGAACACTGCTGCTATCTCCCTTTTGTCTGGTGCTTTCATATGCTCCTCCGTTTTAATCTGTTTTTCTGACAACAAACCAGTTACCTTCCATAAGTAACACAAGGCCGGATTTTATCAGTTTTTCTGATAGCGCCCGGTAACTAAGAATAAATTTGAAATATCCCCGCATATAATGCGTTCTTGTGTAAATCTTTAGTTCTTTTGCCGGATGTTCGTCAAATATTAGGGTTATGGCTGTTGCTATTGCCTTGCCATACACAGTCGCTATTATATCAGCCTTTTCTTCAGCGGAAAAGGCTCCGCTGTCAGGCAACAACGATGGTCGCAGATTTATGTCAAGTAACTTTAACCATGAAGAATCAGTATGTCCCATTGCATGTGAAAAATCGAGTACAGCAACCGCTGTATCATCCTCTTCATCATCAAACAGTAAATAGGCATGGCAGCCGTTTGCTTCTACCTGCTGTCGTTGTAATCGGGAGAACCGGCCTTCAACTTCAGCGGCAACAAATATACCTTCATCGCCAAGGTTTTTAGCTTCTTGTATCCAAGTGGTAAGAGTGATGCTACTATAAGGTTCTGCGTTTATGTGCCGATGGATATACATAAGAGAAATTTTATACCACCGAGTTGTCAGTACGGTCAATATAATTCACTGTAACAATATACAACAGCATACAATAACGTATCTATACGGACACAAAGAAGCCGCTCCGGGATGCTGGGGCGGCTTCTTCTTTTATGCTTCAACAAACTTCGTCAATAGTCTGCTTGATGGTTCGTGCCAGCACCCGCAAGTCACTGATCCGGTCAAGCTGGTGCTGCTGGTCCAGGTGGCTCCATTGTTCGGCGAAGTCGTAGGTCTCACGTTCAAGAATATTAACCAGGCCGCCAACCTGCAGCAGTACGCTATTATTATCCATTGGTTTCTGCTCCTTCCGTTTGTGCTGCTTTCAGGTCATCTATAACCCGCGCAAGCCTGTCTTCAGTGATATCAGCAAGGTTTCTGACGGCCACCACGCTACCTGGCCTTATCATTGGTTTGTCCTTTGACAAGCCATCAATACTCAGGCAGAGCAAACGCTGATTATCTGCTAACATTTCAAGTTCTTCGATGAGATCAGGAATAGTGGTCATAATTATGCCCCTCTCTTGTATGTCTGTTTGTACCAGTCAACCGCAAGTTTTATGTTCTCTCGGTCTTCTGCTGGCAGTTGCTGAAGGAACTGGTTACGGGT
>Ga0209800_10003075_pt1 | contig 13748 bp, 21 predicted proteins | sample Higcelweek8metaG_FD_187174 | JGI IMG/M metagenome (GOLD analysis project Ga0209800, IMG submission 187174) | Freshwater pond sediment microbial communities from the University of Edinburgh, under environmental carbon perturbations - High... | ecosystem: Environmental > Aquatic > Freshwater >...
CCCCCCCCCGCGTTCACGTGACTTGTCAGCCGTTTTTTTTGGAAAAATTTCGTTGTATGACAGTGGGTTACCCGCTTTGAACAATGGCTCATGTCTGCGACGCTGTGCCAAGTTATCTCGGGTGAACTGGCAAACTCTCAGCGGATAAGGCGTCGGTGTGCTTCGATTTGGGCGAAAACAGAAAAATCATTAGGTTTGACGACCTTTCTGACTTCAGGTGGATAACAGTTGCCTCCGCCGACGTAATTTCTGTGTGTTTCGCGAAAGGACAGCACCATGCCGATTTCCCTCGAGCAATTCGACGAGCGTGTCGCCAAGGCCAACAAGTCGATGGGCGGCCTCGCAACGATGGTCGACAGTTCGGCCGAGCAGCAGGCCGTCGAGGAAATGCGCCGCGAGGTGACCGCCCTTTTTGCCGAGTAGCGCAAGGAGATCGAACTGTCTCAGATGCCGACGGCCGGTTCGGCAGGAGAGGGCAGCAATCCTCCGCCGCCGTCGCGCGTGCCAAGCGAACAGAGCCAGACGAGAGCAGCGCCGGTCAATATCGATCCTGCGGTTGCCGTCAAGCAAGCCGAGCAGGATAGGCAGAAGGAAAACGGGCGCGACGGAGCGGCACGGTGGCGCTCCATTTCCGTCATTTCGACAGGCTGACCGGATCCTGGCAAAGCTTGAGAAATAGCAGTTCGGATTCAGCAATCCGCAATCTTTCCGCTCTAATGCGGCTTCTTTCAACTGGAGGCCTACACTGGTGCTTGACGATCTGATGTCTCGTCTGAGGGAAGACCCAGACTATCACCGCGAAATGTCGAATATCCACAAGGCCTCCTTTTTCGATTCCCAGAGGCGGGGTGCTGAGAAGTGGCGCAATGGCCGCTGGACCTGTATGCACCCGCAATGTTCGAAGGAGACGATCGGGTCTCACACGCTCCAGAAAAGCAACAGTCTCCAAGCCATTGCCGAAGGATCTACCGCGACCTCGGCGGTGGTGGTGTCTCCGCATTTCAATCCTGCGACCGGCGATACGATCGGCACCAACCTATCCTATGCCAATGCGTCGGTTTTCCCTGGCTTTTGCGGCGACCACGACCGAGATCTCTTCCTCCATCTCGAAGAGACGGTCGGCACGCCTGATACGCTCGGCATGCTCATGCAATGTTCACGGACCTTCTGCCGGGAGCGACTTGCTCTCGTTCATGCCTGGGACACCGCGCGGATCGGCTGCGAGCAGATGGTCAATAACCAAAATGCCGCAACCGCGGCGCGCCTGACCTCCATGGCCGGAACTCCCTTGAGCGGAATTTCTGGATATGACGAGACAGCCCGATTCCACTATCTGCCCGATCGATTGCGTCAGATCCGGTTGGACGCGAGCGCACAAGCGATGTTCCTTAATAGCTTCGACAAGATAGTCGGATCGATCGGCGACTTCTTTTGCGATCAGACGAAGGTGCCGCAGATCGTCGTCAAGTCCTGGGCGGTGTCGAGTTTGCTCGACTTTGCGCTCTCGGGTGCCGACGACATCGGGTTGCCGGGCGCACCGATCCCTATGTTTTATTTCGTCATCCCAAGGTCCGGCGTTACCCATATGAGCGCGTTTTGTCACATCGAAGACGAGCCCATCCTGGAAACCTTGCTCGCCTCAAAGAAGATCGGTGATCTGAAGCCGGGCGCCGATGGCGGCCCCTTATTCCGGTTCTTCGAACAATTGATGATCAATCGGACAAACCATTGGTTCCTGAGGCCGAGCACCTGGGCTCGCCTGCCGGACGACGCAAAAGCGCGCCTCTTGGAGGACGTCAACAGCCACGACGCATCGATTTATGGCCGCGGTTCGGAGATTTTCCCGGTCCCGAACGGACTGCGGGTAATCCGGAGCGAGACATGGCGTCCGCTGGCACCTTGAACGCCACTACGCTCGAGCATGGCCCACATCGGACGCAGCGCGGGGCGGGACCACGTTGCCAATCGCGGGATAATCCTGACAATGCAATCGAATGACAAGGTGAGAAGGGGGCGAGCGTGTGAGAATTGCGCAAAGGTCGGCATACGCGATCCGTCTGGCGAGAACGTTCTATGCGGGCGACAGCCTACCGATCTCGGTGGTTAAGCCGGAAGACGATCCGTTGAGGCTGGATTGGTGGACAACGAACTTTCAGGCCGAGAGCCCCGACAGCGACCGTCATGTCGGGGCTCTCCAGCTTTACCTGGCCCTGTCGCCGTCGTCGAAGATCGAATTGCCTAAGAATACCTTCCCGGCACGTCTGGATTTCGATGATCAGTCGATGCGGCCGGACAAGGGCGTGATCAAGATTCTTCTCGACAGGCTGTTGGTGGAGCCGCGGATGATGGGTGCGCAACTCGTGTTTGAGGTCACAGAGGCAGGCCAACGCTATCTGATCGACCGCACCGCTGAAAAGACGAGTTGACGGCGGGCGGTTCAACAGGTCAGGAATTCGCGGAGAGGGTAGGGCATGCGTTTTTTTTGGTGGCTGGTGGGATTGGTCGTTCTTGCGGGAGGTGCTTACCTCGTCCGCCCGATTACCCAGTTTGGCGTCGTGGCCTGGCTCACGGTCGGTATTATTGCCGCGACCTGGTCGATCGTCATCTGGACGTCGGTCGTGGTCGATCGCGTTGTAGCTCCCAACAATGGAGACTCGCGGGGCGTCTTTACGGCCTTGCTGTCGCTTGCCTTCGCCTCGATGGGTGCCGTTTTTGTAATCGCCGTTCACGCCGAGGCGGCCGGGCAGAACTGGGGAACGTTTGGCGATTTCCTCGGCGGGGTCCTCAATCCTGTCCTGACCTTCCTAAGTTTTATGGCACTGCTCTTCACTATCATCCTGCAGCAGCGGGAAATCCATGGTGCTAAGAAGGATGCAAAGGATATTCAGGACCAACGCAGCGCAGATCGCTTGAGCAGCGAGCGCATGCAATTCGAGAACACGTTTTTCCAGATGCTCTCGATACACAATACGATCGTCAACGCGATTGACATTGATCGCGGACCTTCAAAAAATCCGATACGGGGGAGGGACTGTTTCAAGGATTTCCGCGACGAGATGAAGTCGTTCTACGACGGCGATCCTTCGGCTGACGAACTCCAGAAATCACTCGCTGCGCACGATCATCTTTGGAAGTCCTACCAGAACGACCTCGCGCATTATTATCGATACCTCTACAACATCATCCGCTTCATCAACGAGAGCAATGTCAACAAGACTCGCTACATCCGCATTCTGCGAGCGCAACTCTCGGACTTCGAGTTGCTCGTTCTCTTTTACAACGGGCTCTTTCCGCTGGCGGCGAAGTTCAAGGAATATGTCGAGTTTTTTACGCTGTTCGACAATCTGCCGAAGGATCTGCTGTTCAATAGTTCCCATGTAGGATTCTACTTGCCCAGTGCGTTTGATGAAAAAGCGCCGAAAAGGCCACTCTCGTTTTCTGATGCTTCGACATAGATTGGCGCACCGAAAATCACAGGCGGATTGTCATCACCGCCGGAGGGAAGGCGTAGCGCATAACATGGGCAGATTCTGGCGGGTGCTGCCTGGAACCTTCGGATGACTAAGGGGGATCCTGCCCAGACGTTTTCCTATTGCGGATCATGCGAGAGGGCCGGATCGCTGACGGCGTCGGCAGCTTTTTTCACCCGGGCTGCGATGATGTCGTCGAGCATGTCCTTAATGTGAACGCTGGGATAGACGGCGAAGCGATCGGCTAGGGCGTTTGTTACGATCCCATCGAACCGGAGAAACTGCTCGCCGGTCGGGATGCTGACGATGGAAAAGACGGGCGAGCCGCTCAATCCGTCTGGTGGGACGCTCAAGCACTTTGATTTTTCGTGCTTGACAAAAATATCGCGATGCTCCGGGTCGAGGGACTGTGGTGCTTCGGCCGCAAGTCTTGCCGTATCCAGCGCGCCTGGAAACTCGATAGAGCGGAATAGTCCTCCGGGTCCAGGGTAATGATGGCAGAACTGGTCGGATAGTCGACAAGAAAAGAATAGTCAGTGACGCCAACGTCATCTGACCAAAAGACGGTACTCAGGTCGAGATGATGGGCGCGATACTTCGGCTCAACGCTACCATAATCAAAGAAGGTAAGGTCTTTCAGCGCCTGGTCAGCGTCATCGTCGATTGAAGGAATACGTAGGTTGACGGGGGGCACAGCCAAGGTCCTGCCATCCTCTTCGACAAGGACCACGAATTTAGAAGCGTCGGAGCCACCTTTAGTTGTACTGGTCTGATGCGCAGTCGCTAAGCCGAAATGCCAGCCGTGGTACTTCGCCAGAAAAGCGCTCCCGCAGACCTGTAATTCCCACTTTTCGTCGCCGGTCGAGAACAGCGCTAGTCGAACGTATCGAGGCATGGAGTCGGGGGCTTTTGCGAACGGTATATACATGCCGTTCATCTCGACGCTCATCTTCGCTTCCGCAAGTTTCCAAGTGGGTATCAATCGACGCCTCCCCTATGACGTTAGATGAGCCATTGCGTGGTTTGGCGAAGGTAGGAACCGGCACCGCAACGTGCAATGCCCTCTGTCATCCTATTGGTGTGCAGAGCCGCACGGTATTGAGGAGCGTCATATGCAGGCTCACAGCCGGGTTATAATATTTTATGTCCAGAAAATGGTTTGGACGGGCCTCGAACATGAAAATCGGCTCCGCCTCCGAATTGTCTATGACAACATACTCGTGCGCCATTAGCAGCGCTGCAGGTAGATGCCTAAGAGAAGCGTCGTAGCGCCGAAGGATATCCCGTTCGGGTATATCATGCCTCCAGCCTTCACGCGAAACCGTACACGGTCGACGTTTTGCTGAGGCGTCGACAAGATCACATAGACAAGGCCGATGTTGAAACCAGCTTCCCTTGCCCGTCGCATGACGTTGAGCGCATGCTTGCTGCTCAGAGTAGTTTCGAAGCAGAAGTCGGACCTCGATGCGATAGCCTCATCGATTTTTTCGACAGCCACGCGACGGGCCCTAACGTTTCGGGCGCCTTCCTCAAGTTCCTCGGGGAGCTGTTTGGCGATGTCATCAGCGTTGATGAACACCCCGGGTGGGTCAAGCTTTCCGTAGATCGACGACTTACCCGACCCATTTGGCCCTGCCAATATCGTGCATTCTGGCAAGGTCAGGCTCTATCGTTTCTTGTCGACCCGAACGATCAGCTTGCGACTGCCTCGTCCAGTGACTTTCGGCGTCACTTTTGAGAGCCTTTCAGGCGCGGCGATTACGCGACCGAAAATCGGTATCCGCTTCAATTCTGGAAGAACAACTGTCACCGGTTCGATACCAAGGGAGGCGGCTTGCTCTGCGGCATCCACACCGACGGTTTTGATTGCGTCGCGCTTCTCTTTGATCCGGTTCGGCAGCATCGAATTCCCTTCGGTTTGCGCAACTATAACATATTCAACGATTAGCGCGACTCTTGAGGCTTGGCTTGCGATCATAGACCCGCGGCCTTCGTAAGATTGACACGGAAGCGGTCACGCCAGCGCTGATATCTGCGCGTCATCTCCGCGGAGGCATGGCCAAGCTGTTTCTGGACGTAGCGCTCGTCGACTTCAGCGGAAGAGGCAAGGCCAGCCCGAAGGGAATGGCCGGAAAATTTGAAGGCGCGCTCGATCTCGCTGAGATCGCCGCGAATACCTGCAGCCATTGCGGCCTTTTTCACAAGCCGAGCGACCTCCTTGTCGTTCAGCCGCTCCGACCCGACAGCCTTCCCTTGCCCCGTCACCCGACGAAAAAGAGGGCCATGAGCCAGTTTAGCGAACTTGATCCAGGTCTCGATTGCGGCGACCGGGCAGGTCGCATCGGCCGAACCGCGGCCGACCTCGACTTCTCGCCATCCGGTTTTACCGCGCAGGGTGATGAGCATGCCCTTGTCGAGGATCTCGATCCAGCCGCGGCCGTTTCTGACTGGTCGGCTTTCAGATCGAGGCCGACGCTCTCGGAGCGTCGAAGACCTCCAGCAAGGCCGATGAGCAACATCGCCCGATCCCGCAGGCCACGCAGAGATCCGCGATCGAGCGTCTCGACCATGGCGATGATGTCTTCAGCCATGACCGCTTCCTTCTGGACCGGTGGCTTGGCGTGGCTGTTGCGGATGCCGGCCATTACAGCGGCGATGTGCCGGTCCTTGCGATCGAGCGAGAGGCCACGCTGGGCATAGTTCCAGGAGAGCGAGGAGAGGCGGCGTTCGATGGTCGAGACTGAGTTCGCTTTTGCGCTCCGCTTAGCCGTGCCGGAAGCGCAGGCAGTGATATAGAGCCCGACGGTTTGCGGATGCGGGGGAAATTGAGCCAGATTTGACCGCCGGCACCACGCTGAAAAATGCTTCCAGTCAGCGGCATAGGCTTTGCGCGTGTTGGCGGAACTCGCGGCTTCGACATATCCGCGGCCACGATCGGCAAGGCTAGCGAGATGAGCTGGTGCCCGGTTCTCGCCGACAACAGAGGGGAGGGGGCCGTCGCCCGACACCTCCGGCACGGAAACATCATGCCCGGCCGCCGTGCTGAGAGACGGCGCTGAGGTTTCCTCGACGTGAATTTCGCCGTTTTGCTCGATGATTTGGGCCATTTCTTTATAATGATAATAACATCCGATAATGCAAGATTATCGGACGTGTTGTGTCGGCGACAACCGGTGCGGTTTAGAGCGAACATGATAGCGATAAGCGCACGCATGATGTAGGTTTGCATCCATGGATTCGCTCGCCATCGCACCCGCTTTGACTGCCGCCCCGCCCGCCAAGCTTCCGCCATGGACCCTTCAGCGCGGGCGTGAATTCACAGAAGTGGACGCTTCCTTCGCCGCCGGCGTCGCCCTGAAATACCTTGATGATCTCGTCCGAACGGAGCCCAGTTGGGCCGGTTGCTGGCGCATCCGCCAGGCGCTCAAATGTGCTGCGGCCGCGACCCGACTGATGGGCCGAGAGGAAGACGAAAAGGCGCTGCGCGACGCGCTCCTACTGACTGCGTCTAGCGACGATCCGGGGCCAGCGGGCCGAGTATTTTTTGCCTACAAAAGGCTCGCGACCCGCTAATCGCTTGTCTCATCGAAGGCGATCGGCGAACTGGCCGATTTGCTTGGAGTGGTCTGGAACGACCGGTTAGCGGCGGCCGTCGATCATGCCGACGCCGTGATCCAGCCGGGCGAGCGGTGCCGTTTGCAGCGGCGGACTTGGTTTCGGCGATCTACAGCGACCGGCCGGATGCCGAGCCGCTGGCTTGGGCGACTGCCGACATGCTGATTGCGGCCCTGCTGAAATGGAACCATCCCGTGCCGCTGTTGATGGCCGAGCGCTACGGCCAGGCATTCCGCACGCTCGGGGGCAGAGGCCGCGTGCGGCCGGGCGAACCCGCTTTCCCGCGCGCGGTTTGCCTCGCTCTGGTCGAGGCGACGGGCAGCGCGCTACGCTCTGCTGGAGAGATCGTAATCTTTGCCTCGGCCGAACCGGTCACCCGCGAGGCGCTGGCACGGGTGGTCGGAAAAGACTGTAGCATCGACCTGCTGATCGACGATCTCCAGGAAGAGATGCGTGACCGGCCCTATGAACTGGTGTCGGTCGCCGGTGGTTGGCAGGATCGAACGCGCTCGCGTTTCGCGGAGACGATTCGGGCATCGTCCGCGCCGACGCGGGGAGGGGCGGCGGCGCTCTCCGAGTTCGAGGCGATGGTGCTGATGGTGGTGGGATATTTTCAGCCGGTAACCCGCGGCGAATTGTCAAAGATTTTCGGAAAGGAAGTCAGTCGAGATACGATCGGTGCGCTCCGCAGTGCGGGCTTCATCGCCTCCGGGCCACGCAGCCCGACGCCTGGCGCGCCCTATACCTATGTCACGACGAAGCACTTCCTGTCGGCCTTCGGTCTGCAGACACTGCGCGATCTGCCGGATATCGAGGCGCTGGAGGATGCCGGCCTGCTGAACCGGACAATTGTGCACGACGAAAGCATAGCGGCGGGCGGCGGTGAGGACGAGGAGAGACCGTCCGTCGAAACGTGATTTGATCAGCCAGTTTTGTTCGACTTTTGATGATAGTACCGGATTACACCATGACCGAGGGCGATTAACGTGTAGCTTGCGAGAAGAATGAACTCCATAACGTAAAGGTTTTGGAGCAGAGCAGGGTCAACGCTGCCTTGGGCGGTGCCTGCGATCACGATAATTCCTGCGCTCGCGCTGAGCGTGAGGAGGCAGGTGAGGTACCGACGGCCCCGAGCAGTCATCTGGGGATTGTCCAAACGCGTTCCTTGAACGAAGAATGTGAGCCCGACGATCACCATTGCACAGTTCGCCAGGAACCAATGATCGGCGATCATCCGAAGGATCCAGATCAACAAGTCGTGGGCAATGCAGTAACTTTCGACGGCGAAAATAACGACTGCGATTGAAAACGCTAATACAGAGACAATTGGAAACCCTGCGAGCGTGACTTGACCACTATCGTTCTGAGTTGATCTCAACAAGAAATTATTTCCATATTGAAGACGCCGTTGTTTCCCTAGTTTGTCGATGCTTTCATTTGGGTTAAAGGGTATAGTAAAATACTGACGATCCATGGATTTCGGCGATCAATGAGACCGAACGCTCGAAGATGAAGGCAGGGGTGAGCTGGCAAAGCGTTCGCGCCTCCGTCACCAGAATAGTGTCAATAATTTCTAAAAGTACGCTTGTCTCTGCGTTCTCGAAGCCGAAATATGCGCCGACTTGCTCGGCCGTTATCTCCGGAAAGGTTGATGGCATAGTCGGTGGCGAGTGGATTAGCCAGTAGCAGCTGGCATAGAGGCAAGAACAACATTCAGATCGAGTTTTGCGGCCGTGTTGGCGGGTCGCAATGGAAAGCTCGAAGTCGTCGGTCAGTTCTCCGGTGCTTCAGGTTTCTTCAACGATCCGAGCTTTATCAGTGTCTCGGTCATTCTTTTGATCGCCTCATTGCTTTCCAGAAGACCGGAATGCGTGAGAACGATGCTTGTCCTTTGCCCGCAAAGCGTGCGCAGCTTATCGGCCTTGGCGAAGAGCGAGGGCTTCAAGGTGGCAATCCCGGCATCGAGCTTGGCTTCGAGATCGGCTCGAGAGGATATTCCGTGCATGAACTGGGCGACAATACCTTTCTTGATCCTCACTAGCTCTTCGTCGCCCGCGAGTGCGCTGAAATCGTCGTCCAGATATCGGTAGCCGGAATCGAGCAGAATTCCTCTGATATGATCAAGCCTTGCATCGTCATCTCGGAGGTTCGGCTCTCCGGTCTGTTTGCGAATGAATTCGCCGATGACGCTGCTGCCCATTGCGAGATCGCTGCATTGCTTGGCTATTTCCCCAAGGAAGGCGGCGGGGACTTGCCGAGCAAAGGGATGAACTGTGTAGAGGAGCATCCCATCATCGAGGACCTCATTGGCGTACTCCCTACTTTTCTTGAAGATCCAGTCGATATAGTCCTCGTCGATTTCGGCGACCGCTTTTGAAATGCGACCAAGGCGGGCCTCCAGGTCCTTGGTCTCGGCGAACATTTCGGCTGGGTAACCGAAGAGAGCGGCAAGTCCGAAATGCAGACGATGCGTCTCCGGGGTCTTCTCAATCCGGTCGAGAATAATCTTCATATCGACGTCCGTGAGGAGCGGAACGCCGTCGACCTTGGCCGACAAAGCGGCCATCATCTCCTCCACCCGCCTTAAGTTTTCATTCGCCTCAGTCGCGTCGATTACCAGTCGCTGCTTGAAGAAGGCCTGGGAGACCGACGGCTCGCGGCCGATCCACTGATTGAACTCGGTTGGTCGTATTAGCTTGATTGTTAGACGTCGAAGTGCTTCGAGGACCAATGTCTCCGCATCGGGCGCCGTGACCGCCGAAAAGGTCTTGTATTCATCGCGAACGGCCCGTGCTGCCTCGCGAATTTGGTCTACGCACTCTTTTTCGCGTTCGGCGCGCCTGGAGAAGAAATCGACCACAGTCGCGGCGGGGTCACGGGCGAGGGCCAGAATGTAGGTGTAGGAGCGGTCGAAGATGACGTCGCCATTCACGTGCGCAAACAAGATGAGCTTCGATATCTCCCGAAATACAGCGGGCAGAGCTATGCCGCTTTCCAGACGTTTGCACTGAACAAAGCCAGCAGTCTTGCCGCCTAAGGTGAGCAGGAGATCACGGCCGGCATCCGCACCGCGGACCATCACGGCCGCGTCGTCCCAATCGCGCATCCAGCCGTCGGGCGCTGATTTCTTGAAAAGTGCGTAAGCAAGCTTCTCGAAGTCCTCGTCGGTCAGTTGAAGATAGGGAAAGCTTGCCAATCCGGCATCGATCGACTCAACCGGTGCGCTGGCGCTCATCTTTTCGTCTGCCTGTGCCCCGGAAACAATCATTGCTATCCTCGTTTCACTTTCCAGTCCAGTCCGATACGGATCTTGAACGTCAGAAAAATATGCACTATTTTCTGACACATGAAAAGCACTTCGACATCGGTGCCCGACAAGATTATGAAGCGTGCCCGCGCTGGCGGGCGGGGTGGCGTTTTCACGCCTAGCGACTTTCTGGGCATTGCTGGACGCGCCGCAGTCGATCAAGCGCTGTCCCGACTGGTCAAGGGCGGTAAACTCCGGCGCCTCGCGCGAGGCCTTTATGATTTTCCGAAGGTCCATCCGCAGCTTGGGCTGCTGTCGCCATCTCCGGACGATATCGCCCAGGCGCTGGCACGGGAGACCGGTTCTCAGTTGCAGATTGCTGGCGCCCGTGCGGCGAACGAACTTGGGCTTACCACGCAGGTGCCAGCGAAGACCACCTATCTGACCGACGGTCCCTCCCGCAAGGTCGTCTTGGGAAAGCGCGTCGTCGATCTGCGACATGCCTCGCCCAAGCATTTGATCGCTCCTGGCAGTGCGGCTGGCACGGTCGTGCAAGCGCTTCGCCATTTGGGAGTGATGCGTGCCGGCGAAGTTGCGCAGGTCGCAGTGCGCTGCCTGTCAGCCAACGACAAAAAAATGCTTGCGTCCTCTGCGGTTCAGGCCCCAGCCTGGATGAGGCCGACACTCGTATCGATCGCCAACGCGTCAGGTGAGATCGATGGATAGGCTGGCTCTCCTTCCGGCTGATGATCGAGCCGCCCTGTTTGGCGAAACAGGCGCCCTTCGAGGAGTTGACAACACGATCGTCGAAAAGGACTTCTGGGTCTGCTGGACGTTGAAGCGTCTTTTCGGCCTCCAGAAACAAGATGCAACCATCCTCGTTTTTAAGGGTGGTACATCCCTTTCCAAGGCATTCGGCGCCATCCGCCGCTTTTCCGAGGACATCGACCTTTCTTTCGATCGCGCGGAGTTCGACTACGCCGGCGACCGCGATCCGGAAAAGGAAGGGATCAGCAAGAAACAAGCGAACAAACTGATTGAAGCCCTGGTGAGTGACGTCGAGCGGCATATTACCGAGAAGCTTCTTCCGGCGCTCAGATCTGCGATCGTCGAGCAATTGGGGGAGCCGAGCGAAGGCAAGTGGTCGCTCGAAATAGATGCCAACGACGCGCAAACAGTGAATTCCACTATCCGCCTGCGCTTGCGAGCTCGGAATATGAAAGCATGGCCTACATCACGCCGCGAGTGAAGCTTGAACTCGGTGCGCGCGGCGATCCAGGCCGACCGAGCAGAAGTTTATTCATCCCTACGCGGCGGAAGATTTTCCGGATTTCTTCGAAGATCCGGAGTGCACCGTGACTGTCCTCTCCGCGCAACGGACCTTCTGGGAAAAGGCGACCGCGCTGCACGCCGAGGCGCATCGCCCGGCCGAGACCGCAACGCCGCATTATTTCTCCCGCCACAATTATGATCTCGCGATGCTCCTAGACACCTAGGAAGGAAAAGCCGGGGCCGGCGATCCGACCTTCTAGTAACAGTGGCAAAGCACAAGGCGACCTTCTTCCGGTCCACTTGGGCCAGCTACGATACAGCGAGGCTTGGTACTATGATACTGATGCCGAGCGATTCGCGTACCAAAGATTTGCGCGCTGACTATCGCGCCATGGCACCCATGATGTTTGATGAAAAGCCGCTGTCTTTCGACGACATTCTTGCCAAAATCAAAAAACTCCAAGAAACAATTAACAGTTGATCTAACGCTGCATTCCGGGGGAGCCTATTAGTTCGATACGGTCCATCGATCTGCGCCTGGTGGATGATCTCGTTGACTTTGTCCGGGGGCAGGGCTTCGTGCTGGACTTTTCTGACAAAAGCTTTTCCGAGTTCTTCGCCTCAGAGCTTAAGGTCAACATCGATGACCCTAAGTATGCCGTGAACGGAGGGTCGAAAGGAAAATGCCTCCGCTACTTCCTGCAGCACTGCGATGACGCCACCGCTGTTCGTACCCTTGCGGCCCTTTGGGAGCATCGTTCAGAATATCTCGCGCGCACCGGCGGCAAAGACACGGTCGTCAATGCTGAAACACGCTACCTGGGTCTGATCAATCGACTTTCGGGTAATCACGCTCCGCCACCAGTTGCGCCGAGTGCTGCGGCCACCGCCACCGACCGGAACAAGATTGCCAAGGCCAAGTCGGATCTCCTGGAGATCACGGCGCTCGCCCCACAGGCGCGGGGCTATGCCTTCGAGGGTTTCCTCAAGGATATGTTCAACGCTTTCGGGCTAGCCGCCCAGGAACCTTTTTGCCTGCGTGGCGAGCAGATCGACGGCAGCTTCCAGCTCGGCAATGAAATTTATCTCGTCGAAGCGAAATGGCAGGGTCAACCGATTGGCGCCGCCGAACTGCACACGTTTCACGGCAAGATCGAGCAGAAGGCGGCGTGGACCCGAGGCCTATTTGTCAGCAACAGCACATTTACCGAAGATGGTCTTGTCTCCTTCGGACGAGGCGAGCGCGTCATCTGCATGGATGGTCTTGATCTTTATGAGATGCTGGGTCGCGAGTTCGCGCTAAATCAGGTTCTCGAACGCAAGGTTCGCCGCGCCGCCGAGACCGGCTCCCCGTTCGTCTGTGTTCGCGATCTTTTTCCAGGTTGACCGGCGGGGAGGGCGTGAATGGTACAGTTCAACGATTGGTTCGATTCTGCCGATGGTGAGGTAGGACCGCATTTTCGTAGAGTGATAACAGGCAGGGCGGCCGATCTCGGTACGGGAATACAAGCAACAGCGACCGTTGTTCCCGGCCATTACGCTTCTGAAGAACACGCCGCCCGAGCCCTCCGCCGACTAGGAAAGCCTGCTGCTGCGGCTCTGATCGAGGGCAAGCTTCCGACGACCAAGGCCATTCGCTCGGGCGATCTTGGTGAAATCTACGCAACCGAGTGGATCGACGCTCATAGCGGCGGCTACCACGCGCCGGTCAAAAGATTGCGGTGGAAAGACCATCGTAACATGGCGATACGTGGTGAGGATGTCATCGCGCTACTCCTGGATGCGGACACACAGCGGTTGCGGTTCCTGAAAACCGAGGCCAAGAGCCGGGCAACCCTCACCGCGCAGGTGGTCGCGCAAGCGGGCGAGAATCTGAACAAGGACGGTGGGCTACCTTCGGGCCACGCTCTCTCGTTCATTTCAGCCCGTCTCCTCGAACTCGGCAACGAGCCCTTGGCCGATGCGATCGATGACGCGCTTCTGAAACATGGAATTCCGCCCGCCAGCGTGAAGCCCCTGGACTTGCCCGGAAAAAGTGGAGAGCGAAACTCGGTCTAGGCTGCCAGCTTGAGAGGGATGCTCTCGAACTTGATTGGGCTCATGTAGCCTAAGGCGGAATGCCTTCGGCGGGGGGTGTAGAAACC
>Ga0209800_10003076_pt1 | contig 13746 bp, 9 predicted proteins | sample Higcelweek8metaG_FD_187174 | JGI IMG/M metagenome (GOLD analysis project Ga0209800, IMG submission 187174) | Freshwater pond sediment microbial communities from the University of Edinburgh, under environmental carbon perturbations - High... | ecosystem: Environmental > Aquatic > Freshwater >...
GGTTACGCCAGATTTAGCGTTCCAGTTTGCCTGAAACGATTGATCGGTTATTATTGATGCCGCTGTAGCGACAGGATTACCTGGTATTGTGGTAGCTGAAACTACATTTGAATTAGCACTTTCCCCTGAGCCACTGTAGCCCCTCACCAGAATATAATAAGTAGTGCCTATCGATAAACCTGTTAAAGTTGCTGTTTGTGGTGGATATGGCTGACCACTTACCAAAGGAACATCCAACGGATTCATACCCGACACCATTGCGGTGAAGGCACTGTTAGTTGAAACATACACATGATAACCAGTAGTTCCTGTTGCTTGTGACCAGGTTAAATCCATTGAGGATAAACCAACATTAAAAGGGTTGCTTAGAGTAGATGCAGCAGGCGGCGAACCTGCACCCGCAGCAACTTCCATTAAACCACAGCCGTTCATTGTTTTAGTATATTGAACACCGGTTGGCGGTGTTAATGCCGTACTTGTGATGAAAAATCTTGTATTGTCGGCGTTCAAATTGTTTTCACCCAATGGGTATCCAACAATCCAGCAATTACTAGCATATAAACTGCTATAAGCATAATACAAATAATAACCATTGGCACTTTGATAATAATATGGCCGGCCATTTAATGTACCAGTTTCCACATAGGTTCCAAGTATTGTAGCTGGCCATGCACCAGAGCAAATACCATCAGGACCATCGTCAATAACTGCATAATTTGCTCCATAAGAGACCTGAAGAAAAGCAAACAAAAATAAAAAACACAGACATACCTTTACCGTGTTCTTCGGCAAAAAAGTTAAAATTGATTTCATAAACGTATCGCAATTAAGTATGGTATCAAAATAACAAATAAATTTTAAAAAACAAGGAATTACAGGCACTAATACAAACACAAATTTATTTTTAATTAACAATATAACATTTTCTACATGGTGTGTATGTGGAAGCATATCAACAATTTGCATCTTCTTAATCCAGCAGATCGCATCAAGCATTTCAAGGTCACGGGCTTGTATTGCAGGGTTGCAACTTGAATAAAAATTGGCAACAGTTGAAACCCGATGTGTTTCCAGACCACGTTTGCCAATTGAAGCACCAATAAAAAAGGGATGCCTCAATAAGAGAACACCCCTGTAATAAAAACAACATGAAAATTTGACTTTCTATTTAGCCGGTTCCGGAACTGGAACTGAATCAGTTACTGCTTTTTTGCGTGCACCATTGCCCACCACAATGCCCAGTTTTTCAAGTTGCTGAGGCTTATCGGCAAGGGCAATCTTGGCAACAACCCTCAAATCGGAACAATACTTCCGTAACTCTTCCAGCTTCATGTTCCGGTTCTCGGTGGCTGTCTGGGCTTCCCCCTCTTCGAGATACCTTTTCTGGCTCAACTGTTCAAGCTGGGTTAAGTCAGCCAACGCGGTTTCGAGCTGTTCGGTAGTATAACCAAACTTTTGAAGGGCGCTCATAAGGTTTGGGGTATCGAGCACTGTTCGGTAAAAGTTTGTAGCAGCCGTTTTAAATTCGCTGTATGCCTGTATTTTCAGGTTGACAGGTATCAATCGCAACCCTTCAACATTATTGGCAAAGGCAATACGTGCAATTTTCAGACAATTCTTAAAGGTTTTACGGGCGTTATCAAAAGCAGAAAGGTAAATGCTGACCGCATAATACTGGTCGGTGTACTCTTTTTTCTGAATTTGAAAGGCGAGGGAAGTTTCGGTGTATAGTGCAATGCCTTCGGTCAGGCGCTCTTTAGTGTACCCAAAGGGTAACAGGGCTTCAGCAATTACAGGATCGGCAGCATTGGCTGCAGTAACACGGCACTTTTCAAGAACTGAATTAAGTTTTTTATCATCCATACTGATTTTATTTTGGTTCGACATTAAAATTAACACTAAAAGTACTTAACATCATATACTTTAATGCATATTTATGCAATATTTACACGGACAGATTATTTCTATTGATAAACGACTAAAACAAATGGTTAAACCGATGTTATAAGTTGATTAGCGTAACATAAAAACAGTAAACCGCTTCCACCAACCCGTCAAAATGAAACATGAATGCTTTGGCTGGCATCGAAGGAGCCTCTCTCCTGCCCGATTATGCCAATCATTCGAGCGATTGAGCCGTTCCGGGCATCTATTATGTGACTAAAACGACCGATTGTACCGTTCATCGGAGCGATTGAGCCGTTGCTGCGACCGATTATGCCTTTCATCCAATCGATGCAGTGGTTGCCGTGAGCGATTGAGCCGTTCCGGGCATCTATTATGTGACTAGAACGACCGATGATACCATTCATCGGAGCGATTGAGCCGTTGCTGCGACCGATTATGCCTTTCAACTAACCGATGCTATGGCTGCCGGGAGCTATAGTGTGGTTGCAAGATGCTATTGTTTTTAATGTTTACCAGCCTGTATGTACCTTTGTTGAAAATTGGTTAACAAAAGGTTTGCCTGTTGTGTATCTTTCCTGTACATTTGGTTTTGAGAATAATAAACCCAAATTTCAACTTAATAGAATTCCAAATTACACTAAATGCCTAACCAGAACCCTGAGCAATTAGCCCGAGACCAAATTGACTCCGCACTAGAACTGAGTGGATGGCTTATTCAAGGCATCAAAAAAATCAATCTGCATGCTGGAGTTGGTATTGCGGTAAAGGAATATCTCACCGATGTTGGACCTGCTGACTATGTCCTGTTTGTGGATGGTAAACCATGTGGTGTTGTGGAGGCCAAACGCGAGGAAGAGGGACATAAACTCAATGTGCATGAAGACCAGTCGGAAGGTTATGCCAATGCCAAACTCAAACATCTTAAAAACGAACCATTACCCTTTGTATACATCAGTACAGGAGAGGTAACAAGGTTTACTGATTTCACAGACCCCAAACCAAGATCGAGACCTGTTTTTAGTTTTCACCGACCTGAGACGTTGAGAGATTGGCTAAAAAGAGATAAATCGCTTCGGAAAAGATTACTCGACTTACCAGTTTTGCAAACTGAAGGTTTAAGAGAATGTCAGATTAACGCAATCAATAATTTAGAAAAATCATTTAAGGCAAACAGGCCAAGAGCTTTAATACAAATGGCTACTGGCTCAGGAAAGACCTTTACTGCCATAACCACCATTTACCGTTTACTTAAATTTGCCAAAGCCAAAAGGATTTTATTTCTGGTTGATACAAAAAACCTTGGAGAACAGGCTGAACAGGAGTTCATGTCGTTTGTTCCCAATGATGACAACCGGAAATTTACTGAATTATACAGTGTTCAACGGTTAAAATCAAGTTATATAGCCACCGATAGTCAGGTTTGCATCAGTACCATTCAACGTCTCTATTCTATTTTAAAAGGCACTGAATTGGATGAGAAACTGGAAGAGGAGAATCCCAATGAAAGGAAATTTCCCCCGATAGCTATCGGGGCTAAAGTAATTCCTCCTGTTGAATACGATCCTAAAATGCCCGTTGAGTTTTTCGACTTCATTGTTATTGATGAATGTCACCGGAGTATTTATAATTTGTGGAAACAGGTGTTGGAATACTACGATGCCTTTGAGATAGGCTTAACCGCCACACCTGATGCCAGAACAATAGGTTACTTTGATCAAAATCTGGTGAGTGAATATTCACACGAAATGGCTGTGGCTGATGGTGTGAATGTGGGTTACGACGTTTTTATTATCGATACCAAAATAACACAGCAAGGTGGCACCCTTTGGCAGGGTGAGTACATTGAACACCGCGAAAGACTGAGCCGGAAAAAGAGGTTGGAATTACAGGATGAAGATGAGAATTATTCAGCCATGCAATTGGATAAAGATGTAGTTAACCCCAACCAGATCAGAACCATTATCCGTTCATTCAAAGAACATCTGCCTTCCATTTTCCCCGATCGTTATGTAGGGACAATTCATGAATTGTCCGATTTCGAAGTCCCCAAAACCCTGATCTTTGCCAAAACCGACAGCCATGCCGATGACATCATACAAATTGTACGGGAAGAATTTGCAGAGGAAAACCGGTTTTGTAAAAAGATCACCTACAATTCAGATAAAGACCGTATCGATTCAGATGAAAAAGTGCTTGAAAAAGGCGAAGATCCAAAAACAACCTTGTCACAATTCCGGAACGATTATCACCCCAGAATAGCTGTTACCGTTGATATGATTGCAACAGGTACTGATGTGAAACCGTTGGAGTGCCTCCTTTTTATGCGCGATGTGAAAAGTAAAAATTACTTTGAACAGATGAAAGGCCGTGGAACACGGACCATTGATCTTGATAGTTTGCGGAAAGTTACACCTACTGCCAAAATCACCAAAGATCATTTCGTCATTATCGATGCCATTGGTGTTACCCGAAGCCTGAAAACCGATAGCCGCCCGTTGGAAAAGAAGCCGGGAATTCCGTTGAAAGAATTATTGCAAGCGGTTGCTGTTGGGGCACGCGACGAAGAACTGTTTACTTCATTGGCTAACCGGTTAACCCGTCTCGATAAACAAATCACGCCAAAGGAGAAACAGAAGTTTGCTGAAAAGGCCAATGGGAAAACCATTTCGCAGGTGGTGAAAGAGCTGTTAAATGCTTTCAATCCCGATGTAATTGAGGAAATTCACAACAAGATAGAACAAGAATTGGCTGGTGAAAGTCCCGATGCCAAACATTCAGTTTTCAAAACTCATCATTCATCATTATTAGATGAGGCAGCCAGAGTCTTCACCGGAGAATTGAATGAATACATTGAAAATGTGCGTAAGGCCCATGAACAGCGTATTGATGTGGCCAATCCCGACGAAGTGGTTCATATTGGCTGGGATCAGGAAAACAAAGAAAAGGCAAAGGAACTGGTCAATGATTTTTCGGAATGGATGCAGCAGCATAAGGATGAATTAACGGCGTTGCAGATATTCTATAACCAACCCTTCCGCAGGCGAGAACTCACCTACACCATGATTAAAGAGGTTTTAGAGAAGTTGCAAAGCGACAAACCAATCCTTGCTCCGTTGCATGTTTGGAGAGCATATGCTTCGACAAGTTCAGCAACCGGGTCTCCCAAAACAGATTTAATAGCCTTGATTTCACTCATTAGAAAATTATGTGGAATCGACTCTAATCTGACAGCTTATGATAAAACGGTGGATAAGAACTTTCAGGAATGGGTTTTTAAGAAACAAGCCGGTGCCACCAAGTTTAACGAAGAACAGATGCAATGGCTCAGGATGATAAAAGATTATGTGATCAGCAGTTTCCATATTGAGAAGGATGATTTTGATTACAACCCCTTTAATGCACAAGGTGGTTTAGGTAAAATGTGGCAATTGTTTGGAGAAGAGACTGAGGAGATAATTGAAGAACTGAATGAAGTGCTAGCGGCATAAAGCAAAAAAAATGGGACACCAACGACTCTTGAGACAATCTTCTGTCCCCCGAGTCACACTAGTCCCAAGAAAAAAAGAAAGAAAACGATGGAACAAAACAATAATAAAACAGAAGGTTTTATACCATTGCATGGGGGTTACCGAAATTTGATAACCTACCAAAAAGCTGAAATTATTTACGATGGCACTGTATATTTCACCAGACGTTTTTTTAATAAATACGACCGCACCATTGATCAGATGGTACAAGCTGCACGTTCAGGAAAACAGAATATTGCAGAGGCAAGCATGGCTTCGGCCACTTCGAAGGAAACTGAAATAAAATTAACGAATGTAGCCCGAGCCAGCCTTGAAGAATTGCTGATTGATTACCAGGATTTTTTAAGGACCAACAAATTAAAAATATGGGAAAAAGACCACCGATTAGTGACTCGTTTCAGGGAAATTAATAGAACACCAAACGCGACTTATGAAACCTATCGTAAAGCTATTGAAAACCAGGATCAGGAGATATGCGCCAATTCTATGATTTGCCTGATAAGGATTGTAACTTATCTTTTGACCCAACAATTAAAAACATTGGAGAAAGCTTTTATAAACGAGGGAGGATTAAGGGAACGGATGACCAAAGCACGGATTGATAAAAGAAATAAAAAGTAAAAAACAGGCTCAAACAAAATCTTGAACCACTATTTTTGTCTTTCTATGATTTAAAGGATATAACAGCAGCTAATTTCAGGTGACACCAACAAAAACTAATCAGCCAATGTTCCGTCCCCCGAGTCCCTTATGTCCCTGGAAAGAAAACATAACAAAACAAAAACCGTGTTCCTTCGGAACAACACATACAAACAATGAGCGAAAACAACAATACTTGTGCAGAGCAAGGCCGAAGCATACCAAACCATTGGCAATGGTTAAAATTAGGTGAAACATGTGAAATTGTTAGTGGAAACACACCAAAGGGATTAGAGAATATTTCAAATCAAGGATTTTTTCAATTCTATAAAGTCAGTGATATGAATTTGGTTGGAAATGAAATTAATATGAATGTTTCTAACTTAAAATTGACAACTGATGAAATTAAGAAATTAAAAATTAAAATTTTTCCAAAAGGAACAGTAATATTTCCTAAAAGAGGAGGCGCAATTCTAACAAATAAAAAAAGACTACTTTCCCAAAACGCTTCATTTGATTTGAATTTAATGGGTATTATACCTAGTAATAAAGTATCGAGTAGTTTCCTTTATTATTGGTTTCAAAAACTTGATTTGAGTAAAATTTATGATGGCTCAAATGTTCCTCAAATAAATAATAAAAATGTTGCTCCTCTAAGTCTTCCAGTCCCCCCTCTCCCAGAGCAACAACTCATCGTCTCCCGTATAGAAGAACTCCTCAGCGATTTGGAAAACGGCAAACAACAACTCCTTACCGCGCAGCAGCAACTGAAAGTGTACAGGCAAAGTTTGTTGAAATGGGCTTTTGAAGGAAAACTCACCAACAAAGATGTGAAAGATGGAGAATTGCCAAAAGGATGGAAATGGGTCACTTTAGGTGACGTTTGCAAAAAGATAGGAGATATTGATCATAAGATGCCAAAACAACTTTCAACAGGTTATCCCTATGTGTCAACTAAAGATTTCACTGACAATCTGAAAATCTCATTTGATAATGCAAAATATATATCTGAAGAAGATTACTTAAATCTTGCAAGAAAAATCAGACCAGAAAGAGGTGATATTATATTCCCAAGATACGGCACAATTGGTAAGAATATTCTTGTTGACTTTGATAAAGAATTTCTGGTTTCATACTCTTGTGCAGTTGTAAAACCTAATCAGAATTTAGTTTTATCAAAGTATGTTTATCTATACACTTTGTCCCCAAAGATCACGGAAGAAATCAGGAAATATACAGTAGAAACAACTCAAGCAAATGTTGGAATTGCCTCCATAAAGAGTTTCGTTTTTCCTTTTCCTCCACTGTCAGAACAACAACTTATTGTTGACGAACTCGAAAGCAAACTCACTGTTTGTGATAAAATAGAAGAAACCATCAGCCAAAGTTTGCTGCAAGCCGAATCGTTAAGGCAATCAATATTAAAGAAAGCATTCAGTGGCGAGCTAGTTAAAAATCATGTTAATCCCAAAATCAAATAAATCATGGTTCAGACAATTTTCATATAAATCCCAGTTAAGACAATGAGCAACTTAAAAGCTATAGAATACAAACCTTTCGAAGCAATAAAACATATTGCCGACGATGGTACTGAGTTTTGGTATGCCCGCGAACTATCAATCGTACTCGAATATGTGCAATGGCGTAATTTTGCTAAAGTATTGGAACGTGCCATACTTGCTTGTAAAAACAGTGGTTATCAGATACCTGATCATTTTGCTGAGGTCAGCAAAATCGTAGAAGCAGGTGCTACAACTAAACCCATTATTGATTTCAAGCTTACCCGTTATGCTTGTTATTTGATTGTTCAAAATGGCGACCCACGCAAAGAGGTCATCGCGCTGGGGCAAACCTATTTCGCCATTCAAACCCGGCGACAAGAAGTTGCCGACTATTTTAATCAGCTTGACGAAGACAACAAACGTCTGGTCATTCGGGGCGACATTAAGCAATGGAACCAAATGCTTGCCGAAGCTGCCCACAATGCGGGCGTTATTAGCAACGAAGAATATGCTACATTCCAAAACGCCGGATATATGGGGCTTTATGGAGGTATGAAAGTGGAGGACATCCATCAAAAAAAAGGACTGAAACAGAAAGATCGGATTCTTGATTTCATGGGCAGTACCGAATTGATCGCTAATCTGTTTCGAATTTCACAAACCGAAGAAAAGCTTAAAAAAGACAACGCATCAACTGCCGACGATGCCAATGAAATCCATTTTATAGTTGGACGGGAAGTTCGCGGAACCATTGAACGGGTAGGCGGAACAATGCCCGAAGATTTACCCACGCCAAACAAAAGCATCAGCGATATAGAAAGAGATCAATTAAGAAAACTCAAAAACCGTCCAAATAAGTTAATGTTGGATGAATAATAGAAAAAACTAATTATGAGTAACAATACATCCAGCATAGTCTCCAAAGTATGGTCGTTCTGTAATCCCCTGCGCGATGTGGGCGTGGGTTATGGCGATTACCTCGAACAGTTAACCTATCTGCTGTTCCTTAAAATGGCCGATGAATACAGTAAGCCACCTTACAGCCGGCAATTGAATATCCCAACCGATTACAATTGGGAGAGTTTAACGGCTATCAAAGGGGCAGAATTGGAAATACACTATGTGAATTTACTGCGGGAGTTAAGCACCCAGAAAGGAATACTGGGGCAAATTTTCACTAAGAGCCAGAATAAGATTCAGGACCCTGCCATGCTGGCTAAAATCATCGATATGATCGACAGCGAACAATGGTTGGTAATGGGCGCCGATGTTAAGGGCGATATTTATGAGAAACTGTTAGAGCAAAATGCACAGGACGTAAAAAGCGGTGCTGGTCAGTATTTCACACCAAGGCCATTAATCCGCGCGATGGTCGAATGCGTACAACCCCAACCCATGAAAACCATTGCCGACCCGGCTTGCGGTACCGGTGGTTTCTTTTTGGCAGCTTACGATTATTTGGTATCAAACAACAAACTGGATAAAGACCAGAACAAGTTCATCAAACTCGAAACCTTTTACGGAAATGAGATTGTTGCCGGAACACGTCGTCTAGCCCTCATGAACATGTTTTTGCACAACATTGGTGATATCGACAGCGACAACTTTATCTCTCCTGCCGATGCCCTCATTGCCGCATCACCAACCACCTACGATTATGTACTAGCCAATCCACCGTTTGGGAAAAAGAGTTCGCAGACCTTCACCAACGATGAAGGAGAACAGGAAAAGGATGATTTAACCTATAACCGTCAGGACTTTTGGGCAACAACCAGCAACAAACAATTGAATTTTGTACAGCACATCCGCTCCATGCTAAAAACAACCGGCGTTGCAGCCGTCGTTGTACCCGACAATGTGCTATTTGAAGGTGGAGCAGGTGAAACGGTACGGAAAAAATTATTGGAGACTACCGATCTGCATACCATTCTTCGTTTACCAACAGGAATTTTCTATGCTCAGGGAGTGAAAGCCAATGTAATTTTCTTCGACAATAAACCTGCCAGTAAAGATCCATGGACAAAAGAAGTATGGGTGTACGATTACCGGACAAACATTCACCATACCTTAAAGAAGAATCCTTTAAAGATCGATGATCTGAAAGATTTCATTGCTTGCTACAACCCGTCGAACAGGCATAAACGCAAGGCTTCGATTGACTCAGCCGCCGAGGAAAGTCGGTGGAGAGTGTTCACCTATGATGAAATCATTGCCCGTGATAAAACCAGTTTAGACATCACCTGGCTGAAAGATAAATCACTTGCCGATTTGGATAACCTGCCCGATCCGGAAACCATTGCCAATGATATTATCGAAAATCTGGAAGCCGGGTTAGAGAGTTTCAGGGAGATCATGATCAAACTAACCCCAAAAGATTGAAAAATCAATATTTATCCGGGGGTAAAAGAATCAAGTAAATCATGATTCAGACATTGATTCTCGGTTGGAAACCGCGGCACCCAAACATAACGCTGTCAGGTCCGTTGGACGCTGACAGGTTAGGCAGCAAAGCCATAAAAATAAATAAACTGTAGAAGAAACAACCAAACCAAATGCGAACTCTTTTCTACACCGTATTAGTCATCATTGCCATTGTGGTTGCAAGCAATTATCTGTTCGATGAACCACAGTTTAAAAATGCTTTCGACAAAATTGAGTACGCCAATAAAACCGACAACCCCTATCTGGCCGAAAAAGTTTGTATGGAAGAGCTGAAGAAAGATACATTGAACATGGATCTTAACTATCAGTACGTCGTCAACCATTACAAAATACCAAAAACCACACGTACCGGCAGATACTCTGAAGAAGACCGTGATGATAAAACCATACACAACTATTTTGAAAGTCTTATAGCTACCGGTGATTCAGACAAGGCAGATATTGGCCATTATGGCCTTGGTTTATGTGCCTCGGTTGACAAAGAGTATCAAAAAGCGGATGAATATTTCAATCAGATAGGCAATAGTGAGCGAAAGTATATCCATAATTCTATGGGAAAGGTTATTCAGGATTCCGATCCAAAAAGTGCAATCGCTCATTATAAACAAGAGATCGCTTTAAAAGGAAACATGCCGGGAGCAGTTAATAACCTCTTCGATCTTTATTTAAAGACCAATAGATTGTCGCAATTAAACCAATTTGTTAGTCAACCCGAGATTATAGATTATTTGAATCCTTCTAAATTCAGAAAATACTATTTTCTAAAAAGTGATTTCAGGAAATATGTTTCGTCTCTTTTTTCCAATTACGTGAAAATGTTCGATCAGGTTGGTTTTTTAGCAGCCCTGTTCATTACGTTAATATGGCTTCTCTACCTGCGGGTTATCGATGTTTTTGAGCGGGAGAAATGGTATAACATCACCTTCGTTTTTGTTTTGGGCTGTCTCTTCTCTTTTTTGGCTTTCCCCCTATACGATTATGTCAATATTACACAACGATTTGATCTCAACGGAGGCATATTCAACGACTTGGCCTTTTGCATCTTTGGAATTGGGTTAATTGAAGAGACAGTTAAATTGCTCCCTTTTCTGATTTTTCTCTCCTTCTCAAAATCGGTGAATGAGCCTGTTGATTATGTGATTTACATGTGTGTAAGCGCTCTTGGTTTTTCCTTTATCGAAAACACAGAATACTTTCAAAATGGCACCTACTACATCATTCACGGAAGAGCTTTATCAGCGGTGGTAACCCACATGAGTTTAAGTGCGGTAGTGGCTTATGGTTTCATTCTGAGCAAATATAAAACACATTACCCAATGATTGCATCAGTTGCAATAAGCCTGTTAGCCGCCTCGGTTGCACATGGGTTATACGACTATTGGATGATTAATGAAAAGGTTCAGGATTTTAGTGTGTTTTCATTTTTTGTCATGATTGTATTGATACAAACCTTCGGAACCATACGAATAAATGCACTGAATAATTCACCATTTTTCGATGATAAAAAGAAATTTGATGACATGAATCTATCAAGATACCTATTCCTTTCTTTAGTATCGATAATGGTCATTGAATATTTAATCATGGCCCATTTCTTCGGACCCAAAGCTGCTGGAAGGTCACTATTAAAATCGGTATTGTTTGGATCATTCATGCTGATTTTTATTGTAGTCAATCTATCGAATATGCAGTTAAAAGCAGGGGTTTGGGAAAAGATAAAAATTTGGGAAAAGGAAAAAAAAGTAAAATCAAACCGATAAACAATTTCCATTACGATTATTGTACTTTTTTAATCATAAAAATCACAGTTCAGACATTTTCCCACTCCGTCCGAAGGCAGAGTTTTCCATTTGCAAATATTCTACCGCGGACGGCTTAGCTACGCGATTCATCAACCCCGCGTTAAAGAGACTGTGTGAAAATGAGAAATGAGACTGTGAGAATTGGATATTTCAAAATTCGCTCAGGTACCTATCCGAATAATTTCCACAAAGGTTAAGTTTTCACACAGTCTGTAAAACGCGGGGCTAATCATATATTTCCCCTCTGGGGAAGCGAAGTATGTTGCATTTGAAGAAGATGTAATTTCACTGATACTAAAATCACCAATCATGGTAATCCTTTAATCCTGTAAATCGTGTTCAGACATTGATTTGCAGTCATGGTAATTAAAACCACAGCACCCGGGCCGAATTGAAGATCAGCTTTCGCACATTAGCAGATTAACACATTGTCAAATTAGCACATTAGCACATTGTCAAATTAGCACATTGCCGAATTAGCACATTGTCAAATTATCTTTCTTATTTTAGCAGCGCAATTCTCATTGGCATATTACCATTCAAATTCAAATAATTTAGATATGAAACTCAAATACGGAATGAACCCGAATCAAGACTTCGCTGAAGTGATTGATCCTTCCAATTCTTTTCAGGTGTTGAACGGAAACCCAAGTGTGATCAACGTGCTCGATGCCTTAAATTCGTGGCAGTTAGTGAACGAGTCGGCGAAATGCCTGGGCAAACCAACCGCCACCTCGTTCAAACATGTAACACCATCGGGGGTTGCCGTAGCCTCGGAACTTACACAACAGGAAAAAACGGCTTACCTCGTTAAAATCGACCCGTCACCACTGGCTGTAGCCTATATCAAATCGCGCGGTGTCGACCGGTTGGCTTCGTTTGGCGACTTCATTGCATTAAGCCACGAGGTGGATATTGAAACGGCAAAAATTATTAAAAGCGAAGTTTCTGATGGCGTTATCGCCCCTTCGTACACAGCCGAAGCGCTCGAAATGCTCAAGGCAAAGAAAAAGGGCGGGTATGTAATCTTTCAAATCGATCCCAACTTTGTTCCTGCCGAAATTGAGTCGAGAGAGGTATTTGGGATTACCATCCGTCAGAAACGCAACAATTTGAATATAACAAAAGCCTATCTTTCCAACGTGGTTACCAAAACCAACAACCTCACCGAAGATATTCTGAACGACCTGTTGCTGGGGATGATCACGCTAAAATATACCCAGTCAAACTCGTTGTGTACAGTCTATAACGGACAGGTAATTGGCATTGGATCGGGACAGCAATCGCGTATTTTATGCTCGGGGCTTTCGCTGAACAAGGCCAACGTGTGGTGCCAAAAACAGCAGATGGATTACACCTTTCTGTCTAAAGTCACAGGCGCCAGCCGTACCGATACCGATCAGATCATTGAATTGGAACGCGAAAAACAGTTTGGCAACAAAATCATGTTGAATTCGCTCGATGGGGTTTGCCTCATTTCCGATGGGTTTTTTCCACAACCCGACAACATTGAACTGGCTCACCGTTATGGAATCAAATTCATCGCGTCGCCAATGGGCTCTATTCGCGATCAGGAGATTATTGATGTAGCCGATAAATACGGGATTACCTTTATCAACACAGGGGTTAGGTTGTTTCACCATTAATTTGAAAAAAGTAAAACGAATAAGAGAACAGTTGTTTGAAATGACAATCGGACGAAACTCCTTCTGGTCGGATTATACAGTTGCTATTCTCTACCGACCCCCGTTACGCAAGCTAAACGAAAGGGTCGGTAGAGGTTTGTAGTTGCTGGTTTGGTTTTGCATACCGAACCCTTTAATGTTGTATCTGTAATCAATAATTCAATTTTTTCTCACAATTTTAAACGCCGACCGGTTGCGGGTGTGTAGGTTGCGGCAAAGGCTTGTTAGTGTTTATGCAACA
>Ga0209800_10003077_pt1 | contig 13745 bp, 10 predicted proteins | sample Higcelweek8metaG_FD_187174 | JGI IMG/M metagenome (GOLD analysis project Ga0209800, IMG submission 187174) | Freshwater pond sediment microbial communities from the University of Edinburgh, under environmental carbon perturbations - High... | ecosystem: Environmental > Aquatic > Freshwater >...
TCAGACTATTCGGTGGACGGGGTGTTCCATTCAGCTCAATAGCAGTAATATAAAGCGATAATGCAGCCAGATGAAGTGCGGATTCACTGACATCAAACCCGCAAACCTGGTGGTAAAGAATTGACTGAATTATTTTTGTATCCGGTCTCTTTCCGTCATACTCCCATCGAGCAGCAACAAGTTTTCTAAAGGCCAGAACAAGGAAAATTCCAGCCCCGCAGCTCGGATCAAGAATTTGGGCACCTTTCTTTTCAGTGATGCCTTCAAACGCATCGTCCACTAAGTATCTGGCTATGTTTTTGGGTGTGTAGTATACACTTATGACTTCTCTTTGTTGAGAGTCCCATATTTTGCTGAAATTTTCATATACCTGGCTGAGAACACCGATGGGGATGTGAGCAAAGTTTAGATCACCCCAATCAATTACGATTTGAAAGGCATCCACTCCCGCATGCTCCCACCCCTCAAGAATGGCCCTCAGATGGAGAAATAATTTTCCGCAGGTTTTTCTGTCTGCCTGATCAAAAACATCTGCATAACTTCCAGAAAGGGGAAGCAGATCGCCGTTGAAAGTTTGGTCAAGCCATTGACATGTCGCAATGGAATTTTTTACATCATGAAAGCAGTTGCCAGGAGATTCCGCCCCCGGGCATATAGAATGAAGCTCTTCCTGATGAACTATCCCACGATCCCATAGAAAACGGAGAAACAATGCACGGCCAAGGAAGGAGAGTACATCCAAGGGGTTAAGACGGTAATTCTCTATTAAATCCTTTGAAGAGTTTGTCATAAGGTCAAGAATTGTTTTGAAAACATAATCAGGATCTTCCGGTTGACCTTCCAGATCAAAGACTCCGTTTACAACACTTTGAAAAAAAAGCGGTGCTTCCAAAGAGTCCTGTTTGATTGATCTGCCCTGATTATTTGTAAGAACGGAACGATCTAAGTTTATGGGGTAAACAGTCAGCTCTCCAGGATTCAGCACTCCGAGGAATGCCCTTTCACCCCTGTTCGCCAGAAGACATTGTAAATTGATGCGCTCCTCACTGTCGGAATTTAGTATCCGTTCACCTGATATTATATATAGCAGCGGCCTGGACTGAAACTCAGCAATGGCATCAATCTTGGTATCTCTATCACTCGATATTTTCAACAAATCAAGGTAATCAATATCTCTTGGGGTTGGATCACCGTCAAGCAATACCAGGTTATGACATCCAAAGGCCCTGGCTCTATTTATTATATTCATAACAAGCCTCGGCTATTTTCCGTTCGAACTATCCCCATATAGCGTCCAAGAATACGGATCGGGTTATTTTCGCTCATGGGGTACTCAAGATTTTTAAATGAAGCGTTCTCAGATTTCAATATAAGCAAATCAGATGACAGAAAGACCCGTTTTAATGTAGCCTCCTGGTCAATAAGGACGGCCGCTATTTCACCATTATCAACGATATCCTGCTTTTTTATGATAGCAACATCACCATTTCTGATACCTTCGTCTATCATGCTTTCACCAATAACTTTGAGGGCAAAAAGCTCTCCACCACCAAACAAAGCTGGAGAAATGGGTAAGTGATCCTCAAAATTCTGCTCTACCCACAATGGCACTCCTGCTGCAATGCTACCAAGTAAAGGGATAGAGGAGCCTTTTGAAAAAAGGCTTGATGGTTGTATTAACTTTATACCCCGCGCTTTTCCCCAATTTAACCTGATATAGCCTTTTTTTTCAATCAAAGAAAGATGGCTGCGTACAGCATTTTGGCTGCTAAATCCAAAGTGGTTGCGTATTTCTGCCTGTGTTGGCGGATAGCTTTTCTTCATCTGCCAGGAGGTGATAAATTCATAGATTTCGAATTGCTTTTCTGTAAGTTTTTTCATAAATGCTTGCTACCATGTCTATGGTGTTATTATAAACACTGATAATATAAACAGTATTATATAACGAGAGCAAGAACTTTTTCTCATTTTTTTTGCAAGCTTTGAATTTTATTTTGATGAATATCCAATCCACAACAAACTGTGTGAATAATCTGGATAAATGTGCTATCTTTTTTTTTAGTCATAGTTGTCCTCATTTAAAAAAATATTGTGCTTTAAAAAAATTAAGATAATTATGGGTATTTAAACGTTAAATCAAGTGTTTCACTCTTCTTTGTGCCCATCAGGGCATGGTTGATAGATAAAGTTATCTAAATTACAAACAGTTGGAAAAAACTTGCATGTAAAAATATCTTAAGGAGAACACTTTTAATGAAACAGGCAGTTATTGTAAGTGCAGTCAGAACACCTCTTGGAAGTTTTGGAGGAACATTGAGTAAAACAGGGGCAACAGACCTTGGTGCCCATGCTATAAAAGAGGCCATAAAACGGGCAGCCATTGATCCCAAAGAGATCAATGAGTGTATCATGGGGATGGTGCTCCCATGTGGCTACGGGCAGAATCCGGCAAAACAGGCGGCTGTCAAAGCAGGACTTCCCTGGGAGGTTGAGGCAATTACAATCAATAAGGTGTGCGGTTCGTCACTCAAGGCAGTTATGCTTGCAGCTCAAGCCATTCAGTGCGGTGATGCAGAGGTTGTTATTGCAGGTGGAATGGAAAACATGAGCATGGCACCCTATTATATGGAAAATGCCCGTTGGGGCCATCGGATGGGGCCTGGAAAGATTGAAGATCACATGGTGCATGATGGTCTGTGGGATGTTGTGAACGATTTTCACATGGGGATGTCAAACGAACTCTGCTGTGAAAAATGGGCTGTAACAAGAGAGGATCAGGACAGATTTGCTGCTGAGTCGTACAAGAGGGCATGCAGATCTATTGCAGATGGGCGCTTTAAAGATGAAATTGCCCCGATTGCAATTCCACAGAAGAAAGGAGATCCCAAAATCTTTGATACTGATGAGTGTCCCAAGGAGACAACCTATGAGATGCTTTTAAAGATGAAACCAGCCTTTAAAAAAGATGGTGTTGGCACTGCTGGCAATGCATCCATCATCAGTGACGGTGCATCAGCAGTAATTGTCATGAGCAGAGAGAAGGCGCTCTCCCTTGGATGCACAATCATGGCAGAGATTGGCGCTCAGGCCTCTTTTGGAATTGATATGAAGTATGTACTGATGGCGCCCATTTATGCCATTCCAAAGGTGCTGAAAAAAGAGGGGTGCTCCATCAGTGAGATTGACCTTTTTGAGATCAATGAGGCATTCAGTGGCTCTTCTGCAGGGATCAACAAGGTTCTTGAACTTGACCCTTCAAAGGTCAATGTCAATGGCGGAAGCGTTGCACTTGGACACCCTATTGGAGCAAGCGGGGCAAGGGTACTGACCACCCTTTTATATGAAATGAAGAGGCAGAATGCTAAAAAGGGTGTTGCATCCCTCTGTCTTGGCGGCGGAGAGGCTGTGGCTCTTGTAATTAACAGATAATTTGTATGTGAAACTGTAGGGGCTTTCCCTCTGTGGGTCTCCCTACAGCAGTTTCACTCTTCGTTGTGCCAGTCATAGCATGACGTTATTTGGATAACAAAAAAGGAACAGAACAAAATGGAAGTGAAGAAATTCGGAGTGATCGGTTCAGGACAGATGGGCAACGGTATTGCCCAGGTGGCAGCAGCAAGTGGCCTTCAGGTGGTTATGAGCGATATTAAGGAGGAGTTTACTGCAAAGGGTGTTACAAATATCAGAAAGAATCTGGAGAAAAGTGTAAGCAAAGGTAAACTTGAGCAGGCTGAAATGGATGCCATCCTCTCCAGAATCAAGACAACGGTGAACCTTAAAGATATGGCAGATGTCGATTTCGTGGTTGAGGCTGCTGTGGAGCGCGAAGATCTTAAATTCAAAATATTTGAGGAGCTGGATGTAATCTGCCCTCCTCATGCAATTCTCTCCACCAACACATCATCAATTCCCATAGGAAGAATTGCTGCCCGCACAAAACGGCCTGACAAGGTTATCGGCATGCACTTCATGAACCCTGTGCCTTTGATGAAACTTGTGGAGGTTATCAAGGGTCTGCCAACCTCAGATGAGACCTTTAACATCACCTGGGAGCTGAGTAAGAAGTTTGGCAAGACACCTGCTGAGGCAAATGATTTTCCCGGCTTTATTGCAAACAGAATCCTTCTGCCAATGATCAACGAGGCTATCTTCTGCCTCTACCAGAGTGTTGGTAAAGCAGAAGATATTGATACTGTCATGAAACTTGGCATGAACCACCCCATGGGCCCCCTTGAATTAGCCGACCTGATTGGTCTTGATACCTGTCTTGCAATCATGGAGACCCTCTACGATGGATTCAAAGACTCAAAGTACAGACCATGCCCACTTCTGAGAAAGTATGTTGAAGCTGGCTGGCTTGGCAGAAAATCGGGGAAAGGCTTTTACGATTATAAATAGCTCGTCTCTCTTCTATTTTCCCTGGGGTATAGCCATTATGTGATTACCCTCTATGGAGCAGCCCACCCCCTGTGGCGGCTGCTCCATCTATTATTGCTACCAGAAAAAGTTGTGTTCAAATTAAAAGGGAGGTAAATGGCAGATTATGGAATCTTACCATCATGGTGCTCCGCCACAGGAGATTGAGAATAGAGTCGCACAACTTCAGGGTCTGCTCTCAGAACAGGAGATTGACGGAGCACTGATACTTCAGAAATCAGATTTTTTCTATTTCACCGGAACTTTGCAGCAGGGGTGGCTCTACATACCAGCTCAGGGCAAGCCTCTGCTGATGATTTTCAAGGATTTTGACCGTGCAAAGGCAGAGTCGCCTATTTCGTCAGTTATCTCCATGATAACTCCCAAAGAGATCCCGGATCTTTTGAGCAACATGGGATATCAAGCTCCGGTAACCATTGGAATGGAGCTTGATGTTCTGCCTGCAAACCTCTATTTTCAATACAGTGCTATATTCAGAAATTCAAAGATCAAGGATATATCAACCGGAATCCGGCTGATCCGTGCTGTGAAGTCCCCCTATGAGATTGAAATGATAGAGAAGGCAGCAGCCATGTCAGACAGAGTCGCCGCAAAGGTGCCGGAGATACTTCTCCCTGGAAAAACAGAAGTTGAGCTTGCAGGAGAGATTGAAGCCTTTGCCAGAAGCCTTGGACATCAGGGAATTGTGAGAATGAGACTCTGGGGATCTGAGATCTTCTATGGTCATATAATGTCAGGAGCATCGGCAGCAGTGCCAAGCTACATGGCATCACCAACTGGTGGCTATGGCACCGGAGTTGCAACTTCTCAGGGGGCAGGATTTAATAAAATCAGAAAAAATGAGCCTGTCCTGGTTGATTATGTATTTGCTCTCAATGGATATCTCTCTGACCATGCAAGAATCTTCTCCATAGGCAGTGTTGATGATGAGCTTTTAAAGGCGCATGAGGCAATGGTTAATATCCAGCAGATAGCCATGGAGGCAGGTCGTCCTGGTGCATCTACCGGTGAACTGTATGAGTTGATGGTCAAGGAGGCACAAGCATCTGGATATGGAGAGTACTTCATGGGAACAGGCGATAGAAAGATCAGATTTACAGGGCACGGCATAGGGCTTGAGCTGGATGAGTTTCCATTTATCGCCAGAGGGCAGACTCTTGCATTGAAACAGGGGATGACTCTTGCTCTGGAGCCCAAAGCAATCATGCCGGGAAGAGGAGTTGTTGGTATTGAAAACACATTTGTTGTAACAGACAGAGGTCTCAAAGCCCTTACACACCATATGGAAGATATCATTGTGCTTTAGCAGAATAAGGCAGGTATTGAAATGGGAAAAAATCACACAGGGGATCATAAGTTGACAGGGGAAAAGAGAGAGACTTCAGAAGAGAGAAGAGCATCTAAGATTAACTGGATAGAGGATCAGGATATTACCGGGCAGATGACCCGGAATATGAACCAGGAACTCAATCGTAAATTTGATGACCTGTTTGGATTTGCACCTATCGGTATATATCAGGCAAACAATGAAGGCAGACTGATCATGGCAAATCCGGAAATGGCATGGATGCTTGGCTATGAGAGCCAGACCGCACTTCTTTTGCAGGTTACAGATATTGCCACCCAGATGTTTGCAACTGATGAGTATGCTCAACAGTTTTTTTTTCATCTGTTTGAGGCAGAACAGGTGAGGGCCTTCCGTTGTAAGCTCAAAAGAAACAACGGAACAACCTTCTGGTCAAGCTCATATGCAAAAAGAGCATTCAACAGAGAGGGCCGACCAGATGGATTTTATGGTTTTGCCATGGATATCAGCCGCAATATCCGTATGGAAGAGGAGCTTCAGGAGGCAAATGCCACACTTCTACTCATTGCCACCCTTGACGGGCTTACCAAGATTGCAAACCGGAGAAGATTTGATGACTACTTAAGCTCAGAGTGGAAGAGAGCAGCAAGAGACGGACACCCGATATCTCTTATTCTCTCTGATATCGACTTTTTCAAACTCTATAACGATAACTATGGCCATCAGGGTGGTGATGATACTCTGTGCAGAGTAGCTCACTGTATTGAGGCAAACTGCAGAAGAGCCGCAGATCTTGCAGCCAGATACGGAGGAGAGGAGTTTGTCGTTCTACTTCCTGATACTGATGCTCAGGGTGCTCTCCAGGTGGCTGAAAATTTAATACTTGCTGTCAGAAATCTTGAAATTCCACATGAGTACTCCAAAGTGCACAGGTATGTTACCATAAGTGCAGGGGTAGCCACCATCGTTCCCACACATACTGATTGCCGGGAAAACCTGATTGAGCAGGCAGATGCTGCCCTGTATCAGGCTAAAAAGAGTGGCAGAAACAGATTTATGGAGTACAAAAAGGTCATATGAGATCTCATCTGAAACCAGCTTTCTCCCCGAAATAGACTCTTTCATAAAACCAACCACCATGGAGAATTGATCTGCACCATTAAAAATTAAATGCCCATACAACTTCAAATGCTTTTAAATATAAGGATACAAAATTGTGAGCCATTTAAAATTAAAAGCAAAAATGCTTATCATCATCTGTTCAGTAGTTTTTATCACATTCTCTCTTACAATTGCCTTTATCACAGTAAGATCCAGCGGTATCGCAAGAAAAAATGCATTGGAAAGAGCCTCAGAGATGGCATACCGATACAGCGGGGTAATCAAATCCAGTATAGACAGAGCCATGGACTCAACAAGGATAGTTGCGCAAAGCATTGAGGGGATGAAAAAAAACAGTCGCATACCTGATCCTGAACTGCTCAATATGGTTATAAAACAGGTTCTGGAGAAAAACAGCGATTTTTCAGGAATATGGATAATGCTTGATCCTGGCACACTCTATGACCATGTTTACAGCCCATGGTTCTATCGAAAAGATAGTACCATAGTATATGAACCTGCTGAAACAGAGGATGACTATAAAGAGTCAATGGCTAATGACTATTACACATTACCCAAAAACTCAAAAAAAGAGAATCTTCTTGAACCTTACATTGATCCTGATATCAACATTATGATGACAACAGCCTCAGTACCTGTGATGGACAACGACAGATGTATCGGTGTGGTTGGAATAGATATAACATTGGAGAATATAAATAATCTCATAGGTGATATCCACCCTTTTGGAACTGGCAATGCAAGTCTCATATCCAGTACAGGTAAATATGTGGCTCACAGTGATAAAGCAAAGATTGGCAAAGATGTGGATAATCCACAGGAGTGGAAAGCTGCGTTCAATGCCATCAACTCCGGTAATCTTTTTGCTGCCACAAGTTACTCACAGACTCTGAAAAGTGAAGTTCAGACGATTTTTGCTCCCATGCAGACAGGCAGCGGGGATACCCCATGGGCATTTGTCATAAATATTCCGATAGATAAGGTTCTGGAGGATGCTCAGAAGATTACGATCTCATGCGTGATCATAGGGGTTGTTGCCATTATTATTACCGCTTTTGCCATTACCATCTTTTCAGGAACCATCATACGGCCCATCAACTCTGCCGTTGAAAGCATCAAACAAGTGGCTCAGGGTAACCTGGCCATAAGACTTAAAGTTCAGACTCATGACGAGATCGGTGATCTTGCCATCATATTTAACCAATTTATTGATAATCTCCAGGTCATTATGAAACAGATCAGCCAGAATGCCGTGATGATGGACACCTCATCAGAGCAGCTGCTTGCCATTGCCACCAATATCTATGACTGTACTGGACACACCTCAGAGAGAGCAGGCAATATCTCTTTGTCTGCTGAAAAGATGACCTCCAGCATGAACAGAGTCTCAGCAACGATGGAGGAGTCATCTTCCAGTGTTCAAACTGTTGCATCAATGGCCGAAGAGATGGCTGTCACAATAGGTGAGATCACAAAGAATACCCAGAGGTCAAAAGAGATCTCCTGTAAAGCCGTATCCTGGAGCAGCGATACAGAAGAGAAGATGGAGACATTGGGTCTTGTTGCCAAAAAGATCGGTAACGTTGTTGAGACAATTACAGAGATATCTGCCCAGACAAATATGCTTGCCCTTAATGCCACCATTGAGGCTGCCAGGGCAGGAGATGCAGGAAGAGGGTTTGCTGTGGTTGCAGGTGAAATCAAAAAACTTGCCAGGCAGACGGCTGAAGCAACCCTGACGATCAGACAGCAGATTGAAGAGGTACAGAGTAGAACCACCTTAACCATCACAGAGATCAACAACATTTCAGGTATTATCAACGGAGTCAATGAGATTGTTGCCACAATCGCAACTTCAGTGGCAGAGCAGTCCACAGCCACACATGAGATAGCAGAGAACATCTCCAGAACTGCCGCAGGTATCGAGAATGTCAACTCAACCATAGAGAGTACCACTGAAGTCACAGCCGGAATCAGCAGAGATATTGTCATGGTCAGAAGCGAAGCTGAAAATATGACCACCCGCAGTAATGCTCTTAAAGTAAATGCAGAAGAGTTAAAGAGTATGGCGGCAGATCTGAAACTGACTGTAGGCAGGTTCAAGGTCTGAAAATTCTTGACATATGCAGTTCGGTAATTATAGTAGGAGCACTGTCTGAAGCTGCCTGAACTGGCAGCTCAACAGGAGCCGTAATTATTGAATAGAAAAAGGAGAAAATATAACGATGCAAACTTGTTTTAAAACCACAGCTACCTGCCTGATACTGCTCTGTCTGACAATGGTATCTGCCGAGGCGGAGAACCTGTACAACAAAGATGGACTGACTCTGGATTTCGATTTTGAAGCTGCTGCCTTCTACACCAAAAGCGACAGCACCTACTTCGGTGCAGGCCAGGTAGGGACAGCACAGAAGGATATCTACTGGACTGAGTACTACATGAAACCCTCTTTAAGCTCAACCTATGCTCTGGGAAACTCAGACTCTCTCTATGCAAACCTTACAGCAATTGGCGAAGCAACCCGTGGTGACGGTAATATGAACTCCTCTGACAATGGAGACGATCTTGCCATTGATAAGGCATATATCGGCTGGAAATCTGGTAAGATGTTTGAGCATGAAGATCTGTTTGACCTCTCTGTAGGACGTCAGGCGTTTCTGGTTGGCCGTGGCTTTATCATGAAAGAGCAGGGAGGAGACAACCCGAGTGCATACTGGCTTGCCCCAAATTCTCACTTTGACAACACTGCCATTGCAAGAATCGACTGGAAGCCTCTCCATGCCGACTTTGCCTGGCTTGAGACAAACGAGGAGTCAGGTGACACTCAGGTATATGGTGTAAATGTTGAATATTTCAATGAGACATTTGCAGCTCTGGATCAGGCCACCCTGGCTGTGGCATATTTTAACACATCTGAGTCTGAGAGCGCTGGATGGGACGGCCTGGATGTCTATAATCTCCGTACCAATGTTTCACCTCTGGCAGCAGCTGGCATGAAGGATCTCTACATCTCAGCAGAATATGTCAAACAGAAGAATGATGGTAACTATGAAGTGGATGCAGATGCATACTTCGGTGAGATCGGTTATAACTTTTCACAGCTCTCATGGAGCCCCAGGCTATTTTACCGTTATGCCCACTTCAGCGGTGACGATGCCTCCACAGGTGAGGATGAAAGCTACCAGTACTACTTTGAGGGGGACACAGGGTGGGGTACATGGTACACAGAGATCCTTGGTGACTATTACGGATTCAATAATGAGAATCAGCATCAGGTACAGCTTGAGGTACACCCGATGGAGGCTCTCACTGCCGGTATGGTATACTACACAATGGAAAGTGATGAAGAGGGCGAAAAGATCGGAGATGAGATCAACATCTACGCTGACTACGTTATAAACAGATGGGTCTCAGTCGGTGCCTGCTATGCATGGGCATCTCTTGACTCCATTGATAAATCAAGCTTTGATTATGATGATGCCAGCAAGATTGAACTCTACACCTATCTTTCATTCTGATCGTTAGCAACCATCATCTTAACAGGGTAGCTTGATTGATCCTGGTAAAGAGTTAAAATAGTCCCCTTCCGCGCGCTCCCCTCTCCACTGTTCTGGAGAGGGGATGGACGCAATCACTGCCCGCCATGCTCTTTTCCGCTGTAGAGTCTGCCATTTTTTGTCTTGAGAAAATCGTTTAAAGAGATCTCCTCCTGCTTTATAAACCCCTTATCTGGCAGAAGAGCGCTGCTGACCATCTCTATCACTGCACAGGCAGATGCTGCAGTTGTCCATGATATGGCTCGCCACCGTTTTCCGTCAATTGTGATGGGGTAGTAAGCATTTACATACTCATCACGAAACAGTTGAGTTCCCTGCAACCCTTCAGCAGATGCATGGATATAGACAACATCCTCATTGACTGGCGGTTTTGCATTTGTAAGAATCTCTCCTGCTTTTTTACGGTCTTCGCGCATGAGAAGCTCATGAAAAAAGAAGTTCATCTGCTTTACATGGCCAGGATAGCGGATACTTTTGTAATCCAGATTTTCAACTCTTCCCAGATATGTTTCGCACATTGTTCCAAGGCCTCCTGATGTTGTAAATGCCTCAAGTTGAATCCCATTGATAAAGAGCTGCTCAATCCACTCCATTGGAGAGACCCATTTATGCTGGCCATCTTCAATAACTTCACAGTCATTTAGATACTCGTTCACAACCCCCTCAGGAGACCAGTTAAAGGCATATCCAAGAAGGCCGGTGGGATGCTGAGGGAGTGCGCCGACTCTCAGTTTGATACTCCTGATTCTGGTAAAATCGGAAGCTAAAGATGCCCCGACAATGGCGATAAATCCAGGTGCAAGGCCGCACTGGGGTGCCATGACCGCTCTTGCTGTTCTGCTCATGTCGATGATCGCCTTTGTGGTTGGAACATCCTCTGTCAGATCAAAATAGTGAATTCCAAGTTTATGAGCAGCAGTTGCCACGTCAATATTATATCTGTATGGCAGACACGATATCACGGCATCAAACTTCTTTAATTTTTCCGTCACCCCTTCAATGGTTGAGACATCCAATGTTGTGACAGGAAAGGGGAGGGCATCTTTAGCAGAGAGATCAGCACCAGTCACCTCAAACCCTGTTTTATGAAGCAGAGTTCCTACAAGAGTTCCAACTTTTCCAAGCCCTAATACTATTACAGATTTGATTTTCATGAGTTTGCTCCCCTCTCTTTTGAAGAAAAAAATATTACTGATTACTGTCCAGCACCTCTCTCACCTTGGCTGTCAGGCCATTCACGGAAAAAGGCTTCTGGATAAAGTTCATCCCCTCATCAAGTACGCTGTGGTGGGCAATCACATCAGCAGTATATCCTGACATGAAGAGGCGTCTTATATTAGGATAGATGGCAAGTATCCTCTGGGCAAGATCGCTACCGTTCATCTCCGGCATGATCACGTCTGTAATGAGCAGATGGATCTCTTTGCCGTACCCTGTTGCCATCTGGATCGCCTCACCAGGTGTGGCTGCAGCCAGAACATTGTAGCCTGACCGTTTTAGTATTATTGTGGCCATTTTGAGTATAGATTCCTCATCTTCCACTAGAAGTATGGTCTCGTTGCCCTGTGAAGCAACAGGTTTAGCAGAACGCTCTTTGTCCATCTTGGAGCCATCTAGATACCTTGGAAGGTAAACAGCGATTGTTGTCCCTCTCCCAGGTTCACTGCAAACATCTACAAAACCTTTATTTTGTTTGACAATACCATAAACAGTGGAAAGGCCAAGGCCTGTCCCCTTTCCCAACTCTTTGGTTGTGAAGAATGGCTCAAAAAGATTTTCCATTATCTCCTTTTCCATTCCGCATCCGTCATCGCTCACACTCAGCACCACATAATCCCCCTGAAGAGCATGCGCATGATTTGAACAGTAAGCTCTATCACAGGTTTTGTTGCAGGTCTTGATAGTCACCTTGCCAACACCACCAATGGCATCATTTGCGTTTACGCAGAGGTTTGCCAGAATCTGGTCAATCTGAGACGGGTCAATCTTCACTTGCCACAGGTTGCTTCCCGGCATCCAGACAGAGTCAATATCCTCGCCGATCAAACGCTCAAGCATCTTGAACATCCCCTCTACTGTCTCGTTCAAATTGAGCACCCGTGGGGCTATGGTCTGCTTTCTGGCAAATGCAAGCAGCTGTCGGACAAGATCTGCTGAACGCAAAGCAGCGTCTTGGATTGCAGTGAGGCTCTCATGCAGAGGATGCTTCTGTTCAATCTGATCCAATGAAATCTCTGTATATCCCAGGATCACGCCGAGCATGTTGTTGAAATCGTGAGCCACACCTCCTGCCAGCCTTCCTACAGACTCCATCTTCTGTGCCTGATGGAGCTGCTATTCGAGTTTAGTCCGCTCTTCCTCAGCCTTTTTGCGGGATGTGATGTCACTCATCACAATACGGCATATCGGCTCACCACCATCACCGGAATTTATGAGAATGGCATTTAGATTTGCCCAGAACATCGTTTCATCGTCTTTCACCATGCGCAGATCATAGGACATCGTATTATCTCTGTATCTCGACAGCTCTCTGCTGTGAAGGTAGTAGATATCCTGATCTTCATTGAAAATGAACCTGGAGAGAGGCTGGCTGATCAATGCCAACCTTGGCAGATCAAGCATGGTTGCAGCAGTCAGATTGGCTTCAAGAATCATCCCCTTGTCAGAGAGGGTCAAGTAACCGACAGGGGCCAGATTGTAAAGGTCAAAATAGCGTGCCTGCGCGCTATCAACTTCGTTGTAGGCTCTTTGTAGCTCTTGGTTCTGCATCTCAAGCTCAATTTGATGCACATGGAGTTCGTGGATCATCTGCCGGATCTCTTCAAGCGACATCTCATTTATCTTTTCCGGTATCATGGTTTTTGCTATCTCTGAAACCAGATGAGCATCCTCACTGAGAATATCTTCTGCCTTCAGGCGCAGCCGGGCTGACTCTTCCTTCTGATTTTTTATATTTGTCACGTCTGCTCCTCCGTACTTGGGGTGCCTCTGATCTTAAGCTTTGCTCTTATTTTATCTGTTTACCTCTTCGGCAGTGCTGACAAATGTGATCACCGCACCCTCAATTACATTCTCAAGCGTGCGATATGGAAGGATCCGCATGGTGTACCATTTGCCTTCAACTGTCTGCACCTTCAGCTCCTTGGGAATAAGTGTATCAAGAACTCCCTTTACATCCTCCACCAGGCAGTCATAACCTATCAGATTGGAGACAATGTGACCCACGGGTCTGCCAACATCAGCAAGGATCAGGTTGATGATCCTGGTGGCAGCAGGGGTGAATCGCAGGATTTTCAGCTGATGATCCACAAAGAGAGTGGCGA
>Ga0209800_10003082_pt1 | contig 13726 bp, 10 predicted proteins | sample Higcelweek8metaG_FD_187174 | JGI IMG/M metagenome (GOLD analysis project Ga0209800, IMG submission 187174) | Freshwater pond sediment microbial communities from the University of Edinburgh, under environmental carbon perturbations - High... | ecosystem: Environmental > Aquatic > Freshwater >...
CGAAAAGAAAGAGTTTGTGAGCCATACTCAATTTGGCAACACCTATGAGTATTACCCTCTTATCGCCAAAGACGACTATGCCGGTGAACATTTCAATCAATTTTTGTCGGGATATTTCAATAATTCCTTCCCAAAAATGGCGGCTTTCTTTGCCCGTGAAAACAACCTGACAATGAGCGAGCTGGAAGAAATTATGCGGCTTACCCAACAGGAACTCAACCAGTCAAACACCGAAAACAATGGATAACATAGTCGAATACCTAATAAAATCGGGCATAGCTCTTGGTGTGTTTTACCTTTTTTACTGGTTGCTAATGCGCAAATCCACGCACTTCGGTCTTAACCGATTAACCCTGGCAACCTCCCTGATTGCTTCGCTGGTTTTGCCGATAATCAAAATCGATCTTACACCCGAAGTAGTTGCCGGCAGCATCCCTGTTATGAGTATTGATCTTACGACTGTTGTGCAAATCGTGAGCAAACCGGAACCTGCATGGGGAATTCGCGAAATTGTACTTCTGATTTATTTCTCAGGATTGGCAATCACGCTTTTCAGGCTCGTTTATCAATCCATTTACATTCATGTGATTTCGAAAATGTCGCGCACAATCACTAAAGGCAAGCATACTATAGTGCTGGTTGAGAAAGAGATAACACCTTTTGCGTATTTCAGTAAAATATTTATCCCGGCTTTGAAAATGGAAGAAACCACCTTCGAAAGTATTCTTGCGCACGAAAAATCGCATCTGAAACAATACCATTACCTTGATCTTTTCCTGATAGAGGTTGTAACGATTGTGCAATGGTTTAACCCAATTGTATGGCTGTACGAACGTTCAGTCAAAGAAGTTCACGAATATATGGCCGATGACGAAGTGCTGAAACAGGGAGTATCAAAAGGGAATTACCAGGCTCTGCTGGTGAACCAGGCTCTTGGCGGGCCCGTGTTTACCATATCTCACCAATTTAATCAATCACTTATTTTAAAACGTATTAAGATGATGACAAAAATGAAATCGCCCCAACTGGCAAAGATTAAAGTGCTGCTTTTTATTCCTCTTACGGCCGGATTGCTCATGGCATTTTCGAATCCTGAGCCTATTGTAAACCCGGTAACTGAAAAGATTGAATCAATCACACAACAGATTGCAGGAACTATAATTGTGCATGATGAAAATACAGCGCAGGATACATCAATCACTAAAAAAGGATCAATTACTATTACAGGAAAAGTGATTGACGCTTCCACATCGCAGCCTGTTAAAGGGGTTAATGTAATTGTTCAGGGGACTACTTCCGGCGCCACATCCGACGAAAATGGCGCTTTTAAAGTTATAACTGACAATTCAAAACCGGCAATGCTTGTTTTTACGCACATCAGCTACAAAACAAATATGTATGAATGTAAATCGGGTGGAAACATTGAGGTCAAAATGTACAAAGGTGCTCAGGAACTTAATGAAGTAACGGTTACATATCTTGGAAAAGAAGATGGTTCTAAAGCTCAAACCCAAAAATATGTTTTAATTGATGGGATTCAGTCCGATGAACAAACATTTAAATCCATGGAAGTGACTGATTTTAAGGAAGTCTCCATGCTAAATAAGGAAAGTGCAACTATACTTTTTGGAGAGAAGGGTAAAAATGGTGCTATTGTTGCAGTTACAAAAAAGGGAAATAAAACTATTGATAAATCTGTAAAAGCTGTTGCTACCAATTTCGAAATCACGGATGAAAACAATAAGACAACAACAGCAGGTCAGAAGGTTGCAAATAGCGAAGTTTATACAGTGGTTGAAGAAATGCCTTTGTTTCCGGGAGGCGAAAACGCGCGCATAAAGTTTTTTTCAAATAACTTGAGAGCGCCTGCAGAAGGCGTTAAAGAAGGATCATCCGGAACAGTTTATGTGTCGTTTATTGTGCAGGCTGACGGCTCAATAACCAATGCTAAAGTTCTACGCGGAATAGGTAAAAGTTTCGACGAGGAAGTTCTCCGCGTTGTTAACCTGATGCCAAAATGGAATCCGGGCAGGCAAAACGGAGAAGCTGTGGCGGTAGTTTTTAATTTGCCGGTAAAATATGTGAAACAATAATTCCGGAATTTTTAATACAAACAGGGGTTGGATTATTTCTTCCCCTGTTTTTTATTTGAAATATTCCTAATGCGCTGCCAGCCAGTTATCGCCGGTATTCAAACCTGCTGCTTTGAGAAATTGGCGGGGATTGTTTAGTTAATAGGACCCTATAAAAGGATTTGCCTGTAAGCGGGAAAATAATATTGCAAATTGCGAGATATGAATAAAAGTGGGTATATTTGTTGGTAGATGAAAGTTAGGCACAAGCATTATTAACGCCTCAATAACTAGACATTACAGTTTGAAATAAATGACAAAGTTGAAGACAAGATATTGGGTAATCTTAGTTTATAGCTTGATTTGTATTCTGGGATATTTATTACTTGGACAAATTCTTAGATATGCTACTCAAGACTTCGTAGCTTCGAATGGCGCAGTGATTGGACTTTTAGGTGCTGCCTGGACAATTCTGTTAGGAATAGAATTTTATTTGCTTCTGATTTTAATTGCTGCTTTTATTGGATTACTTGTTTCTAAGCATTTTAAGAAAACCGAATACTACATTGCTTTTAAGTTTCAAACATTAGTTTTATTAGTATTGTGGTTTGGATTTTCTTTGTATTGGCTTCTTATTCGCTGACATTTAATGAATTATTACGAAATATAGCAGGAAGAATACTTTCACATCAAAGTGTTATTGGGAGAAACTAAACATAACAGACAACTTAAATTGAATCAGAAAAATAGAAATGCCGGTGCCTTATCAACGCTAAAGCAAATGCAGGTATGCGTGTTCGTTGAAACTTTTGAAATCTCTATATTCATATGTGCTGGCAGACAGTTCAGTAACAATTTAATCCCGCACTTGCCATTAACCTATCCAGTGTAACGGGCGCGTCAGCCGCAACCACCAATGCAAAGACCGAGCATTGTGCATGGATTTTGATAAATTGTATACAGACATATTTTAAAATGTAAAGATTTTCCCGATTTCTATACAGAATGAATTATCTTTGTAAAGGTTTTTTAAAATTCTATACAAATGACAACCTGGGGATTAGTTGAATTACCTTTAAATATTGACTTAGAAACGAAAAAGGTTTTGAGAGCTTTACCTTCAGCACATGCTGCATTAGCTGAATTAAAAGGAATTGCTTCAACTATTCCAGATCAAAATATTCTGATTAATACACTTGGCTTACAAGAAGCAAAAGATAGTTCTGCGATCGAAAATATTATAACAACTCATGATGATTTGTATAAATCAGGATTGAATCTGGACGCTTTTAAATCGCTTCAGGCAAAGGAGGTTCAGAACTATATATCAGCGCTAAAGAAAGGATTTGAGCTTATCACAAAGACAGGATTGCTAACAAATAATAGTATTCTGCAGATTCAGGAAGTATTAGAGGATAATAAGGCTGGATATAGAAAATTGCCTGGTACAGCGTTGAAAAATGCAGCCACTGGTGAGACAATTTACACTCCACCTCAGGACTATGATGATATAGTGAGACTAATGGCAAATCTGGAACTATACATAAATGATTCAGAAATGCAGGATTGCGACCCATTGATTAAGATGGCAATTATTCATTTTCAATTTGAGAGTATTCACCCATTTTATGACGGAAATGGCAGGACCGGCAGGATAATAAATATTCTATACCTGATTCTGGAAAAGCTTCAATCATTGCCGATTTTATATTTGAGCAATTATATAATCAGAAATAAGGCTGATTATTACCGGCTTTTGCAAAAAAATCGGGATGAGAATTTATGGGAAGAGTGGTTGCTATTCATCATATCAGGAGTTGAGCAAACCGCTAAGGAGATGATTGAATTGATTATTAAAATTAAAGAGCTAATGCTTGATTATAAGCACAGGCTCCGGGATAATTACAAATTTTACAGTCAGGATTTGTTGAATAACTTATTTAAACATCCCTATACAAAAATTGAGTTTGTCGTAAAAGATTTGGGAGTATCAAGATTAACGGCTGCAAATTATTTAAATAGATTGGCGGATGATAAAATGTTGCGAAAAGATAAATTAGGGACTGGAAATTATTACATCAACGAGGAATTATTTAATTTATTGACAAAGAGATAAAAATGTACAGGAGGAGAACACAATAATGGAGGTACAAACCACAGCACTACCACACGAATCCTTGTACGCTAACCGAAAATAAAAAAATTGCCCAATGAGTCAGCTTGTATTAGCAGAAATTTTGGCCTTTAAGCCCTAATACAGGAAGGATTATTCACTCTTCAGTTTTCACTATTCACTATTCACTCTTCACTTTTCACTATTCACTATTCACTCTTCACTATTCACTATTCACTATTCACTATTCACTATTCACTCCTAGTGCGCCGCCAGCCAGTTATCCCCCGTATTCATCTCCACCTCCACCGGAACATCAAGCGGTAAAGCGGTGCGCATCAAATCGCCGACAATCTGTTTCACCTGCTCCACTTCGGGTTTATACACATCAAACACAAGTTCGTCATGTACCTGCATGGTCATGCGGCTTTGCAGTTTACGTTTCTGGAATTCGTTGTAAATATTGATCATGGCGATTTTGATCATATCAGCGGCTGAACCCTGTATGGGAGCATTGATGGCATTTCGCTCGGCAAAGCCACGCATAACGCCATTGGCTGAATTAATATCGCGGATAATCCGGCGGCGACCCATGAGTGTTTCAACATACCCTTTTTCGCGGGCGGAAGCCATAGTGCTGTCCATGTATTTTTTAATTCCCGGAAAGGTTGCAAAATAGGTATCAATAATTTCAGCTGCTTCCTTGCGGGGAATGCCCAGATTTTCGCTCAATCCGAAAGCAGAAATACCGTAAACAATTCCAAAATTTACCGATTTGGCGTTTCTTCTCATATCCCGATCAACCTGGTCGAGGGGAACATTATAAATATTTGCTGCTGTAGCTGTATGAATGTCCAATCCCTGGCGGAAAGCTTCTTTCATAGCTTCATCGTTGCTCATGGAAGCGATGATGCGGAGTTCGATCTGCGAATAGTCGGCAGAGAGCAAGGTATATTCTTCGTTTCGCGGAACAAATGCTTTGCGGATTTCGCGGCCACGTTCGGTACGGATAGGAATATTCTGAAGGTTGGGATTCGTTGAACTCAGACGTCCGGTAGCTGCAACAGCCTGGTTGTAACTGGTATGAATACGCCCGGTTACCGGGTTTACAAGCAATGGCAAGGCATCCACGTAAGTAGATTTCAGTTTTGAGAGGCCACGGAAATCGAGAATAAGCTGAACCATCGGATGCTTATGAACGAGTTTTTGCAGCACATCTTCGCCTGTCTGGTATTGTTTGGTGGCTGTCTTTTTAGGCTTGTCGTCGATTTTAAGCCTGTCGAAAAGGATTTCACCTAACTGCTTTGGAGAAGCAATATTAAATTCAACCCCAGCATGCTGCCATATTTCTTCCTGCACTTTAATAATTTCGTGGTGAAGCTCTTTCGAAAATTCATTCAATGCCTTTGAATCGAGTTTTACGCCGGCAGCTTCAATTCCTGCCAGAACCGGAACCAGAGGCATTTCAATTTCATTGAATATTTTAAGGGTATCTGTTTCCTTTAATTTGGGTTCAAGAATGTTTTTCAATTGCAGCGTTATATCTGCATCTTCGGCGGCATACTCTTTAATCTGCTCAAGAGGGGCCAAACGCATTGATGTTTGTGCTTTCCCCTTTTTCCCAATTAATTCTTCGATGCTTACAGGCAAATAATTGAGATACGTTTGGGCCAGCAGATCCATATTGTGCCGCATATCAGGCTCAATCAGGTAATGGGCCAGCATGGTATCAAAGGTTGGTCCGGCTATTTCGATACCGTAATTACCAAGAACGGCAATATCGAATTTCATATTCTGAGCAGTCTTCCCAATAGCAGGATTACTGAAAATAGGTTTAAACCTGGCTACCAGTGCATTTGCTTCTTCCCGGTTTTCGGGAACCGGCACATACCATGCTTTGCCGGGAGTTGTGGCAAACGACATTCCAACCAGTTCGGCAGTAATCGTATCCAGACCTGTGGTTTCGGTATCAAAGCAAAATGACGTAGAATTTTCAAGTTCCCTAAGAAGCTCCTCAATACTATCTTCGCTATCAGCTGCACGGTATTCGTGTGTTGTATTTGTAATATTCTTTAAAGAACTTTCGACAGGTTCAAACGGCACTTCTGCAATGCTGAACAAGTCGCCGGTACCTGATGACGCAGCAGGTTTTGAGGAAGCAGGCCTGGTTTGAGCCGACGTTTGAATTCCACCGGGATTTAACGATAAATCAGTAAAAACACGTTGCGCGAAAGTGCGGAATTCGAGTTCATCAAGCAAAGTTTTGAGTCTTTCAACATCCGGTGGATCAAGATGAAGATGAGTTTCGTTAAACTCAATCGGAACATCGAGTATGATAGTTGCCAGTTGTTTCGAGATAATGGCTGACTCGCGGCCATTCTCTACTTTATTCCGCAGTGTTTCGTTTTTAATATATTTTGAATTTTCGAGTACCCCTTCCACTGAGCTATATTCCGCAATCAGTTTTCGTGCTGTCACCTCTCCTACTCCGGGAATTCCCGGAATATTATCCGAAGCGTCGCCCATCAACCCAAGGAAATCAATAACCTGAAGCGGGTGTTTGATACCAAATTTTTCGCATACTTCCGGGATGCCCATTATTACAGGCTTTTCTCCGGCTTTTGCAGGTTTGTACATGAAAATATTCTCACTAACCAGTTGTCCGAAATCCTTATCCGGCGTAACCATATATACCTGGTAACCTGCCTGTTCAGCTTCTTTAGCAAGCGTACCGATCACATCATCAGCCTCATACCCTTCCACGTAAAGTGTGGGTATATTAAAAGCCCGTATAAGTTCTTTGATATAAGGTATCGAAGCAGCCAGATCCTCGGGCATAGCCTGCCGGTTTGCTTTATACTGAACAAAATCGGTATGCCGGGCGGTTGGTGCCTGTGTATCAAAAGCAACACCGATATGCGATGGCTTTTCGTTTTTCAAAAGTTCGTATAATGTATTGGCAAATCCCATAATGGCCGAGGTATTCAGCCCTTTGGAATTGTAACGAGGGGTGCGCTGCATAGCGAAAAAAGCACGGTATATCAACGCCATGCCATCTAACAGAAAAAGTTTTTCCACGGTGGTTGTTTTGGAAGCGTAAAGATAGGAAGAAAGTTGATGTGGGAAGTTGAATGGCAGATGTGAGATGTGGGATGTGAAATGTGGGATGTGGGATGTGGGATGTGGGATGATAAAAGATTCATATTCGATGGTTAAAATCTTACGATTCAATGTCGTTTAGTTAGTGTTTTTCAGAAAAGTAAGAAAAAAATATGGGATTTTGTACCCGCTACAGCCCACCCTGGAAAATAGGGAGAGAGTAGTTCGCAACAAAACACCAAACCTTTAAGAAGTGATAATATCTTTATAAAACTGATTTACTGCGCTTTACAGAATTTAAATTCACAACATCAAGTCAAGTCTTTAAAATTTTACTTTTATTTCGATGATTATGTCGAAAATGAAAATTCTGTATTATATTTGCAGTGTACTAATTCACTAATACACTTCAAATATTTATTCCATTATGATTCAGTTTAATTCACTTTCGTTTAGTTATTCTCCAAAGCTGAAGTTATTTGAGCAACTTTATTTCAGCATAAAACCGGGTATGATACATGGATTGCTAGGGAAAAACGGCTCAGGGAAAACTACTATGCTCAAACTAATCTGTGGACTAGTAACGCCTGTTGCAGGAGAAGTGCTGACCGGAAATTATGTTCCTTCGAAGCGTCAGCCTCAATTTCTGTCAGATGTTTACCTGTTGACCGAAGAAGTTTATCTTCCAGCCTCCTCGGCAAATAAAATAGTAAAATTGTATGCACCGTTTTATCCCCGTTTCGATTCAAGCCAATTCAGGGATTTTCTTCAACAATTTGATGTTGATTTTTTGCAACCACTCACAAAGTTATCGCTTGGGCAAAAGAAAAAGGTAATGATCGCTTTTGCACTCGCATGCAATACTTCATACTTGCTTTTAGATGAGCCGACCAACGGACTCGACATTCCCTCGAAATTGGTTTTTCGCCGTCTTATTGCTTCTGTTTTCAGCGAAGAACGCACCATTGTAATATCCACTCACCAGGTTCGCGACCTCGATAGTTTGATTGATAATGTGATTCTGCTGCATGCTAATAAAGTTCAGGTCCAAAGCAGTATTGAACAAATAGCCGCAAACTATCAGTTTATTCACAGCGCTGTTCAACCAGAAGGAGAAATACTGTATTCATGCAGGAGTGTGCTGGGCCAATCGTATATCATGAGTAACCCCCAGAAAAAAGCCGGACAGGTTGATATTGAAACATTCTTTAATGCAGTAACCGAAGATTCCGGCAGATTTCAATTTTCAGAAAAACTAAATTAAACCCCTGGTTATGAATACGATATTCAGTATAAATCGAATACTATTACTCATAAAAATACATCTCGACGACAGGTGGAAACTCTACCTTGCTTCCTACGGAATTATGGTGTTGCTGATGTTCTTTCCTATTTTGATGAATGAAAGCAACAAGCAGTTTTATCCTTTTGCCGGAATGTACGTGATACTTATCGCCGGGTTGGTACAGGCAGCATCTGTTTACGGATCGTGGAGCAATAAAGTATGGGCCTCGCATTATTTTATGATTCCGGCTACTATTACCGAGAAATTTACTGTCGCGATGATATTTTCAAATGTTATATTTTTCCCCTTATTGATCGTCACGTACATTTCAACTTCATTCTTAATAGTTGGGTTGTTTTCTCCTGATTTTACGCTTAAAGAACTGGGAAACGAATACATTGAATTTATGGGAAATCGGTATTTCAGACTTTTATTGGGAGTTATCATCCTCATTCAATCGTTGTTTGCATTTGGGGCAGTATATTTCAATAAACGGCAGTTTGTTATGAGTAGTGTTGTTCTTACCATCCTGTTTCTGCTGATTATTATACTTCCTGTTTCCGCATTACAAGGTGTCACAGGGTATATTATTGCTTCTGAATCAGGCTTTTTACTGGATAGTCAGGCTGTATTCCGGAACGCAGGAGAAACAAACATAAGTCCCAGAGCTATTGAGCTTAGCGGAATTTATGGATTTATTAATCAACTGATATGGATTTTAGTTGGCATTGGGCTTTATGCAGCCGCTTTTTTCAAACTTAAAGAAAAAGAAATTTAAACCAGGCTATGAATTTCAACGATAAACAAGCTATATACCTGCAGATAGCTGATTATGTATGCGATAAAATCCTTACGGCCGAGTGGCGGCCTGAGGATAAAATTCCATCGGTGCGCGATCTAGCTATTGAATTGCAGGTAAATCCGAACACCGTTATGCGGGCTTATGAGTACCTTCAGCAGTTAGAAGTAATTTATAACAAAAGGGGTATCGGACATCATGTAGCTCCGGATGCAAAAGGAGTGATTTCAGGCTTCAGGAAACAACTGTTTTTTGAAAATGAGTTGCCGCAACTATTTAAAAACCTTGAATTACTGAATATCGGCTTCGGGGAAATACAAATCCGCTTCGATAATTATTTGAAATCATCAGAAAAACAACAAAATGAAAACAAGCAATAAGATACTGATTACCATCGGAATACTTGCCACGGGTTGGATATTGTTTCGCTCGGTTGTTCTATCCATTGGTGTTCCACAAATTGCAAACGGAAAATCCTCTCCGTTTATCAATCTGGCAGGAGAAAAAAATAAAATTGACATTGGTCGTTTCACTGATCTTTCAATAGAATCAAAGGGAAATGCCAGAATATCGATAAAACAAGGCCCCAAAGCAAGTATAACTGGAGATAAAAATATGGAGGACTGCTTAAAAATAAAACACCAGGGGAGTACTTTGCTAATAATGTATGAAAACAAATCTTCGTCCGTTGGATACCTGAATATTACCACTTCATCACTTAAAAGCATTCGGATCAATAATCCTGAAAAAGATGATCGTTCAAATACTGTAAAAATAGAAGGATTCAACTCGGATAGCCTTGCTGTTACCTCAACAAGATTTCAATACTTAACCATCAGCGAATGTATCTTGTCAAAGTTAAACTTAACCACCAGGAATGCAGCAACGCAATATGCTAATCTTACGCTAAAAGAGTCGAACCAGATTGAAAATCTAAATTTGGATATACAGGGAGAAGGTTGGATATATCTGCAAACTGTCGGGCTTAAAAATAACAATTTTATTGTAAGCGATTCGATGGGTATAGGAACCTCGGCAGAAGTGCTGAAATTGCTTAACAGATAACCAGAAGACTTATCAATAACTCCTTATACGACTATTTATCAATGCGTTAAAGCGTAATCTTCCTATTAGTGTACCATGTATAATCAGTGGCTTTTATTTCATAATCCGTTTTAAAAAGTTTGGATGAGATAATAAAATCAGCTGTTGAGCGGTTGCAGGCTACAGGGATATTGTAAAGTACCGAAATACGTTCTAGTGCTTTTACGTCCACTTCGTGCGGGTGAGGTTCCATAGGGTCCCAGAAAAATATCAGAATATCGATTTTGCCTTCGGCTATCATTGCTCCGAGTTGCTGATCCCCTCCGAACGGGCCCGATTTTAGCTTCGTAATATTTATATCTTCCAGCTTATCTTCATCCATGCGCGAAGCCAGAGCCTCAGCTACCATGCGACCGGTAGTGCCGGTGCATACGATCTTGTGGTCTTTTAGTATTTCCCAGTTCCACTGAACCCATTCAACCAGGTCTTTTTTGCAATTATCGTGAGCCACGAGGGCTATATTTTTTGGTTTGGCCATTGTTTTTGTTAGTTAATAGTTAATAGTAAACAGGAAAATAGGTAGTTGTGATCTTGTTTTTACAAAAGACTTATTATTCCTCAAAATTCTATTTCCAGGTTGCAAAGATACAACCATATGAGGAATTTGAATGCTAAAGAATCATTTTCAAAATAACTGTGTATATTTACATCACATGAATGTCAGGAAATCAACCACCTAAATGCTGATCAGAGAAAAGTGAATAAAATGGGGGGAAAGAGCTTGCCCGAAGAGTAGAATTTCGGCATTTATGAACTGAAAATCTATAGTTATGTAAAACAAAAAATAACCCAAACAATACAAACTCCTAATCATCTCATCTCATGAAAAAGACCTATCTGATTCTTGTTTTGCTGTTAACCGTAAATATGACTTACGGCAACTTAAGCAATTCCACTGTGAGACCGCTCAACAATGACGACAGCCTTGTTGCATATTACCCTTTTAATGGAAATACAAATGATGAAAGCGGGAACGGAAACCATGGAACAATGATTGGCACACTCACCTCTACTGCTGATCGCTATGGCTTAGAAGGAAAAGCATACAAATTCTGGCACCCCGACTATATAAGTGTACCTACCAATTCCTCGTTTTTTACCAACGAATTTACAGTTTCATATTGGTATAAAGTAGCAAGTTACTGGGGCGAAAGAGGCGTTATAAGTTGCGTGGGTAACAATGGAGGCTACCAGCAGTATTTTACCGGAACTAATTTCGCGTATCTTATTGGATATGATTTCCCGAATGGAAATTCATATTTCTCATCGAACTATACCGTTGATGACCAGCCTAATATTTGGCATCACAATACCGTTACATATAAAAAAGCCGGCGAAAATTTATCTGTTTCGAAATTTTATATAAATGGAGAATTAAAGAAAACCGACAATCCGAATGTTGCTATTGCCTATCCGGGAGAAGAATATTTCAACTTGGGAAAAAATGTAGATGTGAATTTTAACGGCGAACTGGATGAAATGAGGTTTTATTCCAAAGCCTTAACAGATCAGGAAATAAAAGACTTATTTTTAACAGAAACGAAACCTGTTCTGCAATTCCCTGAAGATCAATCCTCTGTAAACACCTTAACACCCATAATGCTTTGGATTAGTCCATTGACGGATGCAGAATTCAACTTTCAGCTTTCAACAGATTCCCTGTTTGGCTCTATTCTTCATGAGGTGGTAACTACTGATTTTTCAACACAATTGCCAGATGCATTGCTCCTTGAAGGACAAAATTATTACTGGCGTGTGCGTAGTACGCTGAATGGAGAAACAGGACCGTGGTCGGAGGTTTGGGAATTTATTTTTATTAATACAGAATTGAAGAGCCCTTTACAAATTCCTTCTTTTTTCACTATTTCTCCTAATCCTGCGAATGCTTCCGTAAAGATTTCCTATTCAGTACCTATGACAAAATCAGGCATGCTTCCTGTAACCATTGAGCTACTGAATTCAATTGGAGTTATTTCTTTCAAAATAGCAGAAAAATCCATAATGCGCGGGAACTATGAATTGAATATTGAAACCAATGAGCTGCAAAGCGGAATCTATTACTGCAGGCTGAAAGCAGGTGATTATTCGCTGGTGCGTAAATTGGTTATTATTCACTGACAATACATTCCGGTTTCAGTTTTTCTGAAAACAGAGCAGAATGTATTAATTCTTCTGCTTCCTGATCACCAACATATAAAAATCAGTATCCAAAGCAGGTATCCGAAAACCAAACGGTACTTGCTCACGGGTTAGTATATAAGAATGAAAAGCAGGAAAAATCAGGATCTTTGTGTACAATCCTATATACAAGCTTTCACTAATTCAAAGCTTTTGCTACCAGAAATATCTTAAATTATTGAGCAAGTGAGCTATACCGTAGCGTTTTGTCATTGTTTTATTCAGGCACAGGCAGGTTTGAGAAGTAGTTGGTTGCAAATATGTTTTTACAAAAGCCATATTATATGACCCATAAGTGTAATTTATATTAAAGATGCAATCATAAAAAATTATCCGCGAAATGATCATTTTCTAAAATATCTGCGTATATTTACATTATCTGTATATAAGGAAATCATCCTGCTAAATGCTGATCAGACAAAAGCCAATGAAATAGAGGGAAATAGCATGACTGGAGAGTAGAATTTCGGCATTTATGAACTGGAAATCTGTAGTTATTTAAAGCAAAAAATAACCCAAACAATACAAACTCCTAATCATCTCATCTCATGAAAAAGACCTCTCTGATTCTTGTTTTGCTGTTAACCGTAATAATGACCTACGGCAACCTGAGCAATCCCCCTGCGAGCCCGCTTAACAATGCCGACAGCCTTGTAGCGTTTTATCCTTTTAACGGAAATGCAAATGATGAAAGCGGGAATGGACATGATGGAAGCGTTACCGGAGCCATATTAACCACCGATAGATTTAATCAATCAGGAAAAGCTTACAGTTTTCTTTACAATGGTTTTTCATCCGACAGGATAGAAGTTAGCGGCACCTCTGATTTGAATTTCGCTACCGGAGGATTCTCAATTAGTGCCTGGATAAAATTTGCAAATGATGGATCAATAGGAGTCAATTACCCGATTTTTTCCAAACATATTTGTGGTGAACAAAGCGGATACATCCTTATGATGTTTAATGCTAAGCTGACTTTCTGGTTGGCTGGTTCAGGTGCATATAATGTTGTGAGCACTCCCACTAACTACACGGATAATAGCTGGCATCAAGTTGTTGCTGTTTATGATGGAGTT
>Ga0209800_10003090_pt1 | contig 13700 bp, 9 predicted proteins | sample Higcelweek8metaG_FD_187174 | JGI IMG/M metagenome (GOLD analysis project Ga0209800, IMG submission 187174) | Freshwater pond sediment microbial communities from the University of Edinburgh, under environmental carbon perturbations - High... | ecosystem: Environmental > Aquatic > Freshwater >...
GTCTTAACAAGTCCCCACCAAGTGGGGGTTTCCAAGGCAAGCTCACCTCTTTGCCCGGCGATGGTAACAGCACCAGGTGGCTGATGAAGCCCGAAGCTTCATTCCTACGAGGGCAAAAAACAGCGCGCCGCGCATTCTGTCGCAGCGTCCTACCCGAAATGTATGAGATTTTAGACTGATGGCGTTGAAGGCAATGGTGTAATTACCCTCTGGAATTCTTCCGCTCCAACGTTACTTGAACTCTGTCATGCTGGCGCGTGAGTGAATTCTCACCCTCACCCGGCTGTTCCTGGGTGCATCAAAATTCAATCGGCGTCGCCAGCCTCTGGGCTTGCTCCTCCTGAGCACCAATTCTCGTGCCCCAACGGCACTTCGCCCAGCATGTCCCGGCACAAACGCCACTGTGGCATGAACTGGTCCATCAACGCTATAAACCGCTCGTTGTGATGCCGTTCAAGCAGATGGACAAGTTCGTGGACCAGGACATACTCCAGGCACTGAACAGGGCGTTTGGCCAATTCCAGATTGAGCCAAATGCGGCCTGCCGTGGCCGAGCAACTGCCCCACTTCGTCCTCATTTTCTTGATACCCCAGGAGGAAGCCCGCACCCCCACAACGGCCTGCCACTTCTCCAGAAGAGGAGGCAGGAGGAGCTTGAGCTGCTGCCGATACCAGTTGTGCAGGACGCTTTCACGTTGGGCGGAAGAGGTCCCTGGGCGAATGAACAGGTCGAGCGTCGCGATACCCCGCATGCTCACGTTGGATGGGCCTGGGCGTTCATGTAAGCGCAGGCGATACCTCTGGCCCAAGAAATAATGGCTTTCCCCGTTGACCATTTCGCGCTGGGATTGCCTAGGCTGGTTCTCGAATTTGGCCTTGTGCTTCTTGATCCAGGCCAGTTTCTCAATCACCGCCAAGCGTACAGCCTCATCAGTCAGCACCAAAGGTGCCGCGACCCGCACCCTTCCCTTGGGCGGGTATACTCCCAGGTGCAGATTTTTGATGTCCTTGCGGACAACCTCGACCCTGACGCCCCCAACAATGATGTGCCGAGGGTTAGAGGATTGTGCGGTAGTCATTTTGGAGCTTTGCAAGTTCGAGGATCTTGTCGGTCAGGGTTTCTTCACCAAGGATGGCCAGGATCGCATTGCGAACGACCCGAGTCTTGCCCGAGTGGTTCCACCAGTCGTCCTGAGCTTTCTCGACGATTGCATGGTTGATGGCTACGGCCAGGGCTTCATTTGCTCCCAGGTTGTTGTACAGCGCACGCTGGGCAGCGGTCTTGATGGCCGGGGGGTACCCTTCCGGGCCTCCTCCGGGAGTATTGGCCTGCTTTGTCAGCTGGACGATTTTTGCGAGATACTCCTTGTACTTCAGTGCCCCGGCCCTGCGTTGAGCAATCAAGGCGTCCAGCAATTGTGACATCTGGTCGTAATAGGCCGGGTCAACAGGGGCCTCGTTGGTGATGAGTTTGCGGACGTTGTTCTCGATGGTCTCGGCAACAGCCTCCTCGTTTTTGCGGATGCCCTTGGGCAACTGCTCGATTGCGTCAGGGCCACGCTCAACTATCAGCTGGATGAGACTCATGTCGTCAAAGGCGGAAATCTTCTCGCTGTCCTCTGCACGGATGTATGTGTCGATCAAGTGGCGCATGGCTGGCTCATAGGCCTTCAGGTCGATGTAGTCTCCGCTGTTCAGGCGAACGGCGTCGCGGACCTTGCTGTAGTGGTCCACCTCGGCCTTGATTTGCTGGATTTCTGCGGGGCTGTAGCCTGCCTCCGCCAACTCGTTTGCTATGCTCGCGTAGGCGCGCAAAAGCGCAGCCACGAATTTGTACAGCTTGAGCCGTTGCGGCTCGTTGTCGCTGAGCTGCTGGGCGTTCCCGGAGTCCTTGGCGCAGAAGTAGTGGATATATGCGCCCTCGTCTTTTGGTGCCTCCACAGGCTCACACAGGGCCTTCACCGCCTCGCGGGCCTCTTCCAAGTCCTCACGGCTCTTCTCCAGCCGGTTCTCCAGCAGCCCTTTCACGTCATCCTTGTCGTAGCCATCGAGAGCGCCGCTGGTGTAGTCCTGCACCGCCCCTTCAAGGCTTTTGAACAAGTCCTTGTAGTCGATGATGTAGCCGTATTCCTTGGAGTCGCCGTCCAGCCGGTTCACGCGGCAGATGGCCTGGAACAGGCCGTGGTCACGCATCTGCTGGTCGATGTAGAGATAGGTGGCCGGGGGAGCATCAAACCCGGTAAGCAGCTTGTTCACCACTATCAGCAGCTTCATCTGACCAGGTTCGTTGACGAACTTCTTCTTCACCTCCTGCTCGAACCGCTCCGCCTTGCCGATGGCCTGCTCCGCTGGCTCGTTGAACCAGTCGGCCAGCATCTGGGCATATATCTGGTACTTTTGCAGATTTTCAGTGTCGCCTTCGCCCGTGGTTTCGCCTTTGAGGTCAGCCACGGCAGGCGTGTAGCTGGTGATGATGGCGCACTTGCCCTTCAGCTCGCCCTTGGCGAACAGCTCATAGAACTTGCACGCCTCGAAGATGCTGCCCGCCACCAGCATGGCGTTGCCGTGGCCACCCATCAAACGGGGCTTCTTGTTCATGTCCATGAGGATGTCCGCGACGATTTTCCCCAGCCTATCCTGGCTGGAAAGCAAGCGCTGCATGGTCCCCCACTTCGCTTTGAGCTGTGCCTTGGCGTAATCGTTCAGGCCCTGGGTCTTGATCTCAAACCATTCATCAACCTTGTGCTGGCTGGAAAGCGACTGGTCGATGTCCCTGGCCTCGTAGCGTAGGTCCAGCACCACGCCTTCGCGCACAGCCTGATCGAATTTGTAGGTGTGGAGGTAGCGGCCAAAGACCTCGATGCTCTTCTGCTTGTCCGCTTTGAGCAAAGGCGTGCCGGTGAAGCCGATGAAAATGGCGTTGGGGAGCAAGGTCTTCATGGCCTGGTGCAGGTCGCCGGACTGGGTGCGGTGGCACTCGTCCACGAACACATGCAGGTCGCCCTTGGCCTTGAAGCCCTCTGGCAGCATCTGGATGGCCTTGATGAAGTCCCTGGTGCCTTCGTCGCTTTCCTCGTTCCCGTTCTGTTTGCCGCCGAACTTGTGGATGAGCGAGCAAAGCAGCGACTTGTCGAGCGCGTTGAGCTGGGCCACAAGGTCCGCGCCGCTTGCCGTGCGGTAAATGTCTTCATGGACGCCCTTGAAGACCGTTGCAATCTGCTGGTCCAACTCCGTGCGGTCGGTGATGATGAGCACCCGAGCCGCCGGGTTGTTCTCGCGTATCCACTTGGCCAGCCAGACCATTGTGAGCGACTTGCCGCTGCCCTGCGTGTGCCAGATGATGCCGCCCTCGCGCTCGCGCAGCGCGTCCTGGGCGGCCTTCACGCCGAAATACTGGTTCTGGCGGCAGACCTTTTTGGTCCCGGCGTCGAACACCACGAAGTCGTGGATCAGCTCCAGCAGGCGCGCTTTCCCGCACAGCTGCAAAAGGTGCCGGTCCAGCAGGTTGGCCTCGCTGGCGTGGGGGCCGGTGTCCTCGACCCAGGTCAGGTAATACTTCTCTTGGGTGCCCGTGGTGCCATAGCGCAGGCCTTGGGAGTCGTTGCCCGCCATGAGCCATTGCATGGTGGAGAAAAAGGGCTGGATGAAGTGCTTTTCCTGGTTGTCCAGATTCTGGCGAATGCCCTGGGACATGGACGTGGTGGAGCGCTTCAGCTCCAGCACGCCCAGGGCGATACCGTTGACATAGAGCACGATGTCGGGCCGCTTGGTGCTGGCCTTGGCGTCCGCGCCCGTGACAGTCACCTCTTCGGCAATGGCGAAGTGGTTGTTCTCCGGGTGCTTCCAGTCGATGAGCCAGACCGTGACGTGATTCTCACCCGCGCCGGGCTGCACCTTCACGCCGTAGCGCAGCAGCTCGTAGACGGCCTTGTTGCGGTCGTACAGATGCTTGCTGGTATCGCCCGCCACCCTGGTCAGTTCAAGCAGCGCCCGGTTGATGAGCGTGCCGCTGGTGCCCTGCTGCTGTAGCCAGGCCGTGAGATACTCCGGCTCAATGTTGGCGTTGCCAGGGCGGTCCTTCCAGTTGCCGAGGTAGACATACCCCAGGCGCTGCTGGAACAGCTTGATGACGCGCTCCTGGGTCTTCTTTTCGATCTGTCCCACGCTGCCCATGGCTTACCCCTTCAGGAGCTTGAAGCTCACCTGGTATCGGTAGAAATCAATGTTCGGGGCCACGGTCATGCCAGCCGTATGCGCCCGGTCAAAAGCTCCTGCATCATGCCTTGCTTCAGGGCGCGGGTCTTGTCGCGCCGCGCCTCCAGCTCCGCAATCTCGGTGTCCATGTCGGACAGGACGGCGGCGATGGCGGTTTGTTCGTCGAATTTTGGGAGAGTTGTCTCAATCCCTTCAATCGTTGAGGCGTTCAGGCTCGGCACGCCAGAAGCCTCGTTGTAGCTTTTCCAGTTGATGGTGTTGAACAGGTAAAAAATGAACCTTGGGGATGCTGCTTCGCTGATCTCTGTGAAGAACAGCGTGTCGATGGTCCAGAATGGAGTGTCCACAAATTGTGGGGTATCAATGGTCCCCTTCCTTCCGATTAGAACGGAGGGCTTGTCGTAGAGAGCTTGATTTGTGCGCCCTATCTCACCGCCTGTGGCAAGAATGGGGTACATCCCATCACGGGCAACCACTTGATGCTGGCTTTTGCCGTGACGAACTTTTAGTACCTCCCCCAGCCTCTTCTCTTCCCATTCCCCGCTGAACCCCGCCAACCGCCGCTTGCCCTTGAGCAACTGCTGCATGGCGGCCTGCTTGAGGTCACGCTTTTTGGCGATGAGCTGGTCGAGCTTGGCGAGCAGGGCGTCCACGTCCGAGAGCGCGGCGGCGATGGCGCGCTGTTCTTCCGGCAAGGGAAGTGGGACCAGCATTTTGGCGATCATCTCTCGACGGACCGAGTCAACAGAGGACTTGGCGGTCATCTGCATGATCCGCGCATAAAAGTTGTTGCTGAAATATAGGTAGAAATAGAAGCCGTCTATCCTGTCACTGAAATCGCTGATCTTGTATACGCGCTGATGAAAATCAAACTTACCATTGATGTAGTGGAAAATTTTCCCAGTGCCAACACCATCGCCAGCAGTCAACACTGCTTCGCCATCAAATGTGTAGCTGTTAATGTGTTCAACTGTGGATGATCTCACAAAGAAAGGATATGCGCCGTCCGCAACTCGATCTTGGGTGTTTTTTTTGCCTGTTGTAATCGAAGCAAGACTGAGGATAGTTTCAGCATCCCACTCTTCCGGAATCACCCCGACCTCGGTGCGCTTGTAGCCCGGCTTCAGTTCCACGCGAACCCCATCTTTTTGAGGTGTTCGCCAACGCGGGCGGAGAGGGCTTCCACTTCCTCGGCCAGCCGGGGCAGCGGGGTGGCGTAGCGTTCGGCAAGCAGCCGGATGCGCCCGGTGAGCGCCTGGCTCACGCGGTCCAACTCCCCCTGCACAGCGGCGGCGATGCTCGCCAGCCACTTGTCATCCACCACCAGCGCCTTCACCTCGGCCTCGCTCAGCTTCGGGTATTTGGCAAAGACCTTCTCGTCCAGCGCCTTGCGGGCCTCCTTGGCCTGCCTGCTGGCAACGGCCTCCTGCTCCAGCAGTTCCTGGTAGGCCTCCAACTGGGCGCGCTCTTCCGCCAGGGCTTTGTCGCGCCTGATCTCCTTGAGCCGGGCGGCCACGCTGCCCTTGGGAATCTTGCCGTCGTCCACAACTTCCGCCAGCAGGCCGTCCTCGCCGCCGTGCTCCTCCCGCATCTCGTCCATCTGCTGCTCCAGCGCGGCGGCCTGGGCCTCCAGCGCCTCAATGGCGGCCAGCTCGGCGGAGAAATAGCGGGCGATGATCAGCGCGGGCGGGATGATGTCCGCCTTGTAACGCTGCTTGCTGAAAACGAAATCGTGCGGCTCGTTGTAGGTGGGCTTGTTGTTCTTGTCCTTGGTGGGAATGAGCTGGCGCACCGTGTTCGCCGTGGCCCAGCCCTCGGCCACCAGCAGGTACACGTCGTCCTGCATGGTTGTCTCCCAGTAGTCCATCAGGTGCTGGTACACGTCATAGGCGTCGATGAGCGGCACGGGCTTGAAGAGTTCCAGCAGGCGCTCGGACAGTTCGGCAATGAGCGCCTTGGGCTTGTCGCCGATGGTGATGGCCTCGACCGACGGCTTAGAAGGCCGTTGCCACTCGGCGAAGGTCTTCGTCACCAGCAGGTTGAAGGCCGTGAACTCCGCATGGTCGAAGATGGTGGCCTTGATGGCGCTGGCCTCCACCGTAAGCTGACTATAGCCGGAACGCCCGGCGTTTTCAAACAGAGCCTTGCGCACGGAGGGGAACACGGCCCAGTAGGCGGCCAGGGCGTCGATGTCGCTGCTTGGGATGCCGCCCTTGAGGTGCGCCTCGATGTCCTGCAAATCTTCCGGCTCGGTGCTGTCGATGTAGCGCGGCAGGTTGAGGTTGAAGTCATGCCCCTCGATCTCGCCCAGCGGCACCATGCGCGCGTACTTGGAAAGCTCCGCCAAGCGGGTGAAGGCGTCCACGATCTTGTGGATGTCCTGGGCGCGCAGGCGGTTTTTGTTGCCGTCCTTGATGAAGCCCTTGCTGGCGTCGATCATGAAGACGCCCTTGCGGGCCGCGGCGTTCTCCTTGTCCAGCACGATGATGCAGGCCGGAATGCCCGTGCCGTAGAACAGGTTCGCGGGCAGGCCGATGATGCCCTTGATGAAGCCCTGCCTGATGATGTTCTTGCGGATGGAGGCCTCGGCCCCGCCACGGAACAGCACGCCGTGGGGCAGAATGATCGCGGCCTTGCCGGTGCTTTTCATGCTTTTGAGCATGTGCAGCAAAAAGGCGTAATCGCCGTTCTTGTCGGGCGGGGTGCCGTACTCGAAACGGCTGTAGGGGTCGTGCGCGGCGTCCAGTCCGCTGGTCCAGTTCTTGTTCGAGAAGGGCGGGTTGGCCACCACGAAGTCGAAGGTCTTGAGGCCGCCGTCCGGGTTCTTGAAGTTCGGGGCGGAGAGCGAGTTGTCCTTCCAGATTTCCGCAGTGGGGCAGCCGTGCAGCACCATGTTCATGCGGGCCATGGCGGACGTGGCGTTGTCCATCTCCTGGCCGTAGAGGGCGAGATCTAAGCCGGTGCGGCTCTGGACCTCGTCGTGGGCCTTGAGCAGCAGCGAGCCGGAGCCGCAGGTGGGGTCGTAGATGGTCTGGCGGTTATCGCTGGCAGCGCCAAGCTCAATGACCTGGGACATGATGCGCGAGACTTCCGCCGGGGTGTAGAACTGGCCCTTGCTCTTGCCCGATTCCGTGGCGAAGTGGCGCATGAGGTACTCGTAGGCATCCCCCAGCAGGTCGTCGCCATCGGCCCGGTTTCGGCCAAAGTCCAGGCCTTCGAAGATGGCCACCAGCTTGGTGAGCCGCTCCACCATCTCCTTGCCCTTGCCGAGCTTGTCCTCGTCGTTGAAGTCCGTGAGGTTGATGGCGCCCTTGAGGTTGTCGTTGGCGTCGGCCAGCTTGCCGATGATCTTGTTGATGCGGTCGCCGATCTCGACGTCGTTCTTGGCCGCCACCATGTCGGCAAAGCCGCCGCCAGGGGGGATGGTGATGACGGCGTGGGGATCACCCGCGTACTTGTCGGAGACGTATTTGACGAACATCAGGGCCAGCACATAGTCCTTGTACTGGCTGGCATCCATGCCGCCGCGCAGCTCGTCGCAGGACTTCCAGAGGGAGGAGTAGAGTTCGGATTTTTTGAGAGCCATGGGGGTGCTGTGCCTACTTGGTTCGGGTGGAAGGGGGTCTGTAGGCTGTGCTCCAACGGGTCAGCCCATAAAATACCGTTGGTGCTTTGTATGTAATCTGCTTGGAAAATGGAAGCATTGCCGAGAGGCGAGAGAGTCTGGGTAGAAAAGCCATACGAAATCTGCCCACCCCAAAACACCTCCCCCCGTACCTCAAGTCCAAGCACTGTATTGGGACTTTACAACAGAAGGAAGATGTGTACTCAGAGCCCAAGTGTTGGGGTGGATTGAGAACGTTGCAGTTTTACACAACACATGTCAAAGTAGCTGTTAATATCGTATCGACAAACACGCCGACGTTCACGAGCCAAAGCCATGAGCACTCCACAGATTTCATCCGCCACAGAACAACGCGACGGGAGAGCCTCCAATGAATTTTCGCCTCAACACTCCCCCGTTGACTTTGTGCGCCGCATGGCTCGTGCTCATCACCTTCTGCGGTCCCGGCGTATGCAGGGCGGCTGACCTCAGCCAGTCCATCGTGTTTGGCGACAGCACCCAGGACAGCGGCTTTTTCCGCTACAACACCACCGGCAACAGTACGATCGACGGTGCGGTGAGCGCAGCCGTCTTAGCCGGGGCCACGGGCGGATATGCCGGGCCCGGAGTCATGAATTCCAGCATGCTGGCAGCGAAATTCGGCCTCAGCCTCGCGCCGGTGGGCGCCGGTGGCACCAACTACGCCAACGGCGCGGCCTATTCCGTGCCCCTGCGCTCCTCCGCGGCCTCTGCCTACTCCTCTGGACTCCTTACCACCAACGTCTCGGTCAGTCAGCAAATTCAAAATTATCTTGCCGCAGTCAACGGCGTGGCCGACTCCAAGGCCCTCTACGTCATCAGCAGCGGCAACAACGACCTTACCTTCGTACAGAACCAGACGGCCGCTTGGATCGCCGCGAACCCCACCTTTTTGCGCGACCAAGCCACCAGCTTGGCGGCGACAGTCGCCAGCCTGCAAGCGGCCGGGGCCCGCACCATTGTGGTGCCGAACATGTATAATTCCGCCATGTACGCTGGCCTTGGCGGCGATATCGACCCAGCAAAAGCCGTTCTGTACGCGCGCTCCGTGGCCTACGGGAACGATCGTTGGGCGGCCCTGACGGCTGCCGGGGTCAGCTTCATCCCCTCCGACCTCGACAGCGTGTACCGCTTCGTCGTGAAAAATCCGGCTCTGTTCGGCTTCACGCCCACATCTGTGCTCGCTGCGAACTCTCCCTCGCGGGTGAGTGCCTTGATCACCACCTGGGCCAACATCACCCCGCTGCAAATGCAGACCTATTTGTTCATCGACGGGAAGCACATGACCACCGCAGGGCAAGCCATCGAGGCGGACTACGAATACAGCCTGATCGTCGCGCCGAGCCAAATGTCCCTCATACCCGAAAGCGTCATCCAGGGCGGATTGGCGCGCACCGCCACCATCCAGGGCCAAATAGACCTGTCCAAGCAACACCGAGGGCCAAGCGGCGTCAACGTCTGGTCCAGCGGCGGGGCTGGCGTGCAGAAGAGCAAAAACGCAAAAAGCTTCCCCGAAGACTCCGGCGTTCCGCTGAGCGGTTCGCTCGGCGTGGACTACCAACTGCCGGGTGGAGCAATCGTTGGCGCGGCGCTCTCAGGGGGCAGCCAGACTCAGCAGTTTTCATCGGACGGCGGAAATTTCGAGCAAACGGCTGAAGTTTTGAGTCTCTACGCCGCCTATGCGGCCGGGTCTTTTTGGGGCGACGCCGTGGCCTCCTTCGGCCTTCAGCAAAACGAGATCCGGCGCAAAGTTCAGTTGGGGCTCTTTACCGACAGCAACCATGCCAACGCCGACGGGAACGCCCTTGCGCTGGCGCTCCGCGCTGGGTGGGACATCCGCCTCGGTCCCGTCACTACAGGTCCGGTAGTGGGCATGCTGCTGCAGCGCGCCCGCCTGAACGGCTTCACCGAAACCGGGACCAGCGGCGTCACGGCCTTGTCGTTCGGCACGCAAACACGCGACTCCGCCGTCAGCCAGCTCGGCTGGCGCGCCTTGCTCGACCTGGGGCAGTGGCAGCCCTTTGCGGAAGCGGAATGGAACCACGAGTGCGCCGAGACACACCGCACAGTGAACGCCTCCCTCACCTCGGTGCGGGTGGCATCATATTCCATGCCCGCCGCACCTGTTCCCCAGGACTGGACGCGCACCGCCATCGGCACATCCTACAAGCTCAACCCGCTGACCATGCTGCGCGGTGAAACCTCGATGGTCGTCAATCGCTCCCAAGCCACAAGCTATGGCGGCGAGTTGGGCATCAACGTGGCGTTCTGACCAGCGCCTTGGAATGTACCACGAGTTCAATGACCATTTCTTCTGCTTTTCACGCTTCAACTACTCCCGCAGCAATGTTTGTCCTTTCGATTACTGCCACAGGGGCATGAATCATTGCGCCCACTTTTCGTTTTCCGCACGGGCATTTGCCGTTGAATCTTGCAAGGGCCTCCACTGCGGGCAGAGGCTGTTCCGCTCCTTTCTATTGACCAATTGCGCGCGTGCCACTAACAATGGATGCAACCATCAGCCGGGCGGCGCCGCACGCGCACAGGCCAGCGTCACACCGCAGCAAAGGAGCAGGATATGAAAAAGTCTCTGTTCAGCGTCATGTTCGCCGCGTTGTTCCTCCTCGTCTCCGCCAGCCTTGTGCTGGCCGCGGACCCGCCCGCCGACCCCAAGAAGTTCACCAAGGCCGGGCTCTACGTCACCTCGAAAGAAGCCTACGACCGCTGGAGCGCCGACAAGGACGGCGTCAAGATCCTCGATTGCCGCACCCCGGAAGAATACATGTACGTCGGCCACGCGCCCATGGCCTACAACATCCCCAGCAAGTTCATCACCCATGACTTCAACGCCGAAAAGAAGGAATACGCCATGAAGGACAACGAGGCCTTCGTCAGCATGGTGAAAAGCGTATTCAAGCCCGGCGACGTGATCATGGTCATGTGCCGCTCCGGGCACCGCAGCTCCGCCAGCGCCAACAAGCTCACCGAGGCCGGATTCACCAAGGTCTACAACATTATCGACGGCTTCGAGGGCGACATGGACAAGGACGCGAAGAGCCCGACCTTTGGCCTGCGCGCCAAGGACGGCTGGAAAAATTCCAAAGTTCCGATGACCTACGCCCTTGACCCCAAGCTGGTCTATCAGCCCAAGAAGTAGCCCGCCACGGCGTCCGGCCGGGGGAGCGCACAGCCGCCCCCGCCGGACGCCACCGCCACGGCGATAAATTCCCCGCTGCGCCTGCGCGCGCCCTTCCGCCCGCACCCACCCGAAAGCCCTTGCCCTGCAGGCGGGCGGCACGCTAGATAATCCCTGGCCTTGGCCGCGGGCGAAGCAGCCCGCCCGGGCTTTATGAGGAACACCAGAGGCGCACCGCGCAAGGAGACGACATGACCGACGCCTTTGCCGACAGGGCCGCCGAGTGGGACGCCAACCCCGTGCGCGCCGCCATGGCCCTGGCTTTTTATGAGGAAGTGCTGCGCGCCAGCCCGGACTTCGCAGGCCGGACCGCCCTGGAGTTCGGCTGCGGCACCGGGGTGCTGGGCCTGCGCCTGGGCCTGGCGCACCAGGCCCGCGTCATCTTTGTGGATACCTCTGCGGCCATGCTGGGCGTGCTGCGCGGCAAAATCGCGGCAAAGGGCCTCACGAACGCGCAGGTTTTGCAGGGCGACATCGCCACCCTGCCCATAGCGCCCGCCTCCGTGGATGTGGTTCTGGCCGTCATGGCCCTGCACCACGTGGCGGAAGTGCCAGGCGTGCTGCAAAGCTTCCGGCGGGTGCTCAAGCCCGGCGGGCTGGTCCTTTTGGGAGACCTTACCCTTGAGGACGGCAGCTTCCACGGCGCAGAGCCCGCCGCCCACAACGGCTTCGATCCCATGGCTTTGGCCGCTGCTTTGGCCGCCAGCGGCTTTGCCCCCCGCCCGCACAAGATCTTCCACATTCTGAAAAAGCCCGACGCCACCGGGACCCTGCGCGAATACCCGCTGTTCTTTCTGGCGGCGCAGGCGCTCTGAAACCGCCACGCAGCCATGCCGACCCTGCCCGACACCACCATCACCATCCCGGTGCGCCTGGACTCCACGGGCCGCGCGCGCAACCTCAAGGTGGTGCTGGGCTTTCTGCTGGCGCATGTGGACGCGCCCATCCTGCTCTGCGAGGAGGACAGCGAGCCGCGCGTGCCCGGCTTCGCGCCGGAGTTCATGGACCGCGTGGACTACTCGTTCCTCAAGTCAGACGCGCCCTGGTTCCACAAAACCCGCTGCCTGAACCACATGGCCCGCGCCGCGCGCACACGCTATCTGCTGAGCCACGACGCCGACGTACTTGTGCCGGGGCACAAATATGATGCAGCCCTGCGGCTCATGGACACCGGCGCGGACATGGTCTTCCCCTACGACGGCCTCTGCCTCACAGTGAGCGGCGGGCAGATAGCCCGCATCTGGACGCATAAAAGCCTCGAGCACCTTTCCCCCGCCAACTGCCCGGTGCATGCGCCCCGGCTTTTCGGCGGCTGTGTGCTGCTCCGGCGCACGGCCTTCATGGCCGCGGGCATGGAGAACGAGCATTTCCGCGCCTGGGGCGGGGAGGACGACGAGCGCGTGACGCGGTTCGGCCGCCTGGGCTACCGCGCCGCAAGAATCGCCGGGCCGCTCTTCCATCTGGAGCACCCGCGCCCGCCGGAGCGCATCGGCACGGGGAACCCGTTCTACGCGGCCAACGAACGCGAATATGAGAAGGTGTTGGCCCTGCCGCCGGACGAGCTGCGGGCGTACATCAAGACCTGGCCCTGGGTGCGCGCCGGGCAGGAGCCGGACCCTTGAGATTGCGCCGGTGGCCTGCCGCGCCTTTGCGGCGGGCGCGCAGGCGGCTTCTCGCGCTGAGGATCTAGTCCGCCGGGGGCATCTCGCGGCGCACCGCGATGTTGAGGCCTTTCTCGCGCAGGCGCTCGGCCACGCGGCGGGCGCGCTCCAGGGTGGGCAGGGTGGCCAGCACAAGTTGCGCCCGGCCCGTCTCGTCCCACACCCAGACATTTTCGGCCACCAGCACCCCGGCCTTGAGCACAGCGGCAAGCAGGTCCTCGCGCGCGGCCTCGCGCGTGTCGAAGTCCTCGGGGTCGAGCAGGCGCCCCTGGGCCAGCACCCACCAGCCGGGCTGCTGCTCCACCGCGATGCTCTGCCCGGGCTTGGGCTTGGCCGGGGCCATGGGCAGGGCTGCGGCGCCGCGCACCAGATACGCCATGCGCTGAATGCGCCGGGCGATTTCGGCCGCGCTTGCGCCCTGCTCCGGGAGCACAGGGGCCGGGCCGGGTTGGGTGCGCCGCTTGCCGCTCATGCCGCGCCGTCTTTGCCCGGAACTGGCCTGTTGCGCCTGGGCAGGGCCAGGGAAAGGGCAAAGCCAACGCAGGCCACGCCGATGATGGTGGCCCCGCAGGTGAGATCAAGCGCATAGGAAAGATACAGGCCCGCCACGCAGAACACCGCGCTCAAACACCCGGCCAGAAACATCATGCCAGGAAGAGAACGCGCCCGGCGCTCGGCCATGAAAGGCGGAATGGTCAGAAGCGCCATGACCAGGATAAGCCCCACCACGCGGATGACCATGACCACGCACAGGGCGGTGAGCCCCATAAGCAGGAAGTGCAGAAAGCGCACCGGAACCCCGCGCGACCGGGCGAACTCCACATCGAAGCTCATGACGAAGAGCCCGCGCGAGAACAGCGCCACCAACACCAGCACCGCGGCCGAAAGCCCGGCCATGAGCCAGAGGTCGGAATCGGGCACGGCCAGAATGCTGCCGAACAGGTAGCTCATGAGATCGGAGTTGTAGCCCGGCGTCAGGTCGAGC
>Ga0209800_10003092_pt1 | contig 13694 bp, 10 predicted proteins | sample Higcelweek8metaG_FD_187174 | JGI IMG/M metagenome (GOLD analysis project Ga0209800, IMG submission 187174) | Freshwater pond sediment microbial communities from the University of Edinburgh, under environmental carbon perturbations - High... | ecosystem: Environmental > Aquatic > Freshwater >...
CCGTTAAAAAAAAAGAGGTTTCAGAATATGAAACCTCTTTTTTTTTGAAACAATCTTTTCATTTTATTAGGCCTGACCTGCCGGGCCGCTAAGCTGGAAAGGGAAATCTCCTCCTTCAGTTTCTTTGATAGCGCCATGCATTGCTTCAAACTTGCCGATGTTCTCTTTCAAAGCACGGTACAAACGTTTTGCATGTTGTGGGGTGAGGATAATGCGTGATTTTACTTTTGCCTTTGGAACACCAGGCATCAGTTTAATGAAATCCACAACGAATTCAGAGTTGGAATGTGTGATTACAGCAAGATTTGAATAGATACCTTCGCTCACCTCATCGGAAAGTTCGATATTTATCTGGTTTTGATTTTGATTCTTTGGATCGTTCATAGCTTTATAATTTATGGCTGTTTAGTACCTTAATTATGCGTTTAAAAATATGGGGAAACCGATCAGTTTTTATGATACAGTTCCCCCATTTTATTAATTAAATCAGCAATTACTCTGCTTTTGATGCAAGCATACGGTCGTACTCCTCGCGTGAACCAACAATAAGATGTTCGTATTCGCGCAATCCGGTTCCGGCCGGTATCAAATGACCTACGATAACATTCTCCTTCAATCCGAGCAGCTCATCACTTTTCGATTGAATTGATGCCTGTGTAAGAACCTTTGTAGTTTCCTGGAATGATGCCGCTGAAATCCAGCTACGTACCTGCAACGATGCCCTTGTGATACCCTGAAGCACCTGTTTAGCTGTTGCTGAATTTGCATCGCGCGATTCAACCTGATGTTTATCACGGCGTTTCAGCAGCGAGTTTTCATCACGAAGTTTGCGCGCACTGATTATCTGACCTGGTTTCAAATTTGCACTATCGCCCGGATCAATTACAATCTTCTTACCAAAGATCCAGTCGTTCTCATCATTGAAATCAATCTTGTTAACCAACTCTCCTTCAAGGAATTTAGTGTCGCCCGGATCAACAACTTCAACTTTACGCATCATCTGGCGAACAATCACCTCGTAGTGCTTATCGTTAATTTTTACACCCTGCAAACGATATACTTCCTGAATTTCATTAACGATATATTCCTGAACCTTCATAGGTCCTTTGATCGCCAGAATATCAGCAGGAGTAATAGCGCCGTCAGAAAGAGGTGTGCCGGCACGTACATAGTCATTTTCCTGTGCCAGAATCTGCTTCGATGTCGAAATCAGGTAGCTGCGTTCTTCACCGGTTTTTGATGTAATGATAATCTCGCGGTTACCACGTTTCAGTTTTTTACCAAATGAAACAACTCCGTCAATTTCGGAAACTACAGCTGGATCAGAAGGATTACGTGCTTCGAATAACTCGGTTACCCTTGGCAAACCTCCCGTGATATCGCCTGTTTTACCAACAGCACGAGGAATCTTAACGAGTACATCACCAGCTTTTATGGTTTTCCCTTCTTCTATTTGTAAGTGAGATCCAACAGGAAGGTCATAATTTTTAATTTCCTCACCGTCGGGTGTCACAATTTTGATTGAAGGATTTTTGGCTTTAACACGGGATTCGATAATAATCTTTTCCTGATAACCAGTCTGTTCGTCAGCTTCTACTTTAAAAGTAACACCTTCGGTAATATTGTCAAACAACAATTTACCATCTACTTCTGAAAGGATTACCGCATTGTATGGGTCCCATTCAGCTATAAGATCATTCTTTTTAACTTCGCTGCCATTTGCAAAATACAGGTTCGAAGCATATGGAATATGAGCTGAAGCAAGGATGATACCTGTTTGAGGATCGATAATTCTCATTTCGGCTGAACGCCCCAGTACAATCTGATAGGACTTTCCTTCGCTATTTTTATAATCAACTGAACGTAATTCGTCGATTTCGATAACACCATTGTATTTGGCAACGATACGTGAAGCCGATGCAATATTTGCGCCGGCAACACCACCCACGTGGAATGTACGAAGTGTAAGCTGAGTACCAGGTTCACCGATCGACTGCGCAGCAATAACTCCAACAGCTTCACCTTTCTGAACCATGCGTCCGGTAGCCAGGTTACGACCATAACAGCGGGCGCAAACACCTTGCTTTGATTCGCAGGTCAGTACCGAACGTATTTCTACAGATTCAATAGGTGATTCTTCAATAATTGTACAGATTTCTTCGGTAAGTTCCGATCCACCCGGAGCAATAAGTTCACCCGTATGAGGATGGTAAATATCGTGCAAAGTAACACGGCCAAGAATACGATCGTAGAGTGATTCAACGAGTTCTTCATTTTTCTTTAATGCTGAAGTAACACGTCCGCGCAATGTACCACAATCAGGTTCTGATATGATAACATCCTGACCAACGTCAACCAAACGACGGGTAAGATATCCGGCATCTGCAGTCTTAAGAGCAGTATCGGCAAGACCTTTACGTGCACCGTGAGTAGAAATAAAATACTCAAGTACTGACAGACCTTCTTTCAGGTTCGATAAAATCGGATTCTCGATAATTTCACCACCTGTAGCACCGGATTTCTGAGGTTTGGCCATAAGTCCGCGCATACCTGAAAGCTGCCTGATCTGTTCTTTCGATCCGCGGGCTCCTGAATCGAGCATCATATATGCCGGATTAAATCCCTGATTGTCAGTGGCCAGATCAGTCATAACCTTTTTAGTAAGGTTAGAGTTGGTGTGGGTCCAGATATCAATGATCTGATTGTAACGCTCGTTGTTGGTAATGAAACCCATATTATAGTTATTCATTACTTCTTCAACTTCAAGATTGGCTTTAGTAATAAGCTCTTCTTTAAGTTTTGGAACAACCACATCACCAAGGTTAAACGAAAGACCTCCTTTAAAAGCCATCGTAAAGCCCATATTCTTAATATCATCGAGGAAACGGGCAGCCTTAGCAGTTCCGGTTTTCTTTAACAAGTCGCCGATAATATCGCGGAGTGATTTCTTTGTTAAAAGCTGGTTGATGAAACCATATTCTTCAGGAACAACCTGATTGAACAGGACACGACCAACAGTAGTTTCAATAAGTTTTTCAACTTTAACACCATTTTCTTCAACCGGAATCCTGACATGAATCCAGGAATGCAAGTCAATCCTCTTTTCATTATAAGCTATGATCACTTCTTCAGGTGAATAGAATCGCATTCCCTCGCCCTTCATAATATGACCTGGTTCGGTTTTACGGCCTTTGGTAATATAATAAAGACCCAAAACCATGTCCTGCGAAGGCACTGTAATTGGAGCACCGTTAGCAGGGTTGAGAATGTTATGCGAAGCAAGCATCAGAATCTGAGCTTCCAGAATAGCAGCATTTCCCAGTGGGAGATGCACAGCCATCTGGTCACCGTCGAAGTCGGCGTTGAAAGCCGTACAAGCTAACGGGTGAAGCTGAATAGCCTTCCCTTCAATAAGTTTTGGCTGGAATGCCTGAATACCTAATCTGTGCAGTGTTGGTGCGCGGTTAAGCATAACAGGATGTCCTTTCAAAATATTTTCAAGAATTTCCCAAACGACAGGATCCTTGCGATCGACAATTTTCTTTGCAGATTTCACGGTTTTTACGATACCGCGCTCAAGCATCTTGCGAATAATAAATGGTTTGAACAACTCCGAAGCCATATCTTTTGGAAGACCGCATTCATGAAGTTTAAGTTCAGGACCTACAACAATAACTGACCGACCTGAATAGTCGACACGTTTACCAAGTAAGTTCTGACGGAAACGACCTTGTTTACCTTTTAAACTGTCACTCAATGATTTAAGCGCGCGGTTCGATTCAGTTTTAACTGAACTTGCTTTACGCGAATTATCAAAAAGTGAATCAACTGCTTCCTGGAGCATACGTTTTTCGTTACGCATGATTACATCCGGGGCTTTTATTTCGATGAGTCGTTTCAGACGATTGTTACGTATGATAACCCTGCGATATAAATCATTCAGGTCGCTGGTTGCGAAACGTCCGCCATCCAAAGGAACAAGTGGTCTGAGTTCAGGTGGAATAACAGGAACAACTTTCACAATCATCCACTCTGGTTTGTTCTCACCACGTGTTTGTGCATCGCGGAAGGATTCATAAACCTGGAGACGTTTGAGTGCTTCCATTTTCCTTTGTTGGGAAGTTTCGGTATTTGCTTTATGACGAAGATCATAAGATACCTGATCCAGATCGAGGCGTGCAAGTAAATCAACCAATGCATCAGCACCCATCCGGGCAATGAACTTATTAGGATCACTGTCATCGAGATACTGATTTTCCTTTGGAAGTTTATCAAGGAAATCGAAATACTCTTCTTCTGTTATAAAGTCGAGGGTTTTGAGTCCTTCGCTGGCAAGAACGCCAGGCTGAATAATCACATACCTTTCGTAGTATATAATTGAATCCAGTTTTTTGGATGGAACGCCAAGTAAAGCTCCGATTTTATTAGGTAATGAACGGAAATACCAGATATGTGCAACGGGAACTACCAACTGGATGTGTCCCATGCGCTCGCGGCGAACTTTTTTCTCTGTTACTTCAACACCGCAACGGTCGCAGACAATGCCTTTGTACCTGATGCGCTTGTATTTTCCGCAATGGCATTCCCAGTCCTTCACAGGGCCAAAAATGCGTTCACAGAACAATCCATCCCTTTCAGGTTTGTATGTTCTGTAGTTTATAGTTTCGGGTTTAAGTACTTCACCACTTGATCTTTCCAGAATGGATTCAGGTGAAGCTAAGCTTATCCTGATCCTGGAAAATTTGTTTGCGGCTGTATTTTCTTTTCTGAAAGCCATATATCAAGAAAGGATTAACGATTAAAATTACTTTTGTTTCACTATAAATAAACTTTAACCGCCGTAAGCATCATGCTGAAAATCACAGCATGATGCTCTGCGGCTACTGAATATTTATTCGAAGCTTACATTGAGACCTAAGCCCCTGAGTTCGTGAACAAGTACATTGAATGATTCAGGAATACCCGGGATTGGCATATTTTCACCTTTTACAATCGCTTCATAAGCTTTTGCACGGCCGACAACATCATCGGACTTCACAGTGAGAACTTCCTGCAGAATATTGGCAGCACCATATGCTTCGAGTGCCCAAACTTCCATTTCACCAAAACGCTGACCTCCAAACTGAGCTTTACCTCCTAATGGCTGCTGTGTAATAAGTGAATATGGTCCGATTGAACGTGCGTGCATCTTGTCATCAACCATATGATGAAGTTTCAGCATATAGATGTAACCTACTGTCGCAGTCTGATCGAACTTTTCACCTGTTCCGCCGTCATAAAGGTAAACTTTACCATTTTCAGGAAGTCCGGCCTTTACCATGAGTTCATTGATCTGTTCGATCGAGCCACCATCGAAAATCGGGGTAGCAAAATGAGTTCCGGTTTTTGCGCCGGCCCATCCAAGTACAGTTTCGAAAATCTGTCCAAGGTTCATACGCGAAGGCACACCAAGTGGGTTTAGAACGATGTCGACAGGTGTTCCGTCTTCGAGGAAAGGCATATCTTCTTCACGTACAATACGTGCTACAATACCTTTATTCCCGTGGCGACCTGCCATTTTATCACCAACTTTAAGTTTACGCTTTTTAGCTACGTAAACTTTAGCCATCTGAACGATGCCGTTAGGTAATTCGTCGCCTACTGTTGCTACAAATTTCCTGCGGTTATATACACCCAGAATCTCCTTGTACTTGATAATGTAATTATTAATGAGTTGTTTAATTAACTCATTTACATCCTTATCGGTGGTCCATTTGTTAGGATTAACATTAATGAAATCGATACCCATAAGCATTTTCTGGGTAAATTTCACCTTTTTGGGAACCATCTCATTCTTGAAGTTATTGTAAACACCTTGCGATGTTTTTCCGCTAACCAGAACGGTAAGTTTATCTACAAGTTTCTGCTTTAGTTCAGCGGTACTTTTTGTAAATTCCTCGTCAAGTTCCTTAACCATATCTTTCTCTTTAGCTTTAAGTTTTTTATCCTTAACAACCCGTGAGAAAAGTTTTTTATCAACAACAACACCTTTCATTGATGGAGGCGCTTTCAAAGAAGCATCTTTCACATCACCGGCTTTGTCGCCAAATATAGCACGCAGAAGTTTTTCTTCCGGTGTAGGATCACTTTCACCTTTCGGAGTTATTTTTCCGATAAGGATATCGCCTTCATTAACCTCAGCACCTATACGGATTAATCCGCTTTCGTCGAGATCTTTAGTGGCTTCCTGGCTTACGTTAGGAATATCATTTGTTAACTCCTCAACACCACGTTTGGTATCACGCACTTCGAGAGTAAACTCTTCGATATGAAGGGAAGTGAAAATATCTTCCTTTACAACACGCTCGGAAATAACAATTGCATCCTCGAAATTATACCCTTTCCAAGGCATAAATGCTACCATCAGGTTGCGACCTAAAGCCAGTTCACCTGCCTGTGTTGCGTATCCTTCGCATAAAACCTGTCCCTTTTTAACCTTATCACCTTTGCGTACAATAGGCCTTAGATTAATACAGGTATTCTGGTTGGTACGCGAAAATTTGGTGAGGTTATAAACTTTCAGATCATCGTCGAAGCTAACAAGCCGTTCTTCTTCAAGGCGGGCATAACGGATAACGATTTGAACAGAATCAACATACTCAACAATTCCATCACCCTCAGCATTAATAAGTACACGCGAATCCTGGGCAACACGTGCCTCGATTCCGGTACCAACTATTGGCCTTTCCGGATTAAGAAGCGGAACAGCCTGACGCATCATGTTCGATCCCATAAGTGCACGGTTAGCATCATCATGCTCAAGGAAAGGAATGAGCGAAGCTGCAATCGAAGCAATCTGGTTAGGAGCTATATCAATTAAATCGACCTTCTCTTTTTCAATCAAAGGATAATCGGCCAGGTAACGTACCTTAACTTTGTCGTCAGCGAAATTACCAAGATCATCCATTGGAGTGGTTGCCTGCGCAATAATCTTGTTTTCTTCTTCTTCAGCGCTCAAATACATGGTTTCGGCAAGGTCAACCTTACCGCCTACAACGCTTTTATAAGGTGTTTCGATAAAACCAAGTTTGTTGATTTTTGCAAAAACACATAATGAAGAAATCAGACCGATGTTTGGTCCTTCAGGAGTTTCAATTGTACAAAGCCTTCCGTAGTGAGTATAGTGAACGTCGCGTACTTCGAAACCAGCTCTTTCACGGGAAAGACCTCCAGGTCCCAATGCAGAAACCCTGCGTTTGTGAGCAATTTCACTAAGCGGGTTGGTCTGGTCCATGAACTGTGATAACTGGTTTGTACCAAAGAACGAGTTAATAACACTCGACAATGTTTTGGCATTAATCAGATCCATTGGGGTAAACACCTCATTGTCACGTACGTTCATACGTTCTCTGATTGTTCTTGCCATACGGGCCAAACCTACACCAAACTGGTTGTATAATTGCTCTCCGACAGTACGAACACGACGGTTACTAAGGTGATCGATATCATCAACCTCAGTTTTCGAGTTGATAAGACCAATAAGGTATTTAATAATCGAAATGAGGTCCTCTTTAGTCAGAACCTTAGTTTCGAGAGGAATATCAAGTGACAGTTTTTTGTTTATGCGATAACGGCCTACATCACCAAGATCGTAACGTTTATCCGAGAAGAAAAGCTTCTCAATAATCCCACGTGCTGTTTCTTCATCAGGTGGTTCGGCATTACGTAACTGGCGGTATATATATTCAACAGCTTCTTTCGAGCTGTTAGCTGTATCTTTTTGAAGGGTATTGAAGATAATAGAATAATCCTGTGAGTTGATATCATCGCGGTGCAATAAAATTGATTTTGCGCCTGCATCAACTATCATATCGATATGTTGATTTTCAAGAACAGTTTCGCGGTCAATAATAACATCAGTACGTTCGATTGAAACAACTTCACCTGTATCTTCATCTCCGAAATCTTCAATCCAGGTCCTGAGCACTCTGGCAGCAAGTTTGCGGCCAACGTATTTTTTCAGTCCGGCTTTACTCACCTTAATTTCTTCGGCGAGGTTAAAGATTTCGAGAATATCCTTATCGCTTTCAAAACCGATAGCTCTGAGAAGCGTAGTGACTGGCAATTTCTTTTTCCGGTCGATGTACGCGTACATCACGTGGTTGATGTCAGTAGTGAACTCCATCCACGACCCCTTGAAAGGAATAATCCTGGCCGAGTACAATTGCTGGCCATTGGTATGAAAACTTGTACCGAAAAATACACCCGGTGAACGATGCAACTGAGAAACTACCACACGTTCGGCTCCGTTGACTACAAAAGTACCTTTTGGAGTCATATACGGTATCATACCAAGATAAACATCCTGGATGATGGTTTCAAAGTCTTCGTGTTCCGGATCGGTACAGAAGAGTTTAAGTTTTGCTTTAAGAGGCACACTATAGGTGAGCCCTCTTTCGATGCACTCCTCGATGGAATAACGGGGAGGATCAATAAAATAATCGAGAAACTCCAGAACAAAATTATTCCTGGCATCGGTAATCGGAAAATTTTCCGAGAAGACCTTAAAAAGACCTTCATTTACACGATTGTCAGGATTAGTCTCCAGTTGAAAAAAGTCCTGGAAAGACTTTATTTGTACTTCGAGGAAATCAGGGTAAACGGCCTGAATTTTGGATGTCGCGAAGCTTGTCCGTTCAGTTTTTTGTGAAGCCAAAGCCATGAATTTTAAGATTTAAATAAACAAAGTATTTTTAAACAATTAATCCCGATATAAAAATCGGGAAGAAAACAAACTACTTATTTATGCGTAGAGCATAAATAAGCAGTCTGTTAATTGTAGTCCAAATAGCAATATTTACTTTATCTCAACTTCAGCACCAGCGTCTTCGAGTTGTTGTTTAAGGGCGTTTGCTTCGTCCTTAGTTACACCTTCTTTCAATGCCTTTGGAGCTGCGTCAACTAAGTCTTTTGCTTCTTTGAGGCCAAGGCTGGTAAGTTCTTTTACAAGTTTAACTACAGCTAATTTAGCTGCACCAGCGCTTTTTAGGATAACGTTGAATGAAGTTTGTTCTTCTACTACAGGAGCGTCGCTACCTGCTGCTGCCATCATTACTGGAGCTGCAGCTGCTGGTTCAATACCATATTCGTCCTTAAGAATCTGAGCAAGTTCATTAACTTCTTTTACTGTCAGATTAACTAACTGTTCAGCGAAAGCTTTCAAGTCTGCCATTTTATTTGTTGTTTTAAGTGTTTTACAATAATTGATTTTTTTGATTTTTTTGTACGCTATCCTGTTATTATGCAGGACGTTCGGACAAGGTCTTTAACACACCTGATAATTTCTGTCCGCCGGATTGCAGTGCAGAGATAACATTTTTAGCTGGTGAATTGAGCAGTGCAATAACGTCAGCAATGAGCTCATTTTTAGTCTTGATGGCCATAAGGGCTTCAAGCTGGTTATCACCAATAAAAGTCATTTCTTCTACATATGCTCCTTTGAGCAGAGGTTTTGCAGATGTTTTCCTGAATTCTTTGATCAGCTTTGCAGGAACATTTCCCTGTTCAGCGATCATAATTGAGGTGTGACCTTTCAGAACATCGTACAGAGTTCCAAAGTCCTTACCGGACTTTTCCATTGCTTTGTGAAGCAATGTGTTTTTAACTACGACCAACTTTACTTCCCTTTTGAAACACAGGCGGCGAAGTTTGCTTGTATTTTCAACATTCATATCTGATATATCAGTAATATACAGATACTTGGCAGCCTTTAAATCTTCTGTCAGGGTTTCTATAAGTTGACTCTTGTCTTCTTTTCTCATAGCGATTTTTGTTCTTTAAAGATCAAGTACTTATTGTTTCCGGAATTATTTAACCGATTTTTCATCGATACGTACACCAGGACTCATAGTACTTGACAGGAAAACGCTTTTCACATAAGTACCTTTAGCTGAGGATGGTTTTAACTTTACAATAGTTGCAAGTAATTCTTTTGCATTATCGATCAGTTTTTCCTGCTCAAACGATACTTTGCCTATACCTGCATGAATGATACCGAATTTATCAACTTTAAAGTCGATTTTACCGGCTTTCACTTCAGCGACAGCTTTTCCAACATCCATAGTAACGGTGCCGGTTTTAGGGTTAGGCATAAGGCCACGGGGACCAAGTATGCGACCTAAAGCACCAACTTTGGGCATAATGCTAGGCATTGTAATAATAACGTCAACGTCGGTCCAGCCTTCTTTGATCTTCTGGATATACTCGTCAAGGCCTACATAATCAGCTCCGGCTGCTTTTGCTTCTTCTTCTTTATCAGGAGAACAGAGCACCAGAACTCTTACAGTTTTTCCGGTTCCATGCGGCAAGGTAACAATACCTCGAACCATCTGGTTTGCTTTTCGCGGGTCAACGCCAAGACGCACATCAATATCAACAGAAGCGTCGAATTTCGAAGTCGTTATGTCTTTGACAATACGTGCAGCATCAGCTAGTGTATAGGTAGCGTCCTTGTCGTATTTAGCTAAAGCCAGTTTTTGATTTTTTGTCAGTTTAGCCATTTCACGTAAGGTTAATGGTAATAACACATTTTAATTCATGAAAGCATGATCTCGCGACCATCTTTACATATTTGTGGGGAATTCGCCTTGTACGGTAATACCCATACTACGGGCAGAACCAGCAACCATGCGCATGGCGGATTCGATAGTGAAACAGTTAAGGTCTTCCATTTTGCCTTCAGCAATTTCTTTGACCTGGTCCCACGTAACCGAAGCAATCTTTTTACGATTGGGTTCGGCCGATCCGCTTTTTTGTTTGGTTACTTCAAGGAGTTGAACGGCAACAGGTGGCGTTTTAATGATAAAATCAAACGACTTGTCCTTGTAAACAGTAATTACTACAGGGGTTACCTTACCGGCACGATCCTGTGTACGTGCATTGAACTGTTTGCAGAACTCCATAATATTCACACCCTTCGAACCTAATGCAGGTCCAACCGGAGGTGAGGGATTAGCCGCAGCACCTTTAATTTGCAGTTTAATTAATCCAGCAACTTCTTTTGCCATTTTGTTGTTTTCTTAAAGGATTTGTATTTGCGGAAACTGGTAATAACCTACGATTCTTTTGCAACTTGAGTAAATGAAAGTTCCAAAGGAGTTTTTCGGCCAAAGATTTTCACCATTACTTTCAGTTTCTTTTTTTCCTCATTGATTTCTTCAATGATTCCGCTGAAACTGTTAAATGGTCCATCGATGACTATAACCGATTCACCAACAATATACGGTATACTGAATTCGGCGCCTTGCTCTGCGAGCTCGTCAACCTTTCCAAGTATCCTGTTTACTTCGGCTTGTCTCAGGGGTACGGGTTCGTCCTTCGAGCCCAGAAAGCCCAAAACCCCGGGGATATTGCGAATAATGTGAGGTATCTCTCCGGTCAGAACGGCTTCAATTAAAACATAACCAGGCAAGTAGCTGCGCTCCTTGCTGATTTTTTTACCGTTACGTACCAGGTAGACTTTTTCAGTTGGGATAAGAACCTGTGCAATATAGTCATGAAGGTTTAGACGATTAATCTCGCTTTCAAGGTATATTTTCACTTTTTTCTCATTCCCGCTGATGGCTCTCACCACATACCACTTTTTCACTTGTTCGCCCATGCCGGATGGTGAATTATAGGTTGGTTACCAATAAATATCAGACTAATGTCAGATAATAATGTTAAAATAAGGAATAGAACTGTTCAAGTATTAACTCAAACGATTTATCCATCATAAAAACTACAAGCGCAATTATCAGGGAAGCAACTGACACAACTACTGCACTATTCTGCAATTCGTTCCATGTTGGCCACGAAACTTTATGCACGAGTTCATCGTAACTTTCTTTGATGTACTCTACGAATCTATTATTTGCCATATGGTCTAATATTTTGCACGGGTGGTAGGAGTCGAACCCACAGCCTACGGTTTTGGAGACCGCCACTCTACCAATTGAGCTACACCCGTATAGCCATAGCCTGTTGCAGGATTACCTGGAACAGGCCAGACATTTAATAACATTAATTAAAAGGCAGAGATGGAAACTCAGGCATGAGTATCCATCTCTGTGATTTTTTTAGTCAAGAATCTCAGTTACCTGACCTGCACCAACTGTACGTCCACCTTCGCGGATTGCGAAACGGAGGTTTTTAGTCATAGCGATTTCGCTGATTAGGTGAACTTCGATAGTAACGTTATCACCTGGCATAATCATTTCAACTCCTTCAGGAAGTGTAATTTCGCCGGTTACGTCGGTTGTTCTGAAATAGAACTGAGGACGATATTTATTCTGGAATGGAGTATGACGTCCACCTTCTTCTTTCTTCAGAATATAAACTTCAGCTTTGAAGTGTTTGTGAGGATGAACAGTACCTGGTTTGATAATTACCATACCACGACGGATAGCATCTTTATCAATACCACGGAGGAGGATACCAGCGTTATCACCAGCTTCACCCTGATCGAGGAGTTTACGGAACATTTCAACACCTGTACAAACTGATTTCAGTTTTTCAGCACCCATACCAACGATTTCAACAGGATCACCAACGTGAATAATACCTGATTCAATACGACCGGTAGCTACGGTACCACGACCTGTGATTGAGAACACGTCTTCAATCGGCATGAGGAAGTCTTTGTCAACAGCGCGGAGTGGTAATGGAATATAGTTATCAACTGCTTCCATCAGTTCCATAATTTTTTCAACCCATTTAGGCTCTTTATTGAGTCCACCAAGCGCTGAACCACGGATTACAGGAGCATTGTCACCATCAAAACCGTAGAACGAAAGAAGTTCGCGGATTTCCATTTCAACGAGGTCGAGTAATTCTTCATCATCAACAAGGTCAACTTTGTTCATGAACACAACCAAACGAGGTACACCTACCTGACGTGCAAGAAGGATATGCTCGCGGGTTTGTGGCATAGGACCATCAGTTGCAGCAACTACGATGATAGCACCATCCATCTGGGCAGCACCAGTAACCATGTTCTTAATATAGTCAGCGTGACCAGGGCAGTCAACGTGTGCATAGTGGCGGTTGGCAGTCTGGTACTCAACGTGAGCTGTATTAATGGTAATACCGCGTTCCTTTTCTTCAGGAGCGTTGTCGATTGAGTCGAATGAACGGTATTCTGACAAACCTGCATCAGCCAGTACTAATGTAATAGCTGCAGTAAGGGTAGTCTTACCATGGTCGATATGACCAATAGTACCTACGTTAACGTGAGGTTTTGAACGTTCGAATTTTTCTTTTGCCATTTTAATTAATGTTTATTGTTTTAACTTTTTATATTGATTTTAACTTAAAAATCAGAGCCTTTGATGAGAATTGAACTCATGACCCCTTCCTTACCAAGGAAGTACTCTACCCCTGAGCTACAAAGGCTATTGTTGAGCGGAAGACGGGGCTCGAACCCGCCACCTATAGCTTGGAAGGCTATCGCTCTACCAAATGAGCTACTTCCGCGTGCAAACAAAAACTGCTACCTGTAGACACACCTTCTTAATATAAGGTACGTACCCTACTATAGCAACTTCGTTTTGGTGGGGGGAGGAGGATTCGAACCTCCGAAGGCTTAGCCAACAGATTTACAGTCTGCCCCATTTGACCGCTCTGGTATCCCCCCGGTATTTTTAATCAAATCATTTCGATGAACTGGAGCCGATGGA
>Ga0209800_10003093_pt1 | contig 13692 bp, 18 predicted proteins | sample Higcelweek8metaG_FD_187174 | JGI IMG/M metagenome (GOLD analysis project Ga0209800, IMG submission 187174) | Freshwater pond sediment microbial communities from the University of Edinburgh, under environmental carbon perturbations - High... | ecosystem: Environmental > Aquatic > Freshwater >...
TCTACAACAATAGTGTTTTTTTCTTCATCAAAATGCATAGCATGAATTGGACATATAGCTACTCCGCCACATTCTTTGGCATTATCGCATATTTTAAAATTTATTAATGCTTTCATATTTTATTCTCCTATCATTAAATTTTTCTTACAATTACTGAAAACTGATTTGTATCAACTGTAGGTTCTTTTACTTTTTCAGCATTAAATAATGGATTATCAAAAATATTCAATATCTCATATCCTTTGCCTAAAAACCAATCAATAAAGAATTCTTTCTTATATCTATTAAAATAAGTATTGTATTTTGGATTAAAAGGTTCCTTACCATATAATTCTTTTTCTCCATTAATGTATTCCATAACATTAATTATAATTATACCACTAGGCTTAAGCAAAAGATCGAAATCAGCTAATATTTCCTTCGCAATTTCATCATTAACATGTATTAGCGTCGCCAAACAGATTATTGCTTCGAAATAATTCGGCGGAAAATCCAATTTTCTCATATCCATCACTTTAAAACTAGCTTTTGGTGCTTTTTTTATAGCAACATCAATCATATTTTTTGAAGCATCTATACCAATTACCTCAAAATTTTTATTACATTTCTCTGTTAAATATTTAGGATAATCTCCTGTTGCTGTTCCAACGTCTAATATTCTACTTCCAACTGCCAAAGCATCCATCAAAACGTCTATTTCTCTTTGGAATTGAACATTACCTTTTAGATCTTTTGAATTAAAATAATCAATATACTCATTAACAACACTGTCATATGTATTTATAGTTTCATCAGTTTTATTTAGCATATACCCTCCTATTATCTTTTCCTAATCATAGTTATTGCATTAACTAATCTTTTAATAAATATATCTATTTCTTCTTTATTGTTGTATTTACCTAAACTAACTCTTATTGGACTACTAGTATTTAATTCAGCATTAATAGCAAGTAAAACATAAGAAGGACTAATATCAAAAGAGTTACAAGCAGATCCAGTTGATACATAAATATTATTAGCTTCTAGCATAAGTAATAGTTCATCACCTTTAACCCCTTCAAAAGCAATATTAGTGGTATTAGGAAGTCTACTATCTATATCCCCATATATTTTAACTCCGGATATTTGCCCTTTTATTTGACTTTCAAAATAGTCTCTAAGACTTCTTATGTTATTTATTTCTTCTTCGTTATTAGAAAGCAACTCAATTGCTTTTCCAAGACCAACTATATAGGGAGCATTTTCTGTTCCGCCGCGGCGATCTTTTTCTTGATGGCCAAATATAAGTGGTACAAAAGGCGTTCCTTCTTTTATATATAATATTCCTATCCCCTTTGGAGCATGAACTTTATGACCAGACATTGATAAAGTATCAGCATTTAATTCTTTAACATCAATTTTTATTTTACCAACTGCTTGAACAGCATCAACATGAAATAAAATGTTATTTTGATGAGCTATTTCGCCGATTTCTTTTATAGGATAAATATTACCTATTTCATTATTTGCTAGCATTACGGAAATAAGTAAAGTATCAGAGGTTATACTAGATTTTAATTCTTCTAAATTTAATCGACCATTATTATCAACAGATAAGTATGTTATTTTATAACCGATACTTTCTAAATATTTCATTGTTTCTAATATTGAAGAATGTTCTACTTTAGTAGTAATAATATGACGTTTGCTAGGATTATTTCTAACTGCCGACATAATTGCTGTACAGTTACTTTCACTAGCACAACTAGTAAATACTATTTCTTCTTTTTTAGCATTAAGAAAGTTAGAAATTATGGTTCTTGATTTTTCAATTACTTCTTTTACCCTCTTGCCAATATTATAAATACTACTAGGATTGCCATATTCTTCTTTAAAATAAGGTAACATAGCATTTAATACTTCTTCATCTACTTTAGTTGTCGCATTATTATCTAAATAAATCTTATTATTCATAAACATCTCCCTATCTAATATTACATTTTATGATCTTCTGGCAAAGCTACAAACATTGATAAATCTATTTCTTTATTTCTTATTGTAGCAATTATTCCTTTGCTTTTAAATAAATTAATTAATGCCATTCTATTATCATTATTAATTGCAGAATATAAAATTAGTTTACCATCAAAGATAATTATCGTATCATAAATCACTTCTAAACCAAGATTATATGGTTTTGCATTAATTCTAGTTAAGATTTTAGCCTTTTCTATATATATATCAGCTGGCAAATCACTAAATCCTTCTTTTGATTCGCTATCAGTTATTGCAGCCTCTACAATATCAAGAGTTTTAGCCGTCCATATTGTTGATAAATCTATATTTGCAGGTACAAGTTGTCCAACAGGAATTTCTTCTTTTGGGCTTGTGCTCATTATTCTTTTGTATAATACATTATGATCATCTAATCCCTGTTCTAAAGCTTCTCCTTTTACTCCAGCAATCTCATTTAAAATAATTGCTTTTGGCATTTCTCCATCAACATTAGGACTATAAAAAACATCTGTGAAAACTGGCTTTTCCGTTATATATCCGCTTATCACAAAACGCGATGATACACCTTGCATTAATACTGCTCCAGGATCATTAGTAGGCATATCGGAAATAGCAACATCTAATTCTTCATCCCCATTTGGCACCCAAATATCAGGGGTTTTTATTTCCATAGTGTCGTCAGTTTCGTAGCCAAAATTTAAGATGTTAGCTGCAGGGAAAGAAAGCTCTTTCTCTTTCTTAACAAATTCTACAACTGTATTTGGAACAAGAAGCTTCAATATATCTAAATCAAAAACAATGGGATATCTAAACCCAATATGAGCAGCTGAAACATTTTCAAAATGAGTTAAAACTCCATGACCATCTGGCCTAAATTTTGGGCACAAATATTTTTTACCATCTTGTTCATAATATGGTATCTCAACTTTTTTTTCTTTTAATTCACGATATATGTATAAAGCTGATGATAATATTCTGCTTAATCTAACTGTATTTACTAAGCAACAATAATCAGCATCATTCAATTGCATTGCTTTAGCATGTTCTTTTTTTAAATCGCTTTCATTTAATTTCAATAATTGTTCTAATGTCATATTATTTCACCCAATCTAATTATATTATTATTAATAAAATCCGCCATCTACTCTTATTGTTTCACTATTAATGTATCTTGCTTCATCACTTGCTAGAAATAAAACCACATCAGCTATTTCTTCTGGTTCAGCAAATCTTTTTAATAATATTTTTTCTTTTTCAGTAACAAGGTAATCCTTAGGTAATTCTATATTCATATCTGTATCTACCCATCCCGGAGCAATAGCATTTACGTTTACATAAGGTGAAAACTGGGCTGCTAAATTTTTAGTTAAATTAATAACTCCAGCTTTAGATGCATCATAATCAATGCTATAGGTTGATGTTGTATTCATTCCATTTGTAGATGATATATTAATGATTTTACCAAATTTATTTTTCATCATGTTTGCACCAGCATATTTAGAAGTTAAAAACATACCCACTAAATTAGTATTTAAAGTTTCGGTCCAGTGTTCAACTTTTCTATCTTCAAAATCAACATCTATAGCTATTCCCGCATTATTTACTAAAATATCTATCCTGCCAAATGTATCAATTATCTTTTTGATCATTGCTTTTACTTCTTTTTCTTTTGATACATCAGCTTTTATTGCTAAGCACTTGACGCCATAAGATTCTATAACATCTTTAACAATTTCTGCTTCTTGATAGAAATCTTTAAAATTTACAACGACATTAGCATTCTTTTGAGCAAAATGAATAGCAATAGATCTTCCTATTCCTCTACTTGATCCTGTTACTAAAACAACTTTATCTTTAAAGTTCATCTAAATCACTCTCTCTTTTTATTTCAATACCAAGTTTGGTAATAATGGTATCAAACATTTTTGAATATTCATCAATTGTTGCTTTTTTGCAATCAACATATCCAAGGGAATATTCATTATTTAAATAATCTCTATATACGCAATCTTGATAAACAATAATTCCGTATAACAGCTTTTCGTAAATATCTTTATATTCTTTTATTAGTTTATCTTTATTAATTATATATATTTTATAATTAGAAGATATATTATTAATTAATAATTTGAAAAATCTGTTTTTTCTAAGAGATCGCATTTCATCTTTAGAACAAACATACAAATCTATAGATTTCTTGCCAGATTTAATAGAATTAATTCTTTCTATTAAATACTTTATTTCTTTATCAGAATCATTATAAAGTCTTTCTAAATAAAAAGTAATAATTTTTTGTTCTATTTTAGCATCTTGATGATCATTGGCTTTTTTTAGCCAATCATATGATTCTCTTATAGAATCAAATTCAAAAAGCCAATTAGAAGAATTTAGTTGGCAGTCCAAAAGATCAATTATCAAACCATTAATGGAACTATTAGTATTAGTAATTAATTCATATACTTTTTCGATAACAACCTTATATAAATCTCTTTTAAATAGAAAATCCTTTTGGGCATAAGTATACTTTGTCTTATCATTTATTAAAGAGGTAATAATTGTATTTATTTTATAATTATAAGTTTTTAATAACCTCTCATTACTAACTAAAATAACTAATGTATTTTTATTAGTATGCTTTTCTACTTTTTCTATATTTTCTTTACCAATAACAACTATAATATCAAAAGTTTCTTTAGTTTTTTCATTAATAGTATAGTCGACCTTTTCACGATTAAACTTATATGTTATAGCTTCTAACATATTAGATTTTTGATCAGAAATTATTAAAACCTTATTATTCATAAACATCTCCTAATACAAATATTATACTATATATTTTAATTACTATTTCTTTTTTCTTCAGCAATACCATACGTCATGCCAATATTTGATGCCGCTATATATTTGGCTTTGCATTTATTAGATACAGCTGCTGCAAAAGCTATTAACGCTCTTGATGGTACCCACCAATTAGGCATATCAGGAGTATACTTTTTCATTTCTTCTAATGATTTATTATAATAGTAATCATTATCATCTTTATCACAAGCTTCTTTAGTCATAACAACCATTTCTTTTTTGTCATACTTAAATGGCACATCTTCAGTAAAGTGATAACCAACTGTTTCTCTAAAAAATTTATTAGAACTTCCTGCTAATACTAAGACATCAACTTCTGTTTTTAAATCTATTAATTTTGTTTCTAATTCTTTAATTACTTCTCCAACATCAATAGTTGTTCTATCCCTTGCCAAATCTGGATAAGAAACATTTATATCTACTGCTCCCATATTAATATGTAAGCGTTCTATAACTTCTTTATCTTTAACTACAGCAATCTCATTAGATCCGCCACCACCAATTAAAATAACAATTGGTTTAGTTGTATCAATATTAGCTATTACACCATTTATTGTATATCTTTCTTCATCAGAAGCACTAGCTACTGTTAATGTTAATCCTGTACTTGCTTTTAAATGTTCTAAGAATGCTTCTTTTTCTTCACTAGATATATTTCTAAAAATACTAGTCCCATAAATATAAATATTATCAGCTATTTCTTTTAACTTATTTATATAATTAAATAACTTATTTTCATCATCTTCTAATATCTTATTATAATCAACATAATGTTTTTTAAACTCTACTAATTCTTTAGGTAATTCTGTAGTATTATCATTTTCAAATAAGAAAGCTTTAGTAACAGTAGATCCTACTTCAATAACTATTAATTTATTCATAAATGCTCTCCACTATTTTTACTATATCTTTATTAAATTTAGCATAGTTCTTATAATCTTTACCTTTACCATATAATATTTCAAATTCAAATAATAAAAGAGCTATTAAAAGTTTATTTTCACTATAATAACTTTTGATTAATTCGCCTTTAGAATTATGTTCATTAATAATTATTTTATCTTTATCAAAAATGATAAAGTCATCTATTTTGGGTTCTTTTACTTCTTTAAAATCTAAACACTTAATTTCTTCTCCAGCCATTTCATTTATTAAGTAAAAATACATTTCATAATTAAGATAAGCTGATAATGGTAGATCTATGAAATGTAATCTCTTTACTTTTATATTACTCTTTTTTAACATTGCCGGCCATTCTTTATAAAAGCCTTTAAATGCCTTCGCTAAATTATTATAATTACTACTAAGATAAGCTTGATAGTTAGCATCCATATCACAAGCATAGGATTGGGAAGCTTCTAATTTATGAAAACTATTTTTAGTACTATGCCAAGCTTCATCAAATACTTTATCAAGATCAGATACATTTATCATTTCAGCTTCCGCTTTTATTTTATCTAGGATTTTTATCATAGCTATACTCACAGTCTTCTGATATAACCTCATATGGGTGGTTCTTTCGATATTCCTGCCTTTCATCAAAAGTCATTGGCATTATTTCTGTAGGATAATCAATATGCAATATACCATTTAAATGATCATATTCATGCGAAAATATTGTTGAAATAAAACCAGTCAAAACTTCTTTTTCCTTTTCGCCATTTATATCATAGTATTCTATTTCAACTAAGTATGGTCTAGGCACAACACATGCTAGATAAACATTCTCTTTATCTACTTGCTGCCAGGGAAGTGATGGATCTGGGCAACTAGCACAAGTTTCTAAATATTTAGTTAGCCCTATTCTTCTTATGATTACTGGATTGATAAAAACCTTCCCTTCATCATAGTCTGAATCACTGTTTTTACTTGCATCGATAGTTGTATTTCTCATATACATTATTCTTTTAGGAATACCTATTTGAACTGGTGATAAAGCAAAAACTATATTTGTTCGACAAAACTCTCTTAATTTTTCAATATCTTCCAAATAAGATTTATCACTAAAGTCTACTTCTTCAGATATTTGTCTTAAATAAGACTCATCGTTTATAATAGTCTTCCTTGTTATCAATTAAACCACTCCTAAAATAATTATACTATAATAAAAAAATGATTACTATTAATAATCATTATTTTATAAATAAATCTTCAATATATTTTATGGTATCTTTATATGTTTTATTTAAAGTAATAGAAAATTCTTGGCATAAATATTTTTCCGCTTTTTCATAATATTGACTATCTTTGTCACTAATCTTTTTCTTATTATCCAAATGAACTTGATTTCTAGCATACACTGTTTTAATAATGGTCATTAAGTCTTCGATCTTATTAGAATTAATTAACTTTTTATATTCTTTTTCAATGGAATAACTATCAGCTTCAATAACATTAAGATTAGGAATCATCTCAATATATTTATCTATTTCTTTAAGATTAATTAAATTCCTTAAATTTTTATTATTAGTTGGTATAGAAATACATAAAGATGAATCGAAAACCGGTTGCAAGATATAATAATCCGTTTCATTAATAAATTTTTTCTTTACCTCAACTATTTTACATATATCTCTTTTAAAAACAATAATATTACTTTCTTTATACATTTTGTAATCCCCCTTCTGCTTTATAAAAACAGCTATTTGAAGGATTATTATTTATCAATTAAATAAAATAAACTTCATTTTTAATATCAGGATATTAAATAACTATTAATTACTCCTATATTATAGCACTTTTTAGGGATTAACGGGGATTTATGTTTATTCTTCACTTAATGTGTTTTCAAAAAGATTAGTATCATCAATTTCAGTATAAATAGCTTTTTTAATTTCATCAGTAGATACATTTGAAGTATAGGTACCAAAAGAAACATATCTTTTTACATATCCTGCATCTAAATTAGCCAATTCATTAGGGTCAAGGTATCCCTTTTGTTGCTTGTCAATGGCTACAAAATCTTCTTTGTCGATAAAATCCATTGAGAAATATACATAGTCTATGCCTTGGGCTTTAGCATAATCATTTAGCCAAATTAACAAGTTGTTATATAAATCAGTATCACTTTGATTACTATTAACGGCTAAAAATTCAAAAGCTAAAAAAGTATCCTTCTCATTTTGATTTAGTAATTCTTCAATAGTCATTTCTTTTGCTAACTCTGAATCATCATAATAAGATAACTCCAAACGATAATTTTGAAGAATTTCCGTATCAAAGGTTTCTTCTAAATTATTAATTAAATCAGTAGACAAGTCATTAGCTAGTTTGTTCTTCATGTAGGTATCAGTTATAACACCATCATCTGCTATTGTTACATAAAAATTATAATTTTCATATTTCATATAAGTAGTAAAATTAGAGGTTTCATTATAAAAACCATTTATATCCCTACTAACAAATACTATCGTAGGCGTTACATTATATTCTTCTTCTATGTAATGAATTGCTGCCGTTTCTTTAGTTTTACACAAAGCCATTTCTTTAATATTGCAATCATATCTATTCGTTTTACTATTTCTGTTATATAAATAAACTCCTAAAATAGTAATAGCAACCACTAAAATTATAACGCTAATTAAATATATTCTTTTTTTATTTTTCATAATTCCACACTTTCTCCAATATTAAGTATTTTATAATTTAAAGACGCATCTTCTAATGATTTACACAATTCATCTATATTAGGATTCATTATAGGATTAGGATGTTCTGTATGAATTGGTAACAATAACTTTGGATTAATTGCTTTAGCAAAATCAACACCATCTGTTACTCCCATTGTTAATCCATTACCATTAAACGGCATACATAAAACTTCACATTTATAATCGTTATAAAAATTAATCGTATCACTTGTTGTATATAATCTTGCATTACCATCATCAATTATATAACCAACATTTTCTAATATTTCAACATCACGTTCTCTCGTCCCAGTTAAATAACCATGCATAGCATGAGTAACTTCTACTTTTATATCACCGATATTAAAGGTATCTGTTTCTTTTACTATATTAGCGTTTTCAAAACTATAGATATTTTGGATTTCCTCTGTAACATAAAGAATTGATTCATCTCTTTTTAGTATTTCTTCTATTATTTCTTTATAACAGTGGTCACTATGTTTATGAGTAATAAGGATAACATCAATATTTGTCCAATCTTTTTCTAATCTTTCATCTATATATCCAAACTTACCTGGATCTATTAATATTCTTTTGCCTTTAGTTTCAATTAATAAACACGATTGATTATATTTGGTTATTTTCATAATTTAACTCCTAACCTTTAATATATAAGCCAATAAAGCACCGACTGTTCTTTCATAAATTTACTCCTTTAAATAAAACATTTATTACATTATCATAATCTTTCTTATATAAAAGTTGGGTACTTGGAGTTAAATCATTGTAGTCTTCTTTTAATTTTTCTTTAACGTATTTTGCTCCATCAGCATGAGATAGTTTTAAGACTATATAGGCTTTAGAAAAGAGCATTGGAATGTTTTCTAAGTGAGATAAAATATCAGCATCAGCAACACATTCTTCTTCAATACTAGTCCTTGGTGTTTTTTGCCTATTACGATGATTGAAGACACATTTTTTTACTCTGGTAATTTTTTCCTCAGGATATTTGTATTTTTTTAATAACTTTTCAGCTATTTCAGCACTATAGATATGATGTTCTTCTCTTAAACCATAATTATATGGTAAAGAAATATCATGTAACAAAGCTCCTAATTCTACAATTTCAGTATCAGCACCACATTTTTTTGCCAAGATAATAGCATTATCAACAACATACTTAATATGTTCATTCCAAAAGTCATAATTATCAGTGATTTTATACTGATTAACAACTTCTAATAATTCTTTTTTAATCTGGTCAACAATTTTACTCATAACTATCTCCTCAATTTATTTTATCACAACTTACAAATCCTTGCTTAGCCTTTTATTGTTATAATTTATATTCATAAATTCTAGTATATAATCCATTACCTAAAGGAGCTGCTTCTAAAAATTCCCAGCCCATTTTTTCATAATAATCTTTATGGTCTGTAATTAAGTATAATGATTTGAAATTTAATTTTCTTGCTTCTTCGATGCATCTTTCTTGTAACTTAGTTCCAACTCCCTTGTTTCTATATTCCTTTTTTACAAACAAAGTCGCCATCCAAGGAAATAAATCTTGTCTTGCAGCCAGATCATTTCTCCATAATGACACAACTCCTATTACTTTATCTTCAAATTTTGCAATATACATCTGAGGAATATCAGAATAATTTAAAGAATGTCTAGATCTATAAATAACATCAGCTAATTTTGCATTATTTTGTTTAGACCACTCTTCCCAAATCAAACTTGATACCTCTTCTAAGCAAGATAAATCATCTAATAAATTTAATATTTTCACATCATTAATAAACATGCTACATCCTTATCTAATTTATAACTTTATTATGGCTCACAAAACCTTGGCGACCTTTTTTATTAATCTTTATTGGGTTATTTAATTTTATTACATTTTTTATAAACATTAAAGTTCCATACTTACTAGCACTCTTAATATCCCAATAAAGGTTGGGAGCTTTTATTAAATGATTATATTCTTGTTTTATTTCTTTAACTTTATCACCAGTTAAATTCTCATAAAAAATTACTTTAGCTATTTCAAATGATGCCGTTATATCTTTACCACTTTCTTTTAAATAAACTATTTCGCCTACTTTAACTTTATGATATGGGGATATTTTATTCTTACTAAATCTAGTCTCAATAGTCTTTTCACTATTTAAAATCATATCAATTGTTTGTTTATCCATTATTGCTAAATGTTCCATAATAAACCTCTTAAAAGCCTTATTTCTTTTTTGCACAAAAAGTTAAATAAAACAAATCAATAAAACCATTTTTCAATAGCCATTCATTAAAGAAAGATCCTCTAGGAACTTGAATTAATATTTTATTACATTTGCTTTTGAAGCATTCTTTTATAGCTCCTAAAACAGCATTATATCCCAAGTCTGTATCTTGATATTTTGGCAAAATGGCCACATTATAAATAGCCGATAGATCTCCATCAAAACAGATAGTACAAGCTGAAACAGGACTATTATTGAAAAAATAAATTAAATTGGTTTGATTTTGATTTATTTTTAAATTTTCTATCTTTTTTAAATATTCTTCATTTAAATTACCATATGGTTGTATTTTAGATGTTGAAGAAGAATAGGTCCTTATTAATATGTATTTAAATAGGTCTAATTCTGCTTCGGTTTTTACAACCGTGTATTTCATCTCTTTTTTATTAGGCTTTTTACTGCATTCTAACCATTGCTCTTTATTACCAAAAAGACAACCTTTTTGTTTTAAAGCTTTTAATATTTTTTCATTATCATCAATATAAGAAGGAATGGCAAAAGAAATAGTTCTATTGTTTTTTTTAAATTCTTTTTCTATAGAATCTAAGTTGTCAAGAAGCGCTTCTTTAGTATATGGAATAAAATAATTCCAATCACTGTCTTTTATAAGCGTACTAAAATAATATTCACCATAATTAGTTATTCGGCAAACATTAAAATACATTTTTCTTTGTAAAGCAAAATTATCAAAAAAATTATTGTTGTTGTTCATTAAAATTCTCCTTTACATACATTTCCATTTCGAACAGCTTTTTAAACCCTAAATGCTTATAAAATCGCTCAACCAAACTATCAGTTTCTGTTTGAAGAAATAAATATTTATCGTAATGAGAATTATAATAATTAATTAAATAAATCATTAAATATTTAGAAAACCCTTGCCCTCTGTCTGCTTGTTTCGTTCCAACCCCATAAATGCCACCATAACCACCATGTAAGCACAAACTGGCTACTGAAACTGGTTTATTATTATAATAAAGAATAAATGCTAAATTATTATCATATTTATAAGCTTCATCTAATGAATTAATATACTCTTTGCTTAAACCCCCATATGGTGATAATTCAGTTTTTTCTCCGCCATAAGCATCAGCAAAAACATTTAAATAATCTTTCATTAGTTTTGAATTATTTAATAATTTTATTGTTATATTATCTTTTTTAGCCTGTCTTAATGTTTTTTTATTATCATATATCAACCAAGACTCTTTTGATTCATATTTGTATTTATACTTCTCTTCCTGTAGCAACTCTTTTATATATTTATAATCAATTAAATAATTTGGTAAGCAAATACAAGATGCTTTTGATTTATTAGTAATAAGATTCTTATAAATTTTATCAAAGTTTCTAAGCGTTAAGTAGGCATTCTCTGGGACAAAATAGTTCCATGATGAGTCTTCTATATTATCGCTCATATAAAATGTCCCGTAGTTTTCACAAATAGCATTATTAAAATACATGTGCTTTTGAACTGCAAAATGAATAAATATTAGTTTTGAAAAATCGTATTTAGTCTTTTTAATAATCATTTTATCCCACCTTATACTATTTTTTATCTAACCAATAATATGGTTGTAATTCATCTAAAGTTTTAAAGATAACTGAATTATCTTTTGTTGATATTGCACATAAAACTTCTTTACCCCAATAAAATAAACGTTCTTGGCAAATACCACAAGGAGATAATATTTCATGGTTATCATTATCATGTTGCCTACATAAACATAAAGAATGAGTAACTTGCTTGTTTAATTTATGTGCTTCACAAATGGCTCCAGTTTCAGCACACAAGTCTGCCGAACTATTTGGTGATTCTGGCCATATGCTTGTTAAATATTCACCAGTTTCAACTCTTAAGACTGCTACTCCTCCAGCTTTATTAACGCCATATCTTTCATTTAAAAAGCTTAATGCCAAGTCAAACATTTCTTGTCCAATATTCATAATTTCTCCTTATACTAAATCTTTTTCATCAATTAAAGGAATAATATCAATAGCTGGTTCTTCATATGGGTGGACTTCCCTTAATCTTTTTAATACTTCTTTTACTTTCTTTATATCACATTGCATTTCAATTTTTGTTTCTTTTACTTTTTCTAATTTATTTTTTTCACCAATATAAGGATTACTATTATCGTTACCTTTAAATGTCCCAATACATTCAGTTTGCATACTACAATAATTATAATTACCTATTATTCCAGCACCGGCATCCCCCAAAGCTTTTAATATTTCATCAATATTTTCAACTGGTGATGTTGTAATAATTTTTACTTTACTAATATTTATGTTCATATTATATTCCTTTCTAACTAAAATATAATCCTGCTACTGCAGCCATGGCGAGTAGTGTGGCAATTAATTTCTTTAAAGTCATCTTATCGGTTTTAAATATTACTGATAATAACACTAATAAGAATACTCTTAATTCTTGAATTATACAAACTATTATAGGTGTATCATTAATAAAGCTCATGGTTCCAAAGACATAATATCCCACTTCTAAAGAAGCAATGGCAACACATAATAAAATAAATTTTAAAGTGGTTTTGGTATCTTTTTTAAATAATGTTTTTTCATTATCGGACTTTTTAAATTTAATAAAATTAGTTAAAAAATAAGTCGTCCCAAAAATATAATAACCTAAATTAATGGCTATTTCATTAGCGCCTGCTACATTAGCTAATTTTATTAAATATGGTTCAACACTATAGATAATCATTGATAATACTAAAAGCAATATGCCTTTAGTAGTTATTTTTTTAATTACTTCGCGACGATTTTTTAAAGTAATTACTGATATAATTTTATTAAATAGTTTTTTAAAAGTAAAACGGTTTTTCTCTTCATTTATTTTATTAGTTTCAGTACTAAAAATAATTATTGATATAATAAAAACAATAAAA
>Ga0209800_10003096_pt1 | contig 13687 bp, 10 predicted proteins | sample Higcelweek8metaG_FD_187174 | JGI IMG/M metagenome (GOLD analysis project Ga0209800, IMG submission 187174) | Freshwater pond sediment microbial communities from the University of Edinburgh, under environmental carbon perturbations - High... | ecosystem: Environmental > Aquatic > Freshwater >...
TGGCGTGCAGGTCCGGATAGCTTTGTCCTTCCACGAGCAAAGGGAATTCGGCATCCGTGCGCAGGAACCGCACCGCTTCGGTTTCATACACTTTTTTGAGGGATGGAAAATCCGCTTCGTGGTATTCCGACAGGCGCAGCGCCGAGGACGTCGGGAAAGTTCCCCGAGGGACGAACCATTCGGTGGCGTTGCCGGCGAATTCGGCGCCGTAAGCGGAATAGATCCCGCCCTGGCCGGAAATGATCATCATCGTGATGCCTTCCGAAAGCATTTTTTCCCCGGCCATGGACAACAGGCGGGAAGCGAGTTTTTGCCCGCGATATTCGGGTTTGGTGCAGACCGAACCGACCGATCCCGTGCGCAGGTAAGCCTCGTGGATTTTTACGGTGGCGGGATAGTAATTGACCATCGAAACCACTTCCTCGCCATCGACGGCGAGAAACATGTGCTCGCGGTTGGCCTCGGAGAACAAACATGGGAATTGTTCTCCCATATTGTCTTTAAAAACGGATTTGGATAAAGCGATGGCTTTCAGCCGGTCTTGGGGAAGACAAGGGCGCAGTTCCATGGTTCACCTCGGCAGTTGGGCGACGAATTCGGGAAAGTCAACCGTTTCGCCCATCAGACGGGATTTTTCGGCCGCGAAGGCCAGCAAATGGCTTTCGATCGAAGCCTTGTCGCTAGCCACGTCGGAATGAATCCCGGATTCCAACAATTCCACAAAAGCTTTCATGATGCCAAAATCGCCTCCGCCGTGGCCGGAGTCGACCATCGACAAATCGATGATTTCCGGAGCGTCGGTTCCGAAGGTGTACAACTCCAAGCGGTTGGCTTCCATATGACCCCGGATTTCGCCGCTCGTGCCCATCAATTTGATGGTCCGGGTGTTTTCATGGGTAAAGGCGGTCATGGTAAAAGCCACGGTGACGCCGTTGGCGAATTCGATGGCGGTCACCTGATGGTCGACGACATCGTTGTCGCAATGGTAGACGCAACGTCCATAAGGACCTTTTTTCAAGGCTTTCAGGAGCGCTTCGGTCGACATGTCGTTGGAGACCGGGAGTTTCAGCCAGTCCGGGGCATTCGGGTAGACCCGGGGAGCAAAATACACGCAGGTGTCCTGAACCGGACACCCGTCCATGCAGTGGAGCGGAGCGCCCGCGGGGGCGTTGCCGGCCTGAAAATACGACAGACTGCCGAAGGAAGACACTTTTTTCGGGTGAGATCCGGCGAACCATATCAACAAATCCATGTCATGGCAGGATTTGGCCAGGATCATCGGACTCGAGAGTCGGGAGTTCCGCCAATTTCCCCGCACATAACTGTGGGCTTGGTGCCAGAAAGCCACGTTTTCGTTATGCTGGATCGACATCAGTCGGCCGATTTTGCCTTCGTCGATCAGTCTTTTGATGGCAGAAAAGAACGGAGTGTACCGGAGAACGTGCCCGATCATCAGGCGGACATGGTGATCGTCCGCGATTTTTCCGAGTCGGATGCATTCGACGGGATCGACGGCCATCGGTTTCTCCAAAAACAGATGATACCCTTTTTCCATCGCGGCTTTTGCGGGAAGGAAATGCATGTTGTCTTGCGTACAGACGAAACAGGCATCCGCCAGTTTCGGTTTCTGAAGAATTTCTTCATATCCGGGATAGATCTGGTCCGGGGCGATTCCGTGCCGCATGGCAAAATAACCCCGACGCATCGGGTCGGGGTCAGCCACGGCCACGAACCGAATGTCTTGGGGATGCGCTTCCGCATAAACGCCGTACGCGCCGATTCCCCGGCTTCCGGCGCCAATCATGATTGCGGTGATCATCAGTCATCACTCCCTGTCAAAGATATTTTATCACAAATGGAAAAGCAATCCTTCCGGGGATTCAAAAAAACCGGGCAAAATCGCTTTGCCCGGTTCAATAGGAGGTTTACGGATTGACGCGGTTCGGTCCGCGGTACAACAAGGTGACTTCCCGGATGCTTTCAGTGTTGAAAAGCTTCATCAGGAAACGGGTCAAGCCGAACCCGAGTCCGCCGTGCGGAGGAACCCCGTACCGGAAGAAATTGAGATAAAATTCGATGGATTCGAGCGGAAGGCCTTTTTCGACCGCTTGTTTTCTAAGGATTTCGACGCGATGTTCGCGTTGCGCGCCGGTCGTAATTTCGACGCCGCAGTACAGGAGGTCGAAACTCTTGGTCAAGCCGTTTTCATCCAACATGTGGTAGAAGGGACGGGCCGCGAAGGGATATTCGGTGACGAAGACGAAATCGCATCCGAAGTTCTTTTTGGCGTACATGCCGATGAACTCTTCTTCCTTGCGGTCGATGTCGGTACTCTTTTCGCCGATGTAATGATACTGTTCTTGGATGATCCGTTTGCATTCGGCAAACGGGATCCGCGGGAATTTGACGTCGTTCAGGTTGATTTCGCGGTGGAAAAGCCGTTGATATTCCTCGGCGATGTTGTCCTGCAGTTTCTTCAGCATCCGTTTGCAAAACGCTTCTTCGACGTCCATGACGTCATGGTGCGATTTGATCCAGGAGATTTCGCAGTCGACGGAGGTGAACTCGGTGGCGTGGTAGGCGGTGTGGGAGTTTTCGGCCCGGAAGACGGGCCCGATCTCGAAGACGTTGTTAAAACCGGCGGCCATCGCCATCTGTTTATAGAATTGCGGGGATTGGGCCAAATAGACGGTTCGTCCGAAATAATCCATTTTGAAGACCTCGGCGCCCGATTCGGAAGCCGTTCCCAAAATCTTCGGGGAATGGATTTCGATGAAATTATTTTCCAGCCAATATTCGCGCATCGCGGCTTCGCACAACGTCTGGGCTTTGAAGATCAGATAGTTTTGTTCGGTGCGCAGATCGAGGAAGCGGTTGTCGAGGCGAAGTTCTTTGTCGGTGGCTTTCGTATAATCCAGGATGTCGATCGGAAGTTGGTCTTCGGCCAGACTGGTGATTTCGAAGGAAGAGGGAATGAATTCCATTCCACGAAGTTTGACGTTCGGGCGGTTGAAAACGACGCCTTTCGCCGAAACGGTGCTTTCTTTGGTCAGTGTTGAAACAAGGTCGTTCATGGCCTTGTTCGTTTCGTTCTTTTCGATCGTGATCTGGACTTTTCCGGAAGAGTCCCGAATGACGACGAATTGAACATATTGCATGTCGCGGACTTTATCGACAAATCCGCAAATCTCGATTTCTTGATCGAAATACTGCGGAAGATCTTTCAAATAAAGGTTTTTCATAAGGTTTCACCTAATTTTCTTGGGAATTGGAATGTTCTTGTGTATTATAACATAACCCCATGCCGGATTCAATTCTCAAACGACAAAACAAGACAAAAAAGCCCCCCAAACATCGGAGGCTATCTGAGGATTCGATTAGAACGAGGGGACCCTTAATTCTGGACAGGATCGGCGGGCGGGGGAACCGGCAACGCATGCTTTTCCCGGCGCAAATCCCACCAAAACAAGACTCCGATGGTTCCCAAACATAACAAGAGGTAGTATGCCGGCCGGAATAATCCGAAGGTCCAGTCCTGAATCAAAATCGGACTCATCAACATCTGGATCCCGGCGATTCCGGCAAAAAACACGCCATTCTTCCAAAGGAGGTACGTTTCGATGATTCCCGCTTTTTTGGCCCGTCTCCATTGACCGACCGCCATCACCAGGTACCAAGATGCCGATAGCAGAAAAGCCCCCAAAACGCAGAGATAAGGAACATAATTGTCGCCTTGGTAAACCGAATAAAAAACCGCCTCGAATCCCAACACCAGCAAAACGGGCAATAAAACCGCCCCTTGAAGGCATGGAATCAGCGTTTTCCAAGCCAGAAGGCCTTTTTTGGCGTAAACCAAGGGAAAAATTCCCAGATAAACCAACAGGCAAAGAAGCAGCAAAACGAGAAGGCCCCCTTCGTTGTCGGTGGTGGGGAAATAGGCTAACAGTCCGAGCAGGAGAGCGAGAACCGAAACCGCGAGATCCGTTCGCTTCACCAGCTTTTTGATCTCCGTGGCCGGGACTCGCAACACTTTTTTTCGATGGAGAGTCCAAATCAGTAGAGATCCCATTCCCCCGACGACCCCAAACAGGAACCCCAGCCACAGATAGGAGGAAAAGGTCAATATGCCATGTTCGAGAAAGAGGGTTCCGAACGGAGTACTGATGGAAACCCGGGTCGTGAAAAGGAGCAGGGGCAGAAACAACATCCATCCCACGATGTTGACGGAGTAAGTCATGGCGGTGCATTTCAACAGAATGGTTTGATCTTGCTCGGAATACTCGGCGTGGGTGATGAAACGGCTTCGAACCAAGACATAGAGGATGATGGCGGTCGCGGAGAGGGTGAAGAACACCAAAAATCCGATCCACGGCTTTTTGGTGATGAACGCCAAAGCGACCGCCAGAATGAATCCGCAAATCGCCAGGATGACAAAAATGAAAGCGTTAGTGGAAAAGCGCATCCGCGCCGTCTTTTTGACTTTTTGTTCATTTTCTTCATAATCTTCCCGCAACAAGAAATCCAGGCTGATGTGGAAAAGCGCGGCGATGCGGATCAGTTTGTCGGTTTCCGGATAAGCCGTGTCCGATTCCCATTTGGAAACCGATTGTCGGGATACCCCCAAATAATCGGCCAATTGTTCCTGAGTAATGTTCTGCTTTTTTCGTTGTTCCTGAATTTTGGTTCCTGTGGTCATTGTCCTGTCCTCCATTGTTGCCTGTAGTATACCGGGGATTCTGATAGATGAATACAAACTCTATGTTTCTATATGTCAACTTTCGGTTGCATATGCTTGATTTGGGCGGGTTTCATCCTCCATCATAGCCCTTTTGGGGGTTTTATTCAAGGCAAAAAAGAAAAACCGCGAAACGAATTTCGCGGTCTGGCTGAATTTCATTTCACGAGGGGTTTGACAGGACGGGCCTCGATATACCCCCGATACCCCATCGGAACCAATTGGAACCGGGGAGCCTCTTCATCCGCCCACGCATACCCGTACACCGAGGGATCGAAGTCATCGATGACCTTCATGACGGAGATAACTTCGGCTTCGAAATTTTCATCATCATATGGTTGTCCCTGAAAAACCATCATCTTGCACGGCTCATACTCGACCAATTCAAAGCCTTCCGGGATGGGTTTGTCATACCCCAATGGCAATTCGACGCCTTGGACGTATTCGGAAGTTCCTTTCGGGATCAGTTTTTTCGGAAGCCACATGCCGATCGGTTCATACAAAGCCTCTTTGACGCTGGACAACACGCCCCACACATCGCATCCGACCTCCCCGCAATAAGCGAAATACTCCTCGGCCTTGATTCCCCGCCGCAACATCACCTTGCGGCGCGGCCGGTCGATGATTTGGACGAACACAAAACTTTTTTCTGATTTTTCCATCGCTTCTTCTCCTTTGTCGAGGAATTCTTGATAGGCGCGGACGTCCCAAGGCAGGAAGAGCCCGATGGCCGGGCTGGTGGCGGAATACCGGGAAGGAGGCAACCCAAAGTTTTTGGAAAAGGCTTTGGTGAATCCTTCATGGGAATCGAAAACAAAATCAAAAGCCACATCGACCACCCTCCGGTCTTCATCGCGCAAAACCAGGGCCGCCTGGCTGAGACGAAATGCCCGGATGTATTCAAAGGGACTCTTTCCGGTCAGATCTTTGAAGATCCGGGTGGCGTGCCACGGGGAGTAATTCGCTTCCCGGGCGAGTTGGGACAGGCTGATGGGTTCTTTTAAGTGGCTTTCGATGTATTTTTGCATCCGGTATACCGCGTTGACTTGATCAATTCGTTCCATTTTTGACCTCGACGGCACGATTATACCTCCATCTTCATGGGATTTCTTGAACGCCCTTGCGATGATGAAGGATTATTTGGTTTTCGTCATCTCTATCGATTGGTACCGAAGGAACATCAAATAGGGCATGGCGACGATCATTAGGGAAAAGAGAAAGAATACCGGAATCGCAAAATCCCCGCCAATTATCCAAAAAAGTACCATGGTGACGATTTCGACGAAAAAATAGGAATAGGCAAAGAGCGGTTTGAGAAACGATAAAACCAGGGAGACCCACAAAAAAGCCCACAAAATGATGCCAACCCATTCTTGCGCTCCCAGCCGGCTGTTGCCGGATCCCAAGCCCACCCACAGCAAACCAAAGTAGGAAAAAGCCAAGAAATTGACCATCAATAGCCCAAAAAAGACGATTTTTGAGCGCTTCACGGCTTTCGAAGTGCGAGATCTTGGAAAGACAGAATCCTTCTCCTTGTTGGTTTTGGAGTATTTCTCGATCATTTTCTCCTCCGAGGGCCCGATCAGCCGATGGTAATTCCCGTCTCGACGGAATGAGTCTAGTCACAGGAGACCCGAAATTTCATCTTGTGTTTTTGATTTTTTTGTGATTATTTTATTTGATTTATATATCGATTTTATTATGATATTATGGGTTATATATTTTGGATTGGATGCGGAAAGGCGCATCGTTTTCGACGGCCAACCCCTACGAAATGGTTTTGGCGGTTCTTCTTCCCCGTTTCATCGAGGAATCGGTTTTCTTGATCATCCGGATTTCTTTTAAGAGAGTGTCTTCATGACGTTGGACTTTCGTTTTCCCATCGTGAATAAACCCGCAATGCTGGTAAAATTGGATGGCGTTCTGATTGGAATCCAGAACCCAAAGACTGATTTGTGACTTATCGCCCATCAACCGAATCGCAAATTCCAAGAGTCGTTTCCCGACGCCCTTGTTTTGCCCTTTTTTCAAGACGTACAAGGCAAAAATCTCGCCAGAATCCTCCAGGTCTTCGTCGCGAGATGTTCCGTATCCGGCGAAGCCCAAGACCTCCCCATCGAGTTCGGCCACCAAAAAATTCCCAGTCCCGTTCTTTTTGAACATCTCCACCGATGCCTTTTTGGAGCGTGTCTGAAGGTATCTTTCATCCATCAAACCGGTATAGGTTTCCATCCACGCCGAATAGTGGATTTCCCCAAGAATCTCGGCGTCCGCAACTGATGCAGATCGTATTAGTATCACCGTCATCACCTCCATTCATCCTTATTTTATCACAAGAATGAACGATGTGGCGGGAATTTCACAAAAAAACGGACTTTTGACGGGTCCATGTCGATTGGAATGAGTCGAGGTTCCTTAAGGGGCCGTGGATGGCGCACCCATCCCCAGCCCTCGCGATCGATCAGCCGTTTTTGGGGGAGAAAAGGAATCCCGTCATCGACATGGAACCCATCATCCGGGTCTCGTTGAACACCATCAAGTCGTCTTCATCCTCGACGGAACCCAGCACATAGAGCAAGGGGAAAAAATGCTCAGGGGTAAAAAAAGCGACTTTCGCGGAGGGACCCGCCCGACGATACTCGACGACGGCCTCAAAATCCCGACGACGGACGTGATCAGACACATACCGATCGAATTCGTCCGCCCAAGGAAATCCTCCCGGGCGGTTTCCATCGATCAACGACAAATTATGGACCACGTTCCCGCTCCCGAAGATCATGACCCCTTCCCGGCGAAGGGATTTTAAGATCTTCCCGATCTCGAAATGCCGTTCCGCTCCGACATTTCGATCGATGCTCATCTGCACGACCGGGATGTCGGCTTCCGGATACATCCGGCGGAGCACCGACCAGGTCCCATGGTCGATCCCCCACTGGTTGTCGATCGATGCGCCGTTCCCCACCAGGCCAAGGAGCCGATGTGCCAAAGCGGGGTTCCCCCGGAGGGGATATTTCACGCGATAGAGATCTTCTGGGAACCCAACCATGTCATAAATCATCGACGGCGTATTTTGATCGTTGAGACGCGTATGTGGAACAAACCAATGGGCGGACACGGCCAAAATCACTTGAGGTTTCGGAAAAAGCGTGGCGATGTCTGACCACTTTCGGGAGTATTCGTTGTTCTCGATGGCGTTCATCGGGGAACCGTGCCCGACGAACAAGGCCGGGGCGAGACGGATGTCATTCATACATAAATCACCTTCCTGTGCCTCCATTATATCGTATAACGGCGCCGATGGCGAGCCCGACGCCATCTTCGAAAAAAAAGCCGGATCCGCGAAGGATTCGGCGATAAAATATTTGCAGGCTAGAATTTCGTGTCCATCATCCCGCAGAAGACATCGACGGTGGAAATGCCCGTGAACGGACTGAGACCGGTCAGTTTTCGGACGAGGGCGACGACGGAGGAGTCTTGGGCGTCATAACAGTTGATATAGTTTTTGACTTGGGGAACGTCAGCGAGATGGAAAGGGCAGTTGAAGGAGACGAAAATTTCGGGAATGTCGTTGACGTACCAAGGGTTGTCCCACCCTCCCTTGGAAACTGCCCACGATAGACGTTGCGTCGTGGTCATTGTCGAGCTGACGTTGGCCACGTTGATGACGAGGTCATAACTCCCACGCAAGGCCGCAATGCTTTGTTTGTGGCCGTAAGCGCCTTTATCTTGAACCTTCGGTTGTCCCGCGCTGAACTGTTTTTCCATGGCTTGGACTTGTTCCACAGTCATTTTTTCGATCATTCCCATCATTTTCTGGACGGGATCCTCATAAATTTCCACATGGAACCCTTTGGCTTCCAGTTCGGATTTCAGATTTTTGGTCAGTTTGGATCCGTCCGCGCCCATTCCCGCCATGGCGAGAGTCGGGCTGGAAACGGGTCCGACGGGGACCAAAAGAATCCGCGGGTATTTTTTGGCAGTGACCGGGAAAATGTTCGGCCCGACCTGTTTGGCGAAGGTAATCGATCGATCGGAGACTTCTTCGGCCACTTGCTTGTGCTCGGGGCATCCAATGATCGAAAGACCGTCTTTGGAAGGGAATTGGTCCATCGAGAAATGATCCAAACCCAGGATCGCCTTCAACCCAAGAATCCGGTGAAGGGCATCGGAGAGGCGCTCATCGGTCAGACGGCCGTCATGATAGGCATCGGTCATGAATTTGGTGTCTTCATCGATATCGTTGAAAAACAGGAACATGTCGCATCCGGCGGTGATGGCGGTGGGAACGAGGTCCTTGCGGGCCATCCGACCCGCCAAACCGACCATATGGCTGGCATCGGTAACGACCAGTCCGTTAAATCCCAGTTGGCCCCGGAGAAGATCCGTCATGATTTCTTTACAAACGGTAGCCGGCAAGTATTGGTCCTCTTTCATGCCCGGGTTGAAATGCTTCTGGTATGCCGGCAACATGATGTGTCCGGTCATCAGGGACTGGACTCCGGCATCGATCATGCCTCGGTATACCTTCCCGTAGGTGGCATCCCATTCCTGGCACGACAGGCTGTTGACGCTGGTGGCCACATGCGGATCGCGTTCATCGACGCCGTCGCCGGGGAAGTGTTTCATCGCGCAGACGACGTTGCTCTCGGAAACGCCTCGGAAATAGGCTTTGGAGAACTCCAAGACGACATCCGGGTTTTCACCGAAGGCGCGGGTAGAGATGGCGGGATTATGCCAGTTGCGGATCAAGTCCGTAATCGGGGCGAAGGCCCAGTTCGATCCAGTCGCGGCGGTTTCGCGTCCGCAAATTTGACCAAGCTTATAGGCGAATCGGACATCTCCGGTGGCCGCGATTTTGATCTCTTGGCCGACGTTGGTTCCATCGCTGGAGGCTCCGTTTCCTCCCGCTTCGACGTTTACCGCGGAGAGGACCGGAATCTTGCTGTTCTTTTGAAATAAGCGGTTCATTTCCCACATGTCGGCTTTTTTCTTCGGCATGAAACGGATTCCGCCCAATTTGGTCCGGTCGATTTCCATTTGAACGATTTCTTCATCGGTACCACCGGTCATATGGACGAATAACTGCCCAATTTTTTCTTCGAGAGTCATGGAGGTGATGGTATTTTCGACCCATTGGATTTGGCTTGGGGTCAGATGGAACGGTTTGGCGCTGAGATTGACCATGAGATGGTTCTCCTTTTTTTGGTCCGATGGGATCGGGGATTCTTCGATGGGGGGCACAGAGGACAAGAAAAGATCTATGCTGCGCTATTTGGTTCTATTCTATCACGGTCTCCGGCGAGTGGTATTGTAAAAAATTACACATTTGTGCAATATCCAAAATTAAAGGCACTCTTTGGAAAAGAAGTGCCTGAATTTTAGTTTCTTCGCTGATCCGGGGGATCATCTCCCCTTCTCGGGATCGGGTTTCAGAAACGGTTTTTATCGATCCACAAGCCCAAGGCGGGATTGGGAATGAAATACACTTCTTCGCCGTCGGGCATGACGTTCCAACCGGGAACCATTTTCGACGGCGGGTATCTTTTGACAACCTCATCGTAATCGGCAGATTGGAAATGGACGCTTTCGATTTCCGCTCGGGTGATGTTTTTGACGGCATACGTGATCGTGAACCGGCCATCCGAGGATCCGTGAATCAAGTGCGCGGCCGCGCTCATATTGGCTTTCAAATCCTCGTTCTCGCCGAACAGGTCCAACACGTTCAACCGCCCGCAATATCCGTATTTGCGGATCAGTTTGTCGATTCCCGCGTCTTCTCCAAACTTGGTGACGCCGGGAGCGAGGACGAGCAGTTCTCCGCCTGTGGCGACCGCCATGCGGGTCCGATACACGGCTTTGTTGCCAAGCCAGGTGCTCCGGAATTCTTTCGGATCGAGATAGACGATGCATTTTTTCATGCCCCGGTCGACAAAATCGATGTTTTTTTCCTGAGCCAAGGCCACCGCGGCTTCAAACCCGCTCCGTTTTTCGCTGATGAACAATCCGTGGGTTCGGATCACCCCGCCCGGCGCGGTCGTCACCGTCAAGGCGAAAACCACGGGTCGGCGGTTCAGGAAATGCTCCATTCCATAGTCGAACAGTTTGCGGACGGGCGTGAAATCCTTGCCCATCATCCGTTCCATGCCGAACACCGCGCCGATCATGTGCGATTGGTTGATCGTCATTTTTCCCCCGCAACCGACGAACAGGTTTTTGGCATGATTGGCCATTCCGACGACTTCGTGGGGGACGACTTGGCCGATGGAAATGATGAGATCGTAGCTTTCGTCCATCAACAGGCGGTTGACTTCCATTCCGACGGGGTCTTTCCATAATCCTTCGGTGATCTCGGTGATATACGACGAGGGGATCTCGCCGATTTTCACGACGTCGGTCCGCCAGTTGTGATAGATGAATTTGTCAAAGGGGATGTCCCCGTACATTTCCGAACATTCCGCTTCCGTCATCGCCACATGGGTCCCGAGGGCGGGAAGGATGTCGACGTGAACCTTGCGATCGGACAAGAGATGGTAGTAACAATTGGTGAGGAATCCGGCATTGGAGTGGAACCGCGTAAAGTCCGGAGGCACGAGCAATACTTTATGCAGGGCTCTTCCTTTCACGGAAAAGGCCACCGCTTCGCGGATCTGATCTTTCGTCAAACCTTCGGGTTGCGTCGCCTTGAGGAAAATTTCCATCTTCGCCGCCTCGGATCAGACGCCCGAATAAGCGGAAAATCCGCCGTCGACGGGGACGACGATTCCGGTAACGAATCCGGAACTGGCTTCGTCAACCAGCCAAAACAAGGTTCCGAGGAGTTCTTCGGATTCGCCGAATCGTCCCATCGGAGTATTGTTGAGGATTTTGAAGGTCCTCGGGGTCGGAGTTCCATCCGGATTCCACAAGAGGGCAGCGTTTTGCGTCGTGGAGAAGAAACCGGGGGCCATCGCATTGACGCGGATTCCGCTTTTGGCGAAATAGACCGCCAGCCATTGCGTGAAATTGGAGATAGCCGCTTTAGCCGCGCTATAGGCGGGAATCTTGGTGAGCGGTTTGAAAGCGTTCATCGAACTGATGTTTAAAATACAAGATCCCGGACGGTCGATCAGATCTTTCGCGAAAACCTGCGTTGGCAACAAAGTTCCGGTGAAATTCAAGCCGAAGACAAAGTTGAATCCCTCGGAATCGAGATCGAAGAAACTCTTGTTTCCGGGAGTCCCGTACTTTTCGCGATTGAAGAATTCATCATCCGTCGTCGCCTTGGGATTGTTTCCCCCGGCGCCGTTGATGAGAATATCGCATTTTCCAAAGGCGGCCACGACGGTCTCGTGGGCTTTTTCGATGCTGGCCTTATCCAACACGTTGCATTCGACGCCCATCGCCTGATGGCCTTCGGCGACGATTTTGTCGGCGACCGCTTGGGCGGGCGCCAACCGCAGGTCAAGGACCGCGACTTTCGCCCCGCACGAAGCGATGGCTTGGGCGAACATGCTGCATAAGACGCCAGCGCCGCCGGTGATGACGGCGACCTTGCCGGTCAAATCGGGTTTCATCATTGGTTTCATTGTCATTTCCCCCTAAAACTCATTTTTTACACGTTGTACGTGGTGGAAGCGGTGTCTCCGCCGTGGCCCGTCCAATTGGTATGGAAGAATTGCCCCCGCGGTTGGTCGGTTCGTTCATAGGTGTGGGCCCCGAAGAAATCCCGTTGCGCCTGCAAGAGGTTGGCGGGCAGGTTTTCACATTTATATCCATCAAAATAACTGAGGGCGGAAGCCATGGAAGGAATCGGAATGCCGTTCAAAACGGCGGTGGCGACGACGTTCCGCCAACTGCCTGTCAACGTTTCGATGGTGGTTCGGAAATACGGGTCGAGCAAAAGGTTGGTCAGTTGCGGGTTTTTGTCATAGGCCTCTTTGATCTTGCCGAGGAAGACGGAGCGGATGATGCATCCCCCGCGCCACATCAGCGCGATGCCCCCGAAATTCAGATTCCAAGAATAAGTTTTGGCGGCGGCGCTCATCAGCGTGTATCCTTGGGCGTAGGAGATGATTTTCGAGGCGTAAAGCGCTCTCCGGAGATCGTCGATGAAGGCTTTTTTATCCCCTTGGAAAACGATCGGCGTTTTTTGGAAAACCTTCGAAGCGGCTACGCGCTCTTCTTTCATCGCGGAAAGGCATCTGGCGTAGACGGCTTCGCCGATCAAGGTCAGAGGAACCCCTTCTTCCATCGAAGCGATGCCAGTCCATTTTCCAGTGCCTTTTTGTCCGGCGGTATCCAGGATGCGGTCGACAAGCGGAGTGCCGTCGGCGTCCTTCACTTGGAGAATATCGGCGGTGATCCCGATCAGATAACTGTCCAATTCGGATTTGTTCCAAGAAGCAAAGACTTCGTGCATGTCATCCGCATTCAAATGCAAGACGTCTTTCATCAATTGATAAGCTTCGCAAATCAACTGGATGTCTCCGTATTCGATGCCGTTATGAACCATTTTTACGAAATGTCCGGCGCCGTTTTCCCCGACCCATTCGCAACATTTCGACCCGTCCTCGACTTGGGCCGAAATCGCCTGAAGCAGCGGTTTGACGAGCGGCCAAGCCGCGGGAGAGCCTCCAGGCATGATGGAAGGACCCAACAAAGCTCCTTCTTCGCCACCGGAAACCCCGGTGCCGATGTACAAGAGCCCTTTGCTTTCCACATAGGCCGTCCGCCGGATGGTGTCTTGGAAATTGGAGTTTCCGCCGTCGATGATGACGTCGCCTTTTTCGAGCAACGGCAACAACAATTCGATGGTGTTGTCGACGGGTTCGCCCGCTTTGATCATCATCATGATTTTTCGCGGGGTTTTCAAACTGGCGACGAGGTCGGAAAGCGATGCGGTCGCCCAAATGTTTTTGCCTTTCGCCCGGCCGTCTTGGAAGGCGTGGACCACGGATTCGAACCGGTCGAAGG
>Ga0209800_10003097_pt1 | contig 13686 bp, 22 predicted proteins | sample Higcelweek8metaG_FD_187174 | JGI IMG/M metagenome (GOLD analysis project Ga0209800, IMG submission 187174) | Freshwater pond sediment microbial communities from the University of Edinburgh, under environmental carbon perturbations - High... | ecosystem: Environmental > Aquatic > Freshwater >...
TACTTCCATTAATTCTCGCCGCCACTATTACTACTACCCCCCCCTCCACCCCGACTCCGACACCTCAAAATTATGAAGACATTCAAAAAATTCGCGATGTAGTTCAACAAAAAGTCAAAGAAAAACTTCAGCTAATCACCCAGCCGGCATTAACCAAAAAAGGTATTATCGGCAAAATTGTTCAACTCGACGACAAAACCATTTCCATTGATTATCAAAACTCCATAACTATCATTGCCTACACCGAAGATACCGTATTTATCGATCAAAAAAGGAATAAAATTGTTGCTTCCAAGTTAAAAATTGGCGATAATTTATTGGTTCTCGGAGAAACCCAATCAGACAATTCCTTTCTTGGCAAAAGAATTATCATTTCCGATTTTTCCTATCTTCAGAATTCCCCTCTCGTAGTTATCGGCAAGATCGTCGACATTTCTAAAACCTCTCCGATTTTTTCCCTAATTCCTTTAAAAAACAAAAATGATCAGTACCAAATAAAAACCGATTTAAAGACCGAAATTATTACTAATAAAGAAACAAAAATAAAATCTACCGATCTAAAACCCAGCCACACCGTCATCGTAATTTTAACCACTGATCCCAAAATGGCCAAAACCTATTATGCCCAAAAAATCATCAATCTTGACTATTCCACCACCACCCCCACCCCATCCAAAATATAATTAAACCATGTTAGTAGAAATTAAATGTCTAAGTCCGGAATGCGATTTTGAAACTACCTGGGAATGGAAAACTGAACCTGACTGTAATCCGAATATTATTGAAAATCTAAAGACAATCAGGGGGAATAATCCCATGTCCGATCACCACGATAGAACAAAAATAACAATTCCAGAATGGGCCGGTCACTATAGCGGTCATAGTAAATTTTTAGTCGTAGAGAAACGTACCGGACAAAAAATTGGAGCATTAGCCTCCGAAAATTATGTATATACCGCACAACTTAACAAGCCGTAAAATGGTTGACTTTTATTTTTCTAATGTTACAATATCCTTAATGAATACAGTTATCGTGATTTCAAATCACCACCACGTCAAGTAATTGACGGGTGTTTCTGTATTCAAAAGAGGCCCCGTAGAGGGGCTTTTTTGTTTACGTGGTGGCCATAGCTCAGTTGGTTTAGAGCGTCCCCCTGTGGAGGGGAAGGTCGAGGGTTCGAGTCCCTTTGGTCACCCAAATTGTAGAGACGTTTTGCAAAACGTCTCTACAAAAAAATTATGAAACTTATAAATTTAAAATTATTTTTACATCACACCCATACCGTGGTCACCAACCGGCGGGGTGTTGTCTTGGCCTAAAAAAAATACATTAATAAAATCAAAAATCCCCGCTTCAGGGGATTTTTTTTGGACATATTAAGTTCAATATCCCCAAACATTTATAAAAATATAATTATGACAGAAAGAAAAAACTTTATCCAAAATATATTAGAAAAACCTCGTCAAATCATAGTCGATATAAAAACTCGTCTAGAAAAACAAGAAGCCGAAAGACTTGAATGGTGGAACCAATATTTAACTACACCACCCGCAAAAGGACAACCTTTAACTAAGTCTTATAGCAGAAGTATAGGGCCGTTTGGTAGGGAAAATATACAATATGGATGGGATCAAAAATCTGAAAAATGGATCGAAATTTCCAGAAATGTTATAAGCGGTTACACAGATCACTAATTAATTATTTAATAAGTTACACTAAACAAGTATGACCAAAATAATTGATCTTACAAAACAATTAGTTTCCATCCCCTCCTGGGTTGATGATCAAACCAATGAAATTAAAGTTAGTCAATTCATCTTTGATTATTTAAAAAACAACACTAATCTTGATATTAAAAAAGATATAGTCATCGATGGTCGTTTCAATATTCTGGCTAGTAATAGCCAAGATATTGACACACTTATTATCGGTCACACCGATACTGTCCCCATTGGCGATGGTTGGACTACCAATCCCACAGACTCACAACTAAACGACAATAAATTATATGGTCGCGGAGTCACTGATATGAAAAGTGGTCTAGCTGCCATGTTGTTAATTGCCAACAAGTTACCTAAAAATACCGGACTTCTATTCTATATCGACGAAGAATATAACTTCGCCGGCATGAAAGATTTTATCAATCGCTATCAGAGCAAACTTGCCCCAAAAACAATAATTTCCCTTGATGGTAGTGAATTAGAAATCGGCAACGGTTGTCGTGGACTAATTGAAATCGACTTAAACATTGGTGGCGTATCCTGTCACGCCGCTACTCCTCAATACGGCCGTAGTGCAATAAATATTGGCTATCAAATATATTTAGGACTAATCGATTATCTAAAAGATTTTTCTGACCCCGTATTGGGTCCAACTTCAATAAATTTAGGCAAAATCCAAGGCGGCACCTCACCCAATATGGTTCCCGGTTCATGTCGATTGGTTTTTGACATTCGTCCCTCTTCAGCCGCTCTCAGAGCCGAAATGATCGAAAATAAGATAAAAGAATTATCCAAACTATATCAAGGATCAATCATCTCCTTAAAAACCAATTTCGATTTTACCTGCTGGCTAACCCCCAAAGAATCTTTGAAACTTGGTCAACCCTTTAAAAATATCTCAGCCTCAGGATATATCGATATTGCCCTTCTTTGGCAAGCTTTTAACAAGCCAAATTGTTTTACTTTCGGAGCCGGTACCCAATCAATGGCTCACAAACCTGATGAATATATCGAAATAGATAAATTGGAAAAATTAGAAAGTATTTTAATTGATATTATTCAAAAAATCTAAAATGTTAAAATAACCTATGAATCAAAATAAAGTTCAAACACTAAAAGGCTTTCGGGATTTTTTACCCGCCACTATGGTGGTTCGTAACTATGTCAAAAATTTATTTATCGAAGTCTTCGAAAATTTTGGGTTCGAACCCCTGGAAACACCGACTTTAGAATACGCTTCTACCCTCATGGGTAAGTATGGTGACGAGGCCGATAAATTAGTTTATTCCTTCAAAGACCAGGGTGATCGTCAAATCGGATTACGCTACGATTTAACGGTCCCTGCAGCCAAAGTTTTATCAATTTATCGGGAAATTTCCCAACCTTTTAAACGCTATCAAATTCAACCCGTCTATAGAGCCGAAAAACCTCAAAAGGGCCGCTATCGGGAAGTTTTACAATGCGATATCGATACTTTTGGCACTACCTCCCCTGTTGCCGATGCCGAAATTATTGCCGTCATCTACAACATTTTGGAAAAACTTAATTTCAAAAAATACTCCATCAGAATTAACAGTCGAAAGGTTCTGTCCGATATTCTGTCTCAAAGTAATATAACAGATAATCAAAAAACAGTATTTCAAAGTATCGATAAATTCCAAAAAATAGGTGAAGAAGGAGTACAAAAAGAGCTCATTTCCAAGGGTTTTAATCAAAGCCAAATAGATTCCCTGTTCAAATACATCAAACAAGCTCAACCTGATGATAATCTTCAAAAAGTTTTTCAGATTTTAAAATCTTTTAATATTCCGGAATCTGTCTTTACTTTTGATCCAACTATGGTTCGGGGTCTGGATTACTATACCGGTACTATATTTGAAACCTATGTCGAAGAACCGAAAATTGGCTCTATTACCGGCGGTGGTCGATATGACAACTTAATCAAAACCCTCGGTGGTCCTGACATTCCCGGTGTTGGAACCACTATCGGATTAGACCGAATTGTTGATTGTATTCTCGAATTAAATTTACTTCCCAATCTCCCTAAAACCAGTACCCAAGTTTTAATCGCCAACTTTGGCGAAGAAGAGCCGTCATTAAAATTAGCCTCTAATTTGCGTTCCAAAAACATCAACACTTTTCTTTATCCCGATCCTGACAAACTCGGCAAGCAATTTAAATATGCCAGCGACAAGAACATCCCCTACGTCGCCGTCATCGGCCCCGATGAAGCCAAAAACAATACCGTCACCTTAAAAAATATGCAAACCGGAGAACAAAAAATCTTAAACTCATCTGAATTAATTTCCCTCCTTTCTTCAAAGGAGGGTTAGGGTAGATTTGTGCTATAATTACCCTCATGAAACCCGCAATCCATCCTACCTATCATGATGACTGTCAAGTCACTTGTGCCTGTGGCAACAAATTTACCACCGGTTCAACATTGGAAAAAATAGATTTGGAAGTTTGTTCCAAATGTCATCCCTTTTTTACCGGTCAACAAAAATTTGTCGACATTAAGGGAAGAATTGACAAGTTCAAAGAAAAACAAGCCCGGGGAGTTGCTTATAAAGCCAAATTGAATGCAATGAAATCCGCCTCTGGCGGAAAATCCGCCGCCACAGCTAAGAAAAAAGACACCAAAAAAGTCAATTAGCTAGCGGAAGTTTTTATGCCAAATATTAATTCCAACATTGCCATTCTTGAATTTCGTCCCGGCCCCGGCGGTGAAGAATCCTCTTTGTGGATGGGTGACCTCATGAAAATGTATTCCCGCTACGCCTCTAAAGTCGGCTGGAAAGTTACCCAAATCGACGGCAATATCATCAAAATCAGTGGTCTTGATTCCTACAATCAATTAAAATGGGAAACCGGCACTCACCGGGTCCAGCGCATTCCCGTTACCGAAAAACATGGCCGGATTCAAACTTCAACCGCCGCCGTAGTTGTCATGCCCGAAATAACTTCTCATGATATTATCGTCAATCCCGACGATATCGAAATGAAAGCCTCCCGAGCCGGCGGTAATGGTGGTCAAAATGTCAACAAAGTTTCCACTGCTGTTCGCATCTTACACAAACCCACCGGCCTGACTTTCTCGGTTCGCGAAGAACGCTCCCAACAACAAAATCGTGACATAGCTATGGATTTACTTCGGGCTAAACTCTGGCAAATGGAAGAAGATAAACGTATCGCCGCCCAAGGTTCCACTCGGGCCAAAATTGGTCTGGCCATGCGGGCCGATAAAATCCGTACCTACAACTATTCCCGCAATCAAATCAAAGATCATCGAATTGACAAAGATTTCAATCTTCAAAAAACTCTCGACGGCGATCTGTTCGATCTTATCCTCGAACTCTCCGTTCTCGACGAACCGGAAAATTAAATATTAGGAAATAAAACAAAAACTAAATCATTCTGACAGCCAAATTGTCAACGAAATAGGTATACGCCCCAGAATCCACTAATAAATTCCTAGTCTCTTCCAATAACTTACAATATCGCTCTTCAGAATAACATCCAAAAGTCCAACCAAATCTAGCAGGACTTTTCTCAGTCTTCGCTCTGCAGTATAATCCCTCCTCCTTTGAGTTAAATATCTCAACATCTTCAATAGGGTAACCTAACAATATTCCAAAATCATGATGAGCTATATCATTTCTTGGCCCCTTTGAACGTCTTAAATCAAAATCAATCGTTCTTAACAATACAATCAAACTTTCCTCGTCTGTAACCAATTTAAATTTTCCCTCAAGCTGGGAAACCACTCTAAGACATAAGCCGATGTTAGCAAAATACTCAAACCCAACTCTTTTAAAATATTTTCCGACATTGGTTCTTAGTTCTTCCCTGTCTCTATGTGAAAATCCTTTTGGAGATATGTCTGAATCAAACCAAATAGGTTTGAATCCTAAAAACAGCCCAGACATCTCGAAAAAATAATCATAATCGTTTAACAGTTTTACCCTCAATTGTGGACTCAGAGTACTCATAAATTTAGTTAATTGAAGTTTTCCCATTTCCGCTCTTTTCAAATTAAATTGACCCCAAAGATCGCCTGAAAACACATCTTTATCCATAAATTCATGCTCTAGTTTCATATCCTATATTATACACCAAATTACATACTTTTCAAACCTATAATATATGCTATAATCACAACCAATATGCCAGTCAACTCTCTCGAAGCATTCTCAGAACATCACTATCGTGGACCAAGTCAAAAAGGTAGATATCTTTGCCATGAATGTGGAGCTAGCTTCATGAATCCTTCACTTAATTCCAATAAACTTCCTGGATGTAATATGTGCGGATCACAAAACTTCACTCTAAAATCAGATCCAGACAAAAAAACCCCAAAACCTTAATCCCTCTTCTTCTCCAACTTCACACTCACCCTAATTTCCTTCCCTTCCCGCCAAATTTTCTCGAATTAAACACACCATTTACTCACTTTACAAGCCTATAATAATGCTATAATTACACTCAATATGCCAGTAAATTCAATCGGATATCAGTTCAGAAAAACCATTCCCCACCCCGACAGATCGTTGGATTTGTATATCTGTCACGGTCCGGAATGCCTTACCCACAGTTTTAATGTCGCCATAAAAGATCAATCCGGAAATTCCGCCTGTCCCTTCTGCCATTCAACGAATATCGAACCTAGAGCCAATATCCCTGAATCGCTATTCGAATACTACCGTCGCTGTAGGCTGGAACGCTTCTCCTAATCCCTCTTCTTCTCCAACTTCACACTCACGCTAATTTCCTTCCCGTAATCTCCATCCAACTCAGGTTCAAACCGTTTACTCTTACCGGTTGGGCAATTCCATTTCTTACTACAATTATCTCCGGTAAATCCGCCCTATTTCCATACAACAAAATCATTAACGATTCATCTTCTCCTCCTAAAGTACAACGTGACCCAGGATTAAATCGTTGTTTTTCAAAACCATAAAAAATACCTTGGCTAAGGTCAACATTCCCCCTCTGACTTTGTACCGCCCTTGATGGTAACACTAATTCTCCAACCCGAACTTCCGTTTTACTTATACTTGTTCTTACTATAATTTTCTCAGCTCTATCTCTTCTCCCAAAGTTCACTAAAACTTTTTCAGAGTTTTTTTCGTCTAAACAACCAAACTCATATCTTTTATCTGGAAAAATTATTACATACTCCGCTGGCATATAAGTAATATATCACACTATCACGCTTTCTTCTCTAGTTTTACTGTCACCATCAAATCCTGCTTTTCTCGCCAAACTTTAACGCTGACATTATCACCAATTTTCTTCTTACTAATATAAGTCGCCAAAGGTTCCGATTCATTGTCCGCCAATTTTTTACCATCAATTTGAGTAATTATATCTCCTGCCTTAATACCACCTTTTTCAGCCGGGCTATCAGTACCCACTTCCTGGACATAAGCTCCCATTGGTACTTCATTTAACAATGCCGCCTGCTTGGAAATCATCTTATAAGCCACCCCCAAATAGGGGCGGTCAAACTCACCTGTCGTCTTAAAATTATCAATCGACTCTCTAACTATATTAATCGGCAAAGCAAAGCCAATGTTTTGTCCGGCCTGCGACACCGCCACATTTACCCCAATTACTTCACCACTTGAGTTAAAAAGCGGTCCTCCGGAATTCCCAGGGTTAATTGCCGCATCAGTCTGAATTACATTATCCAGGCGCTCTGAACCTTCAAACGGGTTTCCGGCGGTTATTCCCCTCCCCAATCCGGAAATTACCCCTTTAGTCACTGTTGACCTAAATTCTCCCAAAGCAGTTCCGATGGCTATCACCGTTTGGCCAACTTTCAATTTTGTCGAATCCCCCAGCGTTACCGGAGTCAGCCCGGTTTTATTTATTTTCAAAATCGCCAAATCATTTACCGGATCCCGGTAAATATTTACCACCTCCGCCACTTCATCTTTACCGATGATTACTTTATATTTTCCCGAAGTATCGGCCACTACATGTTTATTGGTAACTATCAATCCATCACTGCTGATAATAAATCCGGTACCGATATCCTGAGGTGTATTGTCTTGTTGTTGCACTTGATACCCAAAAAATCGGTCAAATAAATTTTCTGTTGCCGGACGAATAATTGAAATTGTCACTACGCTCGGAGTTGCCTTTTCCACCACCTCCGTTACCACCGTTTCCTCGTCAATTATAGTTTTCGAAACATTATTTTGAATTACCTTTGGGTTATATTTGCTCCCCGCCAAAGCCGACCCGGCCATTAATAACCCGATTACTATTCCTATTAGTAATTTTTTCATACTACTTATTTTAACAACTCGATTATTGCTTTTTCCAGTTGATTATCAACTTTACTTGACTCATCTTCGGGTACTTCATATTTGACCTCAACATCCGGTTTTACCCCAACTTTGTGAATATTTACTCCATTAGGCAGTAACCATTTGGCAATAGTAACATGCAAACCCGATCCGTCAGCAAAATCCTCCGGCTGTTGTACCGTCCCTTTTCCAAAAGTATTCTCTCCGACCAATGTGGCTCTTTTAAATTCTTTCAAAGCCCCCGCCAATATTTCCGAAGCCGATGCCGACCCGCCATTTACCAACACCACCAATTTATCATTTAGCAATTTTTTTCTTGATTGGTCAACCTGATATGTCTCCACTTTTCCATCAGATGATTCCTGTTTGACAATCACTCCTTCACTCACAAAATCGGATGCCACCAACACACTTGCCTGTAAAAACCCTCCGGGGTTATTTCTCAAATCCAAGACAATTCCTCCGTATTTATTACCCAGTTCGGCCTTTTTTGTATTAATATTATCCACCATTACCGGCCATTCTTTGTATAATTGCTCACTAAATTTGTACAACTTAACCCAAGCTACATTTTTTCCCTCCGACTCAACCCATTCCAGTTCCAAACTGGCAACTACAATGTCCTCTCTTTTCAAAGTTACCTCGAAAGTATCTTTTTTCTTCTCCGAATATAGTTTAAGGGTCACTTCCGTTCCTACTTTGCCTCTAATCAAATTTACCGCCTCATTTAAACTGATTCCGGTAGTATCCCGGTCAATATCTTTTTCTTTGTCAACTATTTTCAAAATCAAATCTCCGGCCATCACCCCGGCTCGATCTGCCGGAGTTTTCGGCAAAGGTGCCATCACTGCCAATTGAGAATCCTTGTACCCCAATTGAATCCCCACCCCGCCAAATTTACCCGCCAAGTCCTCATTACTGGCCTTATTTTGCTCCGGCGGTAAAAACACTGTATACGGGTCGTCAAGTGACCTGACCATCCCTTCGATTGCACCATATACCATCTCCTGATCGACCATTTTGTCTTTTTCCAAAAAAAGCTTCGCCAACTCAGCCTTGACTTTCCACATCATCGACAAATCAAGCTCACCTTTTTGACTGACTCTGTCCAAAACACTATTCTCACCGGCTCTATAGCCCACCAGAATCCCTATCGAAACCACAGCCAAAACTAGGACAATATTTCTAATTTTTTTTATCATCACTCAAAAAAATTTACATTCCGGTAACAAAAGGCATTAAACCCAAATGCCTGGCCTGCTTGATTGATCGGGCCAAAACCTTTTGATGTTTTGCGCACAGACCGGTATATGCTTTTGACATAATTCTGCCTCTGTTAGTCAGAAAAGTTAACAAAACTTCAACCTCTTTCCAACTAGGTATCTTTTTTTCCTCGCAAAACAGGCATTTATCCGATCTGGGTATTACCTTTATCTGCTTCCTTTTTTTATCTTTGGCCATAATTAATTAGTCTTAACATCTTCAGATTTGACATCTTCAGATTTAACATCCTCGGTTGTAACAGTTGTATCAAAACTATCCGGAATTTCAATTTCCGACAAATCACCGGAATTCTCAACTTCAACTGGTGTTTCCGTCGCCGCTGTCGTGACTTCAGTCTCCCCCATATGCTGTCTGTCTGCCATTCCCGGTTTGTTATCTAACACTATCATATCGTCAATTACAATTTCCGAAATTTGTTTTTTAACTCCGGTTTGGTCAGTAATCTCCCGATATTGAATTCTGCCTTCAACATAAATTCTTCTACCCTTGGCTAACAATTGTGAACACAACTCCGCCAACTTATTCCAGGCAACAATCCGGTGAAATTGAGCATCCTCTTTTTTTTCACCCTGTTTGGTTACCCAAACCCGGTTAGTCGCTAATCCAAAACTTACCACCGCCATTCCGGCAGGTGTATATCGAAGTTCAGGATCTCTGGTTAAATTACCGATTAACAGCACCCGATTTAAGCATCTACTTGGCATATTCTTCCTTTATTTTTTTATAACTAAATAACGAATAACATTAATTTCCCGATTTAAAAACAAATTCAATTCAACTAACTTAATTGGTTTTTCGCCCTCTATATTCAGCATCCAAAAATCTGCCTTATCAAAATCTTTAATTTTATAAACTAATTGTTTTACTCCCAAATGATCCTTTGACACTACCTTTGAATCCTGGCTTTCAAACCATTTTTCCACCTTGTCAATAATCGGTTGTTTGGTTTTTTCCTCAGTTTTTGGACTGAATTCCATCACCAGTTCGTAATTGAATCTCTTCGTTTTCATCAGGAGTTAGCTTAACATAAGCCTAATTATTTTACAACCACACTATTTATTTCCTCATTAATTTTATTTGCCTCGCCATCAACTTTTCCCAAAAATTCATCCGCCAATTCAACCCCGCTTTGGTAAATGTCCGCCGCCAATTGGTTAGCATCAATTTCTCCGTCAACAATGAGTAAAATTTCATCAATTAAAGCATCTGGTATCTCGTCATTTTCCCCGTATTTACCAAGAATCTGTTCTACTCTAGCCAACCCCTCGGCTGACAATTCCATTCCTAAAACTATTTCTCTGGCTTCTTTAACTGTCATAATTTATTTTACGCCCTTTTTGCATCTACTAACTTTTGTCGATTTCTCCAAATAGTTCCTAATTGGATCGCTTTTTCTTCTCCTTTTTGAAACAAAACATCCCTCTTCTCCTGAATTTTTTCGGACCAGCCTCCGGGTTTTACTAATTTCATTGTCGAGTCCAGAACATCTACACTTGTACCTATTCCCAACATCGAAATAAATAAACCTGTCTCCTTTAATGCTTCTCGGACCACTGCAATTGCTCCATCGCTCACTCTTTTCTCATGTAGTTCCGCCATTCTGTTTGACACATTACTTTTTACCGTTAAAAACTTCTTCTCTATTTCACTGCCTAATCTTTGAAGCAGGTTCGGACCACCAGATTTTTCAGAATGACTTTCTGCCATTATATTAATAATTTTTTAACTTACACATTATATCAAATCAAATCTAATCTATCTTTCCACCTTTAAACTCACCACAAATCCTCATCTTTCCAAAATACTTCATTTTTATTAACTTTTTATCCATTGTTAAAAAATAATCACAATCCCCCATCACGGCTGAATGCAATTGAACATTATCCTCAAAATCATCAGTCGGTCCAGTCATGGCTTTCCTAACCACCACATTACTTAATTCAATTGAAGTTAAAACGTCAAACATTTTTTTTAGCTCAACATTAGGTATCTTCCATTTCATCAAATAACAAGTAATATGCCAAGACAAGGCAGATATTACTATGTCATGTCCCTGTAAATTTTCATCTCTTTCACCTTTAATTATGTTAATTAGTTTATTTACGTCCAGAAATATATTTGCCATGTTTTTTCATCATTGCTTTTCTATAAGCCTCATCAATTTCCTCTACGGTCATAGATTTTGTTTTAGGAAAAGATTTTACTAAATCAAGAAAACTAAGTTTGGGCTTCCTTGCTACCTTTTTAGGATGAATTTCTGCTACCACTTCTCCGTGAAGCATTATTTTCGTAATCTGTTTATTTACTTTAGTCGCGCTAATTACATCAAATATATTCTTTCGGAGTTCAGTTACTGACATTGTTTTAGTCATAATTGAGTGTACACTTATGTACACTAACTGTCAACTAATCTATCTTTCCACCTTTAAACTCACTGGTGGCGGACATTTGGGACGGATCCGGTGCTTTTTTCTTCGGACCGGGCACAAATTGCCGTTTTTTAGCCTCTTTTTGCAAGTTTCCCGGAATTTCAGCCATTTGCTGTCTTTCCATTTCTTCCTCTTCCCTTTGTCTTTTTATATTTTCCAGCATTTCCCTTTCCTCTTCTTCTTCCTTCTGCTTCTTTTCATCCCTAACCTGTTTTATCTCCCCCTCTAAATTTCTACCCATTAATTTATCAATTTCTTGTTTCTTTTTTTGCTCATCTTCCACTTGTTTCTTCTGATATTCATCCGGACTCATTGGTTTAACATTACCCAGCAATTCTTTCCCGGTAATTATATTTTGACCAATTTTTCCCGCTTCTTCCACCGCCTTTTCAGCCGTCTCACTCCCGATTTTCCCTAATTGACTAAGTACCTGTTTCGGAATTGAATCTGTCATAGTGTTCTCCTCCCCTCCATTGCCCGGGCCAAAGTCGCCTGATCGGCATATTCCAAATCGGCTCCAATCGGTAACCCACTCCCGATTCTAGTAATTTTTAAATTATTTAATTTTAATTCTTCTAATTTCTTTTTTATATATAATGCCGTCGCTTCTCCTTCCATAGTCGAATTCATTGCGAGGACAATTTCAAAATTGTCCGAAGTCCCGATCGATAGCATCGGGACCAAATCCTTTATTCTATTTACCAACTCTCCTATTTTTATCTCCTCCGGGCCCACATGCTCCAGCGGGTTAATCACTCCTCCCAAAACATGATAAACCCCTCTCACTCCGCCCACATTTTCCAAAGCCACCATATCAATCGCTCTTTCTACCACCCAAATCTGATTTTTATTTCGGTTTTTATCCTGACAAATCGAACAAATTTCCGTTTCTGAAACCGAAAAACACGTCTGACATATCTTAATTTCACTTTTTATTTTCAAAATCGACTGACTTAATCCTGTCACATATTCTTCCGGAGTCGATAATAAATAAAACGCCAATCTTGTGGCACTTTTTGGCCCAATCCCCGGCAATCTTTCCAGATTATTAATCAAATTTTCAACCGCTTTTGGGAGTCTAGCCATACCTTAAAATAACCCTTCCAATCCGCCCATATCTTTCATTTTTTTTGCCGCTACTTCCTGGGATTTTTTTAGCGCTTTATTGATCACTTCAATCAGCATTTTATTTTCCATGCCGTTAATCGACAAAAATTTAATTTTCTGGTCACCGCTTACCTTAATCACTATTCCCCCTTCATCAATTTCCACAATTTCTTCTTCAACTGCTTTTTTTAATTTAAAAGCTTGAGCTAACATTTTTGCTTTATCAAACATAATTTTAAAAACTATTTAACCCTTTATTCTAACATTCAATCCCAAAAACTTTTCTCCTTCTTTTAATCTCCTTCATCCATTTCCTCACTATCGCTTCATCATCTATTAATAATTCAAAATTATCCGACTGTCCCTCACTCATTGCTGGCGCCTGAGCCAAAAACGCATCGTGATCCTCCTGTCGGTTAAACATCCTAAATCTAATCAAATGAATTGCCACATGTTCTTCTACCAGTACCTTTACTCCCCATTCACGCCCGTTAATATTTGTTCTCCGACCAGCTAACTCAAATCTTGGTGGCTCATGATGAATCTGAAATACTTCTAAATCTTTTTTTTCTTGTGGCTTTTGTGGTTGTCCGGGGTTTCCCCAATTTTCTTTTACCACAAAAATAGCCATACCTATCCGAATATCTCCTTAGCTACTTCATAAATATCTTTGTTTTCCTGACCTGAAATATTCTCCAAATGTGTATTGTTATCAATCACCAGCGACGGTTTTTTGCTTTTTCCCAAAACACACTTAAAATTAACTTTTACCCCTAAAACTTCTTCCAAACCTTTTTCCACTATTTCCCTGTTTTTTGGCTCTTCCA
>Ga0209800_10003099_pt1 | contig 13685 bp, 10 predicted proteins | sample Higcelweek8metaG_FD_187174 | JGI IMG/M metagenome (GOLD analysis project Ga0209800, IMG submission 187174) | Freshwater pond sediment microbial communities from the University of Edinburgh, under environmental carbon perturbations - High... | ecosystem: Environmental > Aquatic > Freshwater >...
GAGTTTATAAGTGCGGGTGACGCCGCGCAGTTCGACGATGTTTTCCTGTTCACTCATAGCGCAGCGCCTTTGCCGGGTCGAGGCGGGAGGCGCAGAAGGCCGGGAGCAGCGCCCCCAGCGTGCAGAGCGCCACCGATGCTCCGACGATGATGAGGACGTCCGTCGCGACGATGTGCGCCGGGAGTCCGTCGAAATAGTAGAACTGCTTCGGGAACAGCTCGACATGGAGGGTTTTCGAGGTGAAATCCATAATGTCGTTGCGGTAGAAGATGACCAGCACTCCGGCCAGCGTCCCGGTGATGCTGCCGACCACGCCAATCAGGAATCCCTGGAGGACGAAGATCCGGGTGACGCAGCCGTCGCTCGCGCCGAGCGCCTTCAAAATGCCGATTTCGCGGGTTTTCTGGTAGACCGAGGTGATCAATGTATTCATGATGCTGAACGCCGCCACCAGAACGATGAAGATGAGCAGGAAGAACATCATGTTCTTCTCGACCGCGAGGACGCCGAGGAGCTGGCGGTTGCTCTCCTCCCAGGTGACGATGCGCAGATGCTTGAGCGCCGTGCGCACATCCTCCACCAGTTTCTGCTGGTTGAAGGGGTCGGGCCCCCAGCAGTAAAGCGCGGTGGCCGAACCCCACGGCAAGCCGAGGAGTTCGGCGGCGTCGTCGATGCCGGTGAAGAGGAAGGTGCGGTCGAAATCATACTTCCCCATGCTGTAGACGCCGCTCACGGTGAATTCGGCGGGGAGGTAGGCGGAGGCCTGTTTGTTGAGTTCGACGCCGCCGCCGGGCTTGAAATCGACCAGTTTGGTCAGCCGCTGCTGGGTGTGGAGCAATATTTTGTCGCCGAGCTTGATCCGCCAGCGCTGCGCCATGTCGCGGCTGATGACGATTTCGCCGCGGCCGAGGGAGAGCTTGCCTTCTTTGAGCGTGTCGGAGGTGAAGATCTTGTGTTTCAGCAGTTCTTCGGGGGAGGTGCCGAACATGACGACGCGGGGATCGAGGAAGCGGTCGATCTGGACGAGCACCGGCGCTTCGATGACCGGGGCCGCTTCGCCGCCTGCTTTCTTGACCGCCGCGACGGCCATATCGGGGTTGTAGAGGACGCCGCCGTAGTCGGGGCGCACCTGGAAATGCGCTTGCGTCTCAATGAGCTTCTCCTTCATGAGGTCGGTGAAACCGGTCATGACGGCGAGGACGACGATGAGCACGGCCACGCCGAGGGTGACGCCGAGGATGCTCAGCACCGTGATGAGGGAAACGGCGCTGCGGCGCGGCTTGAGGTAGCGCCCGGCCAGAAAGAGTTCGGTTGGCATCGCCCGTGATATCCTGTCGTGTCGGTTGATTCGTTTCGGGCTAATATAGCACGGTTCGCCGCGAAACGCAATAGGACGCGGCGGCCAAAAGTAACGAAGCGCGCGAGAAACGCAGACAACCGTTACCCGCCACCGGGTGCCACCCGGTCGGGGTGCAGGGACGAAGTGCCCTGCCCGCCGGAGGCAACCGGCGCGAAGCGAAAGAGCTACACAGCAAAATCGAGATTTTGCCGCGTAGCGCCGAGGCGGAGCTGACCGCTCAGGTCAGCTCGCCGGCCCGACCGGAAGGGAGGGCCCCCACAACCCAATCAGCGCCAACCTCCGACCAAAAGTTTAGGAAACTTAATACTTTTGTGCTTAAATATATTTATTTGCTGTATAATTACTTTACAAATATCCAACTATGTTTTATATTATTGCAAATAAAAGCAAATATCGCTAAATACAGTAAAGGAGACAGTTGGCATGGCAAGCAAGACCAAGCTGAAGAAACGAGAACACGGTAGCGGCACCATTGTCAAGGACGGCAAAAGATTTTATCTGCGCGTAATGGTGCATGGTATTTTGAAAACATTTATGCTTCGCAATAATGATGGCATCCCGTGCACGCGCCGTGAAGACGCTCTTGCCGCAGCAGAAGACATGCGCCCGGTGTTGTTAGCAAAATCTAAAGAGGAAGTTGCATTGCATGTCGAAGCAGCAAGAAAACTAAAAAAACGATCCGGTTTACTTTTGGCAAATGCGTGGGATACGTTTCTTAAGCAACCCAATCGTCCAGATAGTGCTGACTCTACTTTAAAAAATCACAGCAATACTTTCAAACAATTCTTAAAGTGGCTATCTGCTTCTTATCCCGAAATTACTAGAGTTGCTGAAGTGGATGTTGATATTGGCAAAGAATATTTTTCATATATATGGAATACTGGAATATCCGCAAAGCGCTATAACGATGTGGTCATATCCTTACGTCTTATCTTTCGGCATCTAGCCGATGCAGCAGCCATGGAAAAAAATCCATTTGATAGAATTATCAAAAAAACACAGGAAATAAAGAGCCGAAAAGAATTCACTCCAGAACAGATCAATGCTATTTTTGATGGATTTGACACTGGTTTTTTTTACAAGACAACTTGCGAATCTTTGGGGCCAGGCAAAGAACGCATGCGCGAAGAAAAGACTCTTCAATTTCGTCCCATGAATCGAGCAGAATTGAAAGTCCTTCTACATTTGTGTTGTTGGACAGGTTGCCGGGGGCAGGATGGGTGTTTAATGCAATGGGAGAACGTCGATTTACCTTTGAATCGCATTTCCTATGTTCCTCATAAAACAGCACGAAAAACCAATCATAAGGTAATTACGTTACCGTTGCATCCTGCCTTGCGAAAAGCGCTGTCAATAGCTCTTGAATGGCGCAATAATAACACTTCGGGCGAAGATTATATTTTACCATTGACTGCCAAGCGCTATCAATACAATCCTAGCGGAATCCAACGCGATGTAATGAAGATCATTCAATGTACTACTGGCTTGCCGACAACAACGGCAGAAAAAAACTGCCGTCGGAAACTCGCAGTAAATAATTACAGCCTGCATTCATTTCGCCACAGTTTTGTAAGCTTCTGCGCTAATGCCGGGGTCCCATTGGCTGTAGTAGCAGAAATCGTCGGACACGGTAATCCAGCGATGACAAGGCACTACAGTCATATTACGACAGCATCTAAGCAAGGCGCCATTGCGGCCTTGCCACAAATACAGCCAATTAATGAGATTTCAGAGCCCATTGACGCTAAAGTGGTTTTTTCAAAAGATAAATTAAAACTCCTTATAGACGATTTGGGCGAAGACGAAATCAATCAAGTAATCAATTATATCCATGAGGTGAAAAGTGGCAATGGAAAACTATGACGAAATTATGCTTAAGCTGAAAAGAAAACTCCGTGGGCAATGGATAAATTATCCAGAGAAAAGTTATGCGGGTAAAATTTTTCTATCCATCGAAAAAAGAAATGAATTCGAAGATTATCTTGAAAGACTAAATACGCTCATTGATGATGATGGAAATGATATGCCTCGGGTAGACTTTGAAGAATTATCCGCCTTTGCTAAAGGAGCCAATATTGCTCATATTGATTGTCATTGGTTGAAATTTCGATTGTTGGATGACGCTTATCATCCGAAAGTGCTGCCAATGCTCTCCGGGATCGATAGTCAAAAGAAACAAATTGATTATTTCAAAGGATTAGCATTATTGTACCGAAGACTTTTTTTTGAAAAACTGCAAAAGGAAAATCGCATAAGAAGAAAATTACACCAAATGCGACACGAAATATTGGCAATATCAAAACAAAAAGGCTTTACAGACATAAAAAAAAATAATCCTCAATCTGATATTGGAAGGAAAATGAAGACGCTATTGGTGGACTTGTCGGATGAAATTAATATGCAGGATATTGCATATGTTTCTATCCCTGATTTCTTGCGTATGGCAGAAATCTTCCCGTCGGAAAACAAAAAATATTGGAGTATCAAAAAAGGAATTGCCGCTGGACTTGCAGGAAAAGATAGCTTACAGCGAGTCGAAAAATCGACGAAATATTATTTGGCGCGAGATTTTTTAAATGCTGTTATGCAATATAAGGACCATAGTGGTTTCTTTAATTCTCGCCGGGAAATTAAATCTTTTATCGCAGCATGTCAAAAAACAAAAGAAGAAATTACGCAATTCTGGGAAAAATCTAGGAAACGTATAGAAAAAAACAAAAAATAATTTAATAAAAAATAAGTTCAATTTATCTAGCAGATTGATATTTTATAGTCAATCTGCTTTTTTTAATCTGAGTGAATCTGAGATCATAACTTATTTTACCTCCATCGAAAAAATAATTTCCATAATCAAAACGGAGGTAAAAAATGAAACAAGAAACAATTATTGCCATTGAGTCGGTTGCCAAGGCTGACCCCGAAGCTTCTCCAGAACAAATTAAAGCCTTATTGATTGCCTGCAAGACACCATTTGTTCGTTGCAAACTAATAAATGCCGCAGAAGCCATGCGCATTCTTTTGGTAAGCCGCCCTACATTGCGAAAGTATGTTCGAATGGGTAAAATATCGGAAATTCGCTTATCGACGAGAAAAACCCGTTTCTCGCTGGAAGAAGTAGAACGATTTGCCTATATGGGATCCGAGGTAAATAAAAATGCTTAATAATACAACCTCATCCCCTTTAGTATACAATAACTGTAGAATAAAAAAACCTAGTCTTGTTCTACGTTATGGAGATGAATTCAAAGACAGCTATATTTGTGCACAAAAAGCAAAAGCAATGCTTTTAAGAAATGGAATGATCGCTTCAACAAATCCGTTAAACAAATGTGGCTTTATTCCTTACAATGAAGCAGAGGTAAAAATCAACAGTGATAATCTATTTTTTGACAATGTCTGCTATTGCCATTCAAGTTGGAGATGTCCATTTTGTGCTTTTGTGAAAATTTTATTAAGAAATATTGAAATTCTCAGAATCATCAACCGCTGGAAGAAATTATCAAATTCGAATGAAGTGTCTTTTCTGACACTTACAACTTCGCATACAAAAAGTGGTCTACTTGAAGCTCATTTTCGAGCGGCAGAGAGTTCGCTTTCACTTTTCTGCAAAGCGCTCAGAGATGATGCAAAATTTCATATTTCCCATAGAATTAAAGTGACTGATATTACATGGTCAATGTTAAATGGATGGCATTTACATTGGCATTTCTTTTTGCTGCATAACAAAGAACTACCACCAATAAGCTTAGAATCATTGAGACATTACTGGAAGCTGGCTCTGCGGCAAAATGCGCTTCATTGCTCGTCCGAGCATGGAGTTTCAATACAAAGCGCAAGTAATTATTTTGATTACATACTAAAGGGATTCAAAAAAGAATCTGTCGTAAACGGGAACTATACAATGCCTTTATTGGCCAAGCACGCCTGCAACGGTAATTTATCCGCACAGGCTGCTTACCAAGAATATTTATTGGCGACACGATATAGGCATAGGGTACAATTCGGCAGAGGATTGGTTGAAAAAGTTGATCTTAATTTGGATTGTCTTGCCGATAGAAAAAAGTCATCACGTTACGTATTTCATTTGGCATCGCGAGGTTTCATGCACTTAAATATTGATCAAAGAGCAGAGCTTCATTACTTAAATTTTATCATGGACTATAACGCGATTGAGGATAGATTGACTCTTTGGGGCACACAATTCAAATATTCAGTCATTTCGTCAAAGTAGTTTTCTTGAAATTGCTGATGGCTTCCCATATATTGATTGGACTTGAATTTTTTTAAATATTATATTTATATAAATATAAATATATATTTAACTCAAAATGTATGTTTTTAATTTGGTGAGAAAAGGACTCGCACTATGCCATAAAATATCTCAAGCAGTCCAAACGATCAATAAAATCAGTATGCAAAAAAAAGCTCAGAGAGAAAATTAACTTGCAAAGTTCAAGATCAACCCATATATTAGAGTTGCATACTGGATGCAAGGTAAGTTTTTTGATGAACTATATCAAAAAAAGACACGACGGAAATTGTGAAGCTGAAAGAATTTTCAAATCAATCCAAGTACAGAAGATTTTATTTGCTCGCCATCTAAAAATGGAAATCAAAATTGAAATTATGGGAGAGTGATATTGATATAATATCTGATTTATCAAAATCGTAGAATAGTTTTTAAGCAAGGTTCACACGTCAGAAAACGCCAAAATTAACTGTGAAGAGCCTGAATGCTTGATGGAAAACGCTTGTTTTTTAGCGTTCTCTGTCCGCATTGGCTCTTCTTGGCATTGGCGTGCCTCTGACGTGTCTGCGACGCAGAGGACGCTTTTTTTAGGAGGAAAAAGAGCTCTAACCAAAGTCTTTCGCTTCAAAGGCAGAAAAGGAAACGGCAAAATACTTACCAAAATTTTTTGAAAGGGGAAAAATGAATTTTCGTAAAAGTCTTGTTTTGTCCGGGTTGTTGGCTATAGTGATTCTTTTATTCTGTGGCGGTTGTGGAGAATCGCCAACTGCTCGTATTCAAAGAGCTTTAGACGAAGAATATATGCTTCGTGATGATTGCATATATACTGCTATGAATGTGCAGCAAGTAAACGCAAAGTCTTATGTTTTTAAACTTAAGGTTGAAAATAGAGCATATCATGATACTGGCTACTATGATTCAGTGGCCGATTTTACAGATGATGGAAATGTTGCTTTGACATCTTTAAGCCCGGGAATGCGCTATATTCGTGACGATAACAAAAAACGAAGAATCAAACAAGATCGAGCTGAAGCCAAGAAGCCGCAGCTCAAAAAGGAGCGTTTAGCGAGGGAAGAAAAAGAAGCAGAGGAAAATAGAAAAAAACAGGAGTTAGAGCGTCAGGAAAGGGAACGCTTAGCAAAGGAAGCAGAGGAAAATAGAAAAAAACGGGAGTTAGAGCTTCAGGAAAGAGGACGCTTAGCAAAAGAAGCAGAAGAGGCCCAGCTTCAAAAACGATTAGCGGAAGCCGAAGCACTGGCGAAGCAAACAATGGAATTGAGAAAAAAACATACTGAAGAGGAAGCAAAAAAACGTCGCCAGAAAGCCGAAGCACAAAGCAAAATTGAAAGAAAAAAACAAGCGGCGAAGCAATTAGATTTTTTGGAAGAGTTACAGAAAAACTCGCCCGGAACTCCTGTCAATCAAGAAAAAATGGAAGAGTTGCGGCGGATTATCACCGAATAATTGAAGCAAGACAACAATCTTTGTAGAAAACACAGAAAAGCAGTCGAAGGCCAGCTTGAAAGGAACTTGATATGAATGAGATTTTAGAAGGTGAATATAAAGGCTACACCGTTGACCAAATGTTAGGTCATGTTTTTATTTCTAAGGGCCTTGGAAAAAATCAATTTGAATTAACGAAAAGAATGGTGAAATCCATTGAGGTAATGACGGAAGATAAGCGTAAAAGCGCAACAAGTGCAGTCGGGCGCGCTGCCGTAGGTGGTCTCCTATTAGGCCCGCTTGGCTTATTGGCAGGTCTTTCAGCGAAAAACGTCAACATTTACTTGGTATCCATCACTTTTTCTGATGGGAAAAAGTGCTTGGCGGAAGTTAATGATGCTGTTTATAAGGCTCTATTGAAACTCACTTACTAAAAATACCGATTTGAGTAAATATTAATTTCTCGTTCAGCCCCTGGCTTGAATATGGATAATATTCCTTATGAAAGCTTCTTGCGGAACAAATTGAATGAGCAGTGTCGTTTATTGACTCATTATGAGGAAAAACGACAAAAGAAATTACTGGAACGCATCAAATCAATTTGGCTTTGATGAAAAAAAGAATGAATCCTTAAGGAAGCACATCATGTATTTTTGCTGCCAGCTCCGATTGGAGTGATTTTTGGGGCCGAACAATTGCTCAGATGATGTAGCACGTGGTTTGGGGCGAAACTGAATTCGTTCAATTTGCCTCTTTCCCTTATATTTATATCAACCATATGTTGGCTTGAAACAACTGACCAATACCGTAATGACACGGCAATCATAAAGCCGGTGCAATCAAGGTTGAAACAGCCTTGAATTGCCGTATTGCCACTGCCATACATCTTATTACTTGCGCCCCCTGCGCGAAATTACCTCTGAAGTGGTGAGAACAATTGCAGGTCATGCTTTATGGTACATGATTTGCATTATTTTCATGAAAGAGATGCCTACAGCGACGATACTATGGATCTCTCTGCTTTATCATCAAGGTTAATTCCATTGGAACGATAAGAAAATAGTGACTGTTTTTTGCCGAAAGCTGAGCCCATTCTCAAAAATCCTTGTTGCGTTTTTGAGAATGCGGATTATCTTACCAATATAACGGTTTTTTATATAATATTGCTTCGGCAATTAGAAGTATTGCGTTTGACACGGGGCATCAAGCTCAAAGCATGCAACTTTTTTAGTTGCCGAAGCAATAGCTTTTTAAGGGGGGGTGAGGCCATATGAACGATAAAGCACAAAAGTTTTTGAACGATTTGGACAGCAAGCTCTGGGCGTCGGCGGATAAATTACGTTCGAATGTTAACGCGAGTGAATACAAGGATGTTGTCCTCGGATTGATCTTTCTTAAATATGTGAGCGATGCCTTTGACGCCAGGCGAGAAGAGTTGAAGGCTATGTTTGCCGATTCCGAGAGTGAATTCTACCTTGAATCCGATGCTCCGGCGGACATTGATGAAGAGTTGGAAATTCGGGACTATTATACGGCTGCAAATACTTTCTGGGTTCCGGCGCTGGCCCGCTGGAAAATGCTCAAGGACAATTGCCGTCTTACGATCGGCCAAACCATAGAGGTTAAAAACGGCAAAACGCATCTCTATGAATTCAAAAGCACCGGTCGCTTGATCGACGACGCGCTGGAAGCGATCGAAAAGGAGAATCCCAAGCTCAAAGGCTTGCTGAACAAGAATTACACCCGGTTTCAAATCGATTCGGAAAAACTGGCCGGGTTGATCGACTTGATCGGCTCGATTCCGTTTGAGCATGAAACGATGAAGTCAAAGGATATTCTCGGACACGTTTACGAATATTTCCTCGGCGAATTTGCGCTGGCCGAGGGGAAGAAGGGGGGACAGTTTTATACGCCCAAGGCGATTGTTTCCTTAATCGTGGAAATTCTCCAGCCGTTCAGAGGGCGGGTATTTGACCCGGCGATGGGATCGGGCGGATTCTTTGTTCAGAGTGAGCGATTTTTGAAGGAACACGCCGGACGTATTGATGCCATCTCGATTTACGGACAGGAGTCGAATCCGACGACGTGGCGACTGGCGGCAATGAATATGGTGATTCGCGGACTGGGGTTTGATTTCGGCAAATCCCATGCGGACAGTTTTCTGAATGACCAGCACCCGGACTTGCGCGCGGACTTTGTGATGGCCAATCCGCCGTTCAATCTGAAAGACTGGGGCGGCGAGCGGTTGCAGGATGATCCACGTTGGGAATATGGCCCGCCGCCGGCCAACAATGCGAACTTTGCCTGGATGCAACACATGCTTTATCACCTTGCCGTCGGGGGAAAGATGGGGTTGCTTCTGGCGAATGGCTCGATGAGCTCGAATACCAGCAACGAGGGCGAGATCCGGAAGAAATTGCTGAAAGCCGACAAGGTGGAGGCCATTATCGCCCTGCCAGAACAGCTTTTTACCAATACCCAGATTCCGGCGTGTATCTGGTTTTTGCGCAAGGGCGACAAGCCGCGCCCGAATGAGGTGCTGTTTATCGATGCTCGTCAAATGGGTTATATGAAAGACCGGGTTCTGCGGGATTTCAAAGACGATGAGATTGCTGAAATCGCCTTGACCGTCCATAACTGGCAGAAGAATTCTGACTACGAAGACATTCCCGGCTACTGCAAAAGCGCGACTCTGGAAGAGATTCGGAAAAACGACTACATTCTGACTCCCGGTCGTTATGTCGGTTCAGTCAAGGAAGAAGGCGATGGGCTAACTTTTGCCGAAAAAATGAAGCCCTTGGTCGAAGAATATAGCGTACAACTCAAAGAGGCCGCCATGCTCAATGAAAAGATCAAAGCGAATTTGCTGAGCTTAGGATTTGAATTGAATCCATAAACCAATGAGCAAAAATTTTTCAAAAGAAGCTGCAAAATGTGGATCGATGCATTTGGGAGACATATCAAGCGGGAACGAGGATAGAAATAATGGCTGCTGAATGGAAAACTGTTAGACTTGGACGCTATTGTTTGAAAATAGGTAGTGGTGCGACGCCACGAGGTGGTGCAACTGTTTATTTAGACAAGAGCCCCGTTGCATTCATCAGAAGTCAGCACGTTTATAATGAGAGATTTGTATTTGATAATATTGTGTATTTAAGTGAAGAAGCTTCAACAACACTAGATAGCGTAGCCGTTTATAAGGACGATATACTTATCAATATAACAGGAGATTCTGTCGCAAGGGCGAGTATGGCTCCTGAAGAGGTTTTGCCAGCACGTGTAAATCAACATGTTGCCATTATTCGGGTCGACCCAGTTCAATTTGATGCGAGGTTCATTCGATATTTTTTGATTACCAATGAAATGCAAACCAAATTACTCTCATTGGCGTCATCTGGCGGAACACGCAACGCACTTACAAAAGGAATGCTCGAAAAATTGGATGTGCCCAAGCCACCTCTGGATGAGCAAAAGCGGATTGCGGGAATCCTTTCGGCGTTTGACGATAAAATTGAGTTGAATCGGAAGATGTGCAAGACTTTGGAGGTGATGGCGCAGGCATTGTTTCAGAGTTGGTTTGTGGCTTTTGAGCCGGTCAAGGCGAAGATTGCCGCACTTGAAGCCGGAGGCGATCCCGAACTTGCCGCGATGATGTCCATTTCCGGCAAAACCGAGTCCGAACTTGCCGAAATGCAAGCCGAATACCCCAAACCCTATGCCGAATTGGTTCACACAGCAAGCCTTTTCCCCGCCGCCATGATTGAAACCGATCAAGGTGAAATTCCAGCCGGGTGGAAGTCCTTGCAATTAAAGAAAGTATCAAAACAGATAACTTGTCGAATTGGGAATACGGAATGCAAAGTGCTTTCCGCGGTCAATACCGGAGAGTTGGTGCTTTCGCAAGATTTTTTTACAAAACAAGTGTTCAGTAAGGAAACCAATAAATACATCCTTGTCCAACCGGATAGCTATGCATACAATCCATCTCGAATTAATATTGGGTCATTGGGGCGTAATAAATTTGATTTTGATGGATGTGTCAGCCCAATTTATATTGTCTTTCGAGTTGACTGTGAATATATTGCCTTTTTCGATCAGTTTTTTACTTCCGATCTTTTTAGAGATGAAGTTACATTGAGAGCGTCAGGCTCTGTTCGACAATCATTGAATTACTCTGACTTTGGACAAATAGGAATAACTTATCCTGCGCTTAATATTATTCGAGAATTTAACTTGAAAAGTAATATCTTTAAAGAAAATTCTTGCGTTGGCATTGCAAAACCAGACGTTGATGAAAAAGCGTGAAACCCTTCTGGAAAGATTTTTCTCAATCTGAGAGGGAAATGATTAATGAGTGGGCAATTGTTCGCAATCAAAGAGAAACTTGATGCTTACGGCGATCATTTTAAAATATCCGCTACGGTAAGAGCCATCAATATAGCTTGTGAAGATGAAAACAATTCTGGTATATTGATAGGACATTCCAAGGCGTTGATCGAATCAATCGCAAAATCAATTCTAGATGAGAAAAATCAATCTTATGGAGATAGTGTCAGTGTCAATAATTTAGTGAAAAATGCTATTTCAACATTAGGCATTGCTCAGAATGTTGAAAATTCAACAAAAGCTAAATCCGCATTTAGCAAATTACTTTCCTCTGTGGTTACTCAATTTGAAACTGCAACATCTTGCTATGCCGAACTGCGCAATGATTTTTGTCCCATGGCACATGGCAAGTCTTCGTCTCATATTCCATTGGATTTTTCACATGCGTTAATGGTTGTCCGTCATGTAGATGCAATGGTTGCTTTTATTTTGGAACTTTATTACAATAATCCGAATCAAAGCACTCAGACGGAAGCTGATGAGCATCCTGAACAAAAACAAATGTTCAATGATTTCCTTGACGACGAATTTAATGGGTCAGAAATATTTGGGGATATTTATCTTCCTCATGAGATCTTGGAGAATCTGAATCCAGACAAGTATAAAGATACTTTTAATGATTTTTTTACAGATAAGCAAGGGTGAGGATAAGATATGATAACAGAAGCGATTCTTGAATCTACCGCACTTGCATGGTTTGAACAAAATGGGTGGAACATCCAAACAGGTTCCAACTTCGATCGAAAAGATGGGCGTTCGGTTATTCTGCGTGAAGATCTTTTCGGGGCCTTGCGGCGACTCAATCCGGCAATCCCTGACGAAGCTCTTGATGATGTCGTCGATCGTGTCTGCAAGCCGCAGTCGCCTTCCATGTTTGAAAATAACCGGGAATTTCACAAGCTTCTGCTTAAGGGCGTTCCGGTCGATTTTAAAGTCGAAGAAAAACCGAAACACGATTTTGTCAAGTTGATCGATTTTCAGGATGTAAACAAAAATCGATTCCTTGCCGTCAATCAGTTTACCATTAAAGGGCCACACAAAACTCGCCGCCCGGATCTTATTTGCTTCATCAACGGATTGCCGTTATTCGTGATCGAGCTAAAAGGGGCTACCGAAGCCAACGCCGATATCTGGGACGCTTTCAACCAGCTCCAAAATTATAAAAACGATATCCCCGACCTCTTCGACTATAACGAGGCTCTGGTAATCTCCGACGGGATCACCGCCCGAATTGGTTCGCTGACCGCCGACAAGGAACGTTTTCAGGTTTGGCGCACCGTCGAAAATGAAAAGGATAAACCGGCCTTTAAACTCGAACTGGAAACCGTCATCAAAGGCTTTTTCAACAAAAAGCTTTTGCTTGACTATCTGCGTTATTTCATTATTTTTGAGCAGGACGGCGACAAAATCATCAAGAAAATCGCCGGTTATCATCAGTTCCACGCCGTCCGCGCTGCCGTTGATTCCGCCATACACGCCTCCGGACGCAAAGGCGGTGTTGTCTGGCATACCCAAGGTAGCGGGAAATCGATCTCGATGTGCTGTTTCGTCGCCAAGCTCTCCCGCGCGCCGGAAATGGAGAATCCCACCTTTGTCATCGTCACCGACCGCAACGACCTTGACGGTCAGCTTTATCAGACCTTTTGCGACAGCGTTTCACTGCTCGGGCAAACCCCTATACAAGCCGATAGCCGTGACACTCTGCGGGAAGAGCTCTCCAACCGCACCTCCGGCGGCATCTATTTTACCACTATTCAAAAATTCTCTACCCTTGAGGGCGAAGAGAAACACCCGGTTCTATGCAATCGCTCCAATGTGATCGTGATTTCCGATGAAGCGCACCGCAGTCAATACGGGCTCAAGGCCCGCTTTGATCGGACCCGCAACACCTACACCGTCGGCTACGCCCGCCACATGCGCGAAGCGCTTCCCAATGCGACTTTCCTCGGGTTTACCGGAACTCCGATCGAATCCTCCGATCACGACACGCGCGCCGTTTTTGGCGATTACATCAGCATCTACGATATTCAGGACGCGGTCAATGATCAGGCCACCGTCCCCATTTTTTATGAAAGCCGCCTGGCCAAACTCGATATCGACCGCGCCAAAATCGATGAACTGAACCGCGAAGCCGAGGAGGTTCTCGAAGAAGACGAAATTGAACAGCGCGAAAATACCAAAAGCAAATGGGCGCAACTTGCCAAACTCGTCGGCGCCAAGGCCCGCCTGAAGGAACTTGCCGCGGAT
>Ga0209800_10003102_pt1 | contig 13663 bp, 11 predicted proteins | sample Higcelweek8metaG_FD_187174 | JGI IMG/M metagenome (GOLD analysis project Ga0209800, IMG submission 187174) | Freshwater pond sediment microbial communities from the University of Edinburgh, under environmental carbon perturbations - High... | ecosystem: Environmental > Aquatic > Freshwater >...
TGATGAACCTGACTGACGTGTAGAGGGTGAAACATTTCCTGATTGTCGCGTTGTGGATGATGCTCCTCCTGAAGGTCGTGTTGAAGGAGAAACGCCTGTTGACGGACGTGTTGAAGCTCCGCCTGAAGGTCGTGTTGAAGGCGTAACCCCTGTTGACGGACGTGTTGACGCTCCTCCTGAAGGACGTGTTGACGATCCGCCTGAAGGTCGTGTTGAAGGAGAAGCTCCGGTTGACGGTCGCGATGTTGCACCTCCTCTGTTACCACCATAGTTGCCGCTTGCCTTGTTATGGTTTACGGTATTTGATGTATTTCTGTGATTGTTGTAATTGTTGTAGTTATTCGTGTTATGAATAACCACTGTATTACCTCCTCCGTGATACCCGCCATGATATCCACCATAATACCCTCCATGGTAATAATAATTATTATGACGATAAATTCCAACTGCCACTACTGTAGCCATAGCAAAATAGGGCGGGTAATATCCGTAATAATAAGGCGGATAATAGGGTACGTAAACAGGTGAATAAACATACTGTACTATTGGTGCTGATTCAACAACCACAACAGTAGTGGGTTTGGTAGTTGCTACCGCAATCGGATCGGTGCCTGCGTATCCCGGATTAGGAGTGCTTGCAGGTGCTGCAGGCTTAGGTTCAATAACATAATCTTTTCCATACAGGTCTTTATCGCCTACAATCTGCATAGTTACTTTATCATTTTTGTCTTTCGAAACTAAAATAACGGCAACATCCTGCTTTTCCTTTTCATTTACATCAACCTGGAGGATAAATGTAAAATCCTTTTCCTTTTGCTGTGTCACAACCTTAATGAAATCCACTTTTTCATCTAGATTCAAATCAAGGTTATTGATTTTTTTTTCTGAGTCATTTAAGCTTTTTTCGAAATCCTCGATAGTTTTAGACTTTTGAAAAAGGTCAAGCACAGCAAACAAATCCAGGTTATCACCGGGCAAACCGAGAAGTGTGGTATCATTTTCTGTTTGCGAAAATGCAGGAAAGCTCAACAAAATCATGGCTAGTATCAGCAATGATAAAAGACTGTTCTTCATGATAGTAAGATATTACGTTATCTTTAAGGATTAATTCAAGATCAAATATACAAAATATATAGGATCAAAATCAGCATCAAAGTTAAACCAAGTGTAAAAGTAACAGAGAGTATGCCAACGACTTTATTACGAAGCTGCAAGTTTTACAATACTTACGTTAATGTTGGTATTGTTATCTTTCCGGCCATTGATTTTAAATAAGATTCTGCAAATTTCAGCACCTCTTTTACTGCGCAAGGTTATACTTAGTAATCAGTATTTTATCCTTCCAACTAATTAATCAGGCTAAAATTACTATCTTTGATATAAGGTCAGGCTTTTATTCATAACTAAATTCAAAAACTATGAAAAGCAAAATTACTACCCTTGCCATACTTATGCTTATGGTAACCGCAATTACCTCAATAGCCCAAACCGTTGAGCTTACCCCGATAGCCGGCTATACTTTCCGAAGCACGGTGAATATTACCGGTGGACAGGCAAGGGTTAACGACGGATTTACTTATGGCGGAGCGCTTACTATTGCACCAAGCCAGTACAATGCCATTGAAATTTCTTATTACCGTTACGAAACTACCGCTACTGCGCAATCGTCGTACATCGGATTTGATTACTTTTCTGATGATGTTGCTGTAAACTACATGTTTATAGGCGGACAGCGACTGTTTCCCACTTCCGATAAAGTTACTGGGTTTACTGGTTTTAACCTCGGAGCAGCCTGGCTTTCATCGGATGAAAACACATTTAACACCATTACCAAATTTGCAATAGGATTAGATTTAGGCGTAAAAATTATGGCTACTGATAAAGTCGGGATACGCTTACAGACCAACCTCGGACTCCCTATTACCAGTGCCGGCGGAAGTTTTTACTGGGGCACCAACGGCTCCGGAGTTGGATTAACAGGTTATGTTCCAATTTGGTCGTTCGGGTTTAACGGTGGTTTAATTTTCAAAATAAAATAGATATAAAATGGTACGTATTTTCATTTTCATGCTCTTGCTGGCAGTTGTTTCGGCATGCACTCCTTCGCAACAGGTTACTAATTCGTGGGTTAATCCTGATGTAAAACCAAAGGACAGGTACGAATCGATATTTATACTTGCTTTTGCCCAGGATCCTGCCGCAAAAATAGCTGTCGAAAACGAACTGGCTAAAGTAGTTGAATCGCGCGGGCGTAAAGCTGTAAAAAGCAGTTCAGTTCTGTCACCTTCATTCCTTGCCGACACAAACAATACCCGCGAGGAATTAACACAAAAAATAAGGGAAACAGGTTGTGACGCTGCTTTTACGGTTATGCTGTACGATGTTAAAACAGAAGAAAGTTACCAGCCGGGAACAGCATATTATCCCGTCGAACATACATTTTACGATAGCTATCGCCGCTATGCCGTATATTATTATGGTTATGTTGAAGAGCCGGGTTACACTATAACGGACCAAACGTTCTATTTCGAAACCAATTTTTACGACATGGCTTCGGGCGAATTATTAACGTCAATTCAGTCAGATGCATTTAATCCTTCTGATATTCCCAGCCTGATGAAACGCTATTCCAAGCTGATGATTTCACAACTTAAAAAAGAAAAGCTTATTGGGGAATAAGCATTTCCCATAAGAATGAGAATAAAAATTCCTTCCTGTTGAATTAACTAATTTTGAAAACAATGAAAAAGCAATTATTTCATATTACAATGACTACTTTTTTGATAGTCATATTTTTCTCCTGTGGAAGCACATGCAAAATGGCCAACAAGAACAAGCTTACGGCCCAACCCTGGGAACTCAGCACCCTGAATGGAAGCGCGCCTGATATGACTCAGTTCCGCACAGGAAAGCCATTTTTATTATTCGCTGGTAAAGGAAAGCTTTCCGGTTCGACAGGTTGCAACAATATGGCGGGAAATTATAAGCTAAAAAAAGCTTGCCTGGAACTTGATCCCGGAGCTACTACCCGTATGGCTTGCCAAGGCAATGGAGAAGCATTATTCCTCGAAGCTGTTAAACAGGTAAAAATGATGAAGTTTGATGGGGATAATCTAATCCTGCTCGATGGCACTAAGGAAATAATGACACTGATTCCTAAAAAGTAAACATAATTGAGCCTTTGAGGCAGAATTACTTCTATCAAATTTCTGAAAAGGTACAGTGTAAAAACATAGTACCTTTTCCGTTTTTATGCTCAAGGTCACGAACTATTGATTAATTTCGTACAAACTTTTCGGCATGGTTTTTTGCTCAGCGATAGGGCGGATATTTAATAAAAAGCTCTTGATTGCAATGTTGTTTTGCATCAGTTTGTACGGCTATGCGGATAATGATCCCGGCGGGATTATCCGACAGCTTCCTGCCAAAGATTTAAGTGCCTTACTTCTCAACAAAAGTGATGAACCCTTAGGCGATTTCCAATCCTTAACAATTCCTCTGAAACGTGCCGGGCGCTTGTTTTTAATTGAAGCCAGAATTGACGACCAGGTGGGTAACCTTATTTTCGATACCGGCGCTTCCGGACTGGTGCTTAACAGAACCTATTTCAGAAAATACGCCACTACCACCAGGTCAGGCGGCAGCGGAATAACAGGTTCATTCGATAAGGTTCTTAGGATTGTAGTAAAACGGATCGACATTTCGGAACTGTATTATGAAGATGTTGCCGCCGACATTGCCGATCTCGGGCATATCGAAGACCGGCGGGGAGTTAAAATACTCGGGCTTTTTGGCATTAATATGATTGATAATTTCGAAGTTGTTTTCGATGCAAATAATAACGAGCTGCAGCTGACCCGTATCGATAAACAAGGCAACCGCCTCATTTCCGGCCAACCGGAATTGAAATTCGACTTTTTACAGAAACTGGAAACGCGAAATAACATTTTACTGGTGAAAGGGACAATAGGGGACAAAACACTTAATTTTTGCCTCGATACTGGTGCCGAAACCAATGTTATAAGCAGCAGTGTTTCGAAAAAGGTATTGAGCACCATACAAATTAACCGGCGGTCGAATCTGGGTGGTGCCAGTTCCCGTTCAGTAGAAGTTTTATCCGGAACAATGAGAGAGTTCGAATCGGGCAGCCACCAGTTCGGCAGCATGGAAACCATTATTACAAACCTCGATGCCATGAGCGAAGCTTACGGATGCTCAATTGACGGAATGCTGGGATACGATTTCTGGCAAAAAGGTGTCTTTTGCTTTAATTTTGGCAAAAACGAATTCAGGTTCAGCATATGGAAAGGAGATAAAAAATGAAACTCAGGTTTATAATTATCCTGTTACTTGCCTTTGCGGCTCCTTCCCTGTATAGTGTAGCTCAGCAGACTGACAACGTATGCTATATCAACAACGACCGGATTTATTTTCAACTCGATAAACGTTGGTCGGATAAAACAAAGAAAGAAACCATTTCGCTTTTCAGCCTCGACAGCACCTTGATTGCCAATGCTTTCGCAGGAAGCACATCGTTTATAACTGACAGCATTACCTGGCAAATTACACGAATTGACGAAAACAGAGTCGAAATATCCAAGCCATTGGTTAGCCAGGAGGAATACCTGCCAAATGATGTTTTGCTTATTGACGACGACTGGTTTGTTAAACCCTTTGTTTTAAAACCAATGTTGTTTCCGCAAAAGAAATTTGGCGTAAATGAATTTGCAAAGGAACCAACCGTAAAATATGCTGACAGCATTGCACATTTTTACTTGCCGGGATTTCAGGATAAAAGGCAGGTATATCTTTCGGGCACATTCAACACCTGGAGTACCATGCAACATCCGATGCAAAAAACAGCTTCCGGATGGGAAATCAGCATGAAACTTGAGCCTGGGCGCTATTTGTATAAATACATAACTGATGGCCGCTGGATTCATGATCCCAATAACCGCCTAAAAGAATCGGATGGCGAAAGCGGGTATAACTCAATTTTGTATTGTTACAACCACGAATTCCGGTTAAAGGGATTTACTAATTCCCGCAAGGTGTATGTTACCGGAAGTTTTAACGGATGGAAAAATAAAGAACTTCGCATGAAACCGGTTGCCGGTGGCTGGAGCCTGCCAATCTACCTCAATAAAGGCACCCATGCCTATAAATATATTGTCGATGGAAATTGGATTACCGATCCGGATAACAGCGATACCAGGCTTGACGCTTATGGTAACATGAATTCATTTATGGGCATTGGCGACACATTGATTTTTAAGCTTTATGGATATTTGACGGCTGAAAAAGTAGTGCTTTCTGGCAGTTTTAATGCATGGAGCCACAATGAACTGGTGATGAATAAAACCAATGACGGCTGGGAACTGCCCTATGTGCTCGAAGCTGGAAATTACGAATATAAATTTATTGTTGACGGCAAATGGATTACAGATCCGGCAAATCCTCTTACAAGTGGCTCAGGGGATTTCATTAATTCGTGCATCACTTTTAAACCAAACTATACCTTCAGGCTGTCACAGTTCAGCAACGCAAATACAGTTTTAGTAACAGGAAGTTTTAATAACTGGGCCGAAGAAGGTTACCAGATGATAAAAGAAAATGGCACATGGACATATCCTGTGTATCTGAAACCAGGAAAATACTCCTATAAATTTATTATTGATGGCCGCTGGCTGATTGATCCTGCCAATGAACTGTGGGAAGAAAATGAATTCGGAACAGGTAATTCGGTACTTTGGATTGAACCTTGAGGATGGGTGATGTGAGATGCCCGAATTTACGTTTTGGGTTTTGGAACTTTGAATTTGGTACTTTCTCACGTTCCTCTCTCACCCTTTCTGCATAAGAAATCATTATGAGATTCTAAAAGTTCCAACTCCCGGATTCCCAGTAGGGACAAACGGAACACCATTTTCAAGATCGAACGTACGAAATTCTATCCTTTTCTCCTCGAACTTCTGTTTCCTCCAAAGAAACCCCAACCACCGCTTCCCAGCAGGAAACCGAATGCATACCACGCCCCGTTGTTATTCGGTGCATAAACTGTAATATCATCGCGGAACAGCATGGCTATCAGATCGAAAGGTGCAATAAATCCATGGAGCAATCCGCCAAGGAACCCATAGGTATGGCCGGTTAGGCAAGGAGTTACAACTTCCATATTTGAGCAACCGGTCAGAACTGCAATTACGGTAACAACGAAAACTGTAAAGAAAATGCGTTTAGTCCAGGTGAAGTTTCTCATATTTTTATGTGTTTGGAAATGGATTGACTATTTCGTTTTACCTACAAAGTCATTGATCAAGACGATAAAGTTATAACGTTTTTTGCGAATAAACATGTTGCTTTATGCACTTATTTCAATCAGCGGAATATATTGTTCCTTTCCAGCGAAATGTTGCAAAAGCTGTGTTTTAATGCAGTGAAGCGGAAACATTTTCAAGCAAACAACATAACAAGCAACTGTGCCGATACAATCCTCAAAAACATCACCAACGGATAAATGGTAGCATAAGCCACTGCCGGTGCCTCGCATTGCGAAATTGAATTGGCAAAAGCCAGCGCCGGCGGATCGGTCATACTTCCTGAGAGCAATCCGCTTACTTCAAAAAAACTGATTTTTAATACCAGTTTCGCAAATAGTCCGACGATAACAAGTGGTACCAATGTAATAACAGCTCCGTATCCCATCCAGATAAATCCATCGCCCGAAACCAGGGTTGGGATAAACCGTTCGCCGGCTTTAATGCCTACACTTGCAAGGAAAAGCACAATCCCGACTTCGCGCAACATTAGGTTAGCACTTGGTGTTGTGTACGATGCCAATGATATTTTATACCCGAATTTACTTATTAAAATAGCCACAATCAATGGCCCTCCAGCCATCCCAAGTTTTATCGGTGTAGGTATTCCGGGAATAACAATCGGGATGCTTCCAAATAAAACACCTAATAAAATTCCGATAAAAATCGGGAACAGGTTTGGTTCATTCAGGCGTTTGATAGAGTTACCTAATATCAAGCCCACGTTTTCGATCGCGCTTTCCTCACCCACGATTGTAATTTTGTCGCCTATCTGAAGTTTTAGCTTTGGCGAAGCCACCAGTTCGATGCCAGCCCTGTAAATCCGGGTGATATTTATACCGAAACGTACCCGTAAATTCAACGATTCGAGCGATTTGCCCGAAGCCGAGATATGTGTAACCAATACCTGTTTCGACATCAGCTTACCCGGTTGTGTGGCCAGGTCGATTTCACTTTTTTTACCAAACTGACTGACCAGATTGTCAATTTCTCCCTTCTGGGCAACAAAAAGTACAATATCGCCGGTATGCAACACCGATGCCGAGTTAGCCCCGGTAACTTCGCCGTTATGGTAAATGCGGGAAATAACTGTATCGTTTAGAAGCCATTCTTTCATATCTTCCACCTTTTTCCCGTTAACTGCCGGATTAGTGACGACAATACTTATTTTTTCGGGCAATGCTTCTTCGGGGTTCTGAAGCTCATTGTAATTCTTAAGTTCCTTTGCAATATCGGTCCGAGTTACTCTGCGGATTGCAAGCATAGTGATGATAATTCCCAGTACGCCAAAAGGATACGCCACGGCATATCCCAGACTGATATCAGGAATTCCGGAGGCCGAAGTACCCGAAGTAACCTCCTCAAGGGCCTGCTGGGCTGCGCCAAGCCCGGGAGTATTGGTAACAGCACCCGATAAAATGCCAACCATCACAGGCATGGAAGTACCGGTTACAAAATGCAGAATAACAGCTGTTGCCGCTCCCAAAACCACAATTCCCATTGCCAGGAGATTTAGCGTAACTCCACCTTTACGAAAGGAAGAGAAAAAACCGGGTCCAACCTGCAACCCGACTGCAAAAACAAACAAAATAAGTCCGAAATCTTTTGCAAAATCAAGCACCTTGTGATTGATGGCAAAACCAAAATGCCCGACAGCAATACCTGTAAACAGAACGAAAGTAATTCCCAGTGAGATATTTAACACTTTAATCTTGCCCAATACCACACCAATTGCAATAACAAAACTGTAAATGATAATTGTTTGTGCTACTGATTCTTTGGTAAACAAATCGTAAATCCAATCCATAATTTTAACTGTAAAAGTTATGCAAACTTAGCTCAATTGGAGATGTTATCGGAGAAAATGGCGATTAAAAAAGATGATTCTGCCACGAATTGCATGGGATTCTACTTTTTATGGGTCGGAAGACGGAAGTCAGAAGACCGAAGTTCCCTTGAAAATAATACTCGTTAATTTGATAGCAAGCAGGTTTGGGAAAGTTAATGGCCATTAAATCTTCTATTCGTAATAGGATAATTGTTTTTTTTTACGCTTCCGACTTCGGTCTTCTGACTTCCGACAAAATATTATGTCCAATTAAATAACAGTAGAGCCAAAAAATATTACCGGTTTTTCAGCCTCATATCCGTAAAATATCTATTTATATTCACTTTTATGAATACATTTGCACTCTGAAAACAATAAGTCAGCCACAAACATCTAACGTAACCTATACTATGAACTTTCATCTAAAAATGTTATCCTTCTTTGCAGGTATAGCCCTTATAGCGGCTTCGTGCAATTCCAACAGCACTGTTGACGAAAACCTTGCGCCTAACGTACATAAAGTAAAAATTGAAGAAGTTATTCAATCGAGCAATTACACATACCTGCTTGTTTCGGAAAAAGATCAGGAAAAATGGATTGCAATAAGCAAAGCTGAAGTGGAAAAAGGCAAATATTATTATTATGAGCCGGGCATCGAAATGACCAATTTTGCCAGTAAAGAATTAAAAAGAACTTTCCCTGCTATCACTTTTGTTGATAAATTCAGCGATCAGCCTATTGTTGCCAAAATTACCATGGCCGATTCGATGAAAGGGAAACAAGCAGCTGAACCAAAAGAAGGAATAAAAGTAGAACCAGCAAAAGGGGGCATTTCAATTGCTGAGCTTTACACCAACAGGGAATCGTATGCCGGAAAAACCGTTAAAATCAGGGGCGAAGTTGTAAAATACAGTCCTGATATTATGAAAACCAATTGGGTGCATATTCAGGACGGTACAAACAGCGAAGGTTCGTTCGACCTCACAATTACTACCGACGATGTTACCAAAGTTGGTGATGTTGTAACCTTCGAAGGAGTTGTGACTTTGAAAAAGGATTTCGGAGCTGGTTACTATTACGAAGTGATAATTGAAAAAGCTAAATTGCTGACGCAGATGTAGTTTACTCCTGTTTACAATGAAATTAAAAATCCCTTGCTAAAATAGTGAGGGATTTTTTTTTGACTGAACATTTATATTGATTAAACCGACCTAGCAGGATTTGCTCGGCAGGATCAGCTAAGTGGGATTTGCTCGGCGGGATTTGTAACTTAGCGAAGCGATCTCATCAGCCATAGGCTGATAATCCCGCTGCAGGGAGTTCCGGATTTGTAATCCGGCTAATTACATTTTAAATTTTTCTGCACTTTACCCAATATTCTTATCTTCTGGCGTATGTATTTCCAGGTAAAGTTCTTCCACCTTCTTCCGTGCCCATGGGGTTTTGCGTAAAAACTTCAGACTCGACTGTATACTCGGATTCTCAATAAAGCAGTTTATCTTTATTAATTTACCCAGGATTTCCCATCCAAAATGATCCACAAGCCGGATGAGGATTGTCTCAAGACTGATTCCGTGTAATGGATTGTTCTTTTGTTCTGCCATTAAAATTATTGATTATCGATTCCTAATATAATTGCAAAGATAGGTTATGAATGAATTATAGTACAATTTCTTTCTTTAAGAGTGAATCAATGTTCCTAAAGCTCAAATATCTCTATACTTCACGGAGTTTCACGATAATGTATTTCACATTTTTCTCCTCAAAGTAAGCAATAAATTTTAAGATAAATTTCAGGAATTTCCCGGGAGGATTTTTGATAACAGAACCAAAAGCTGATACAGCTTCGTCAGCCAGGTCAATAACCGGTTTTTGGCCGTGGACCGGCAATACGGCAAGTACGCAAGCCAGGTTCCACGATTGCTCACGCGCTTTGGACATACTGAAATTCACAATCAATTCATCGGTATTTTTGCCTGCCAGGTCGAGCAGAAACATAAGCCGCGAAACTTTCGAAACCCTTCTCTGCATCTCGTTTACAAGTCCGCTTAGAATCTGGTTCACTTTCATAAAATCGGTCTTAAGCAATGGAAGTTTGTCAGCGGGTGCAATTGTGGCTGCAGCAATACCCAAATCGAGGTTTATGTGTGCATTCATACCTAACATAAGATGCTGCATTATAGTAATACTATCGTTTTTCGCATTAAAAGCAGCCATCCACGAGGAGGAACAGGTTTTTCCTGCCCGATACTGCTGATATGCTGTTAAATACAGATTAGCAAATTCAACATCCAGAAGTTCCATACGCTCGTTGTCCCCGAATTGATTTTCGAGTATTGCTTGCTTTATCTGCGCTGTAGTTCTTCGATAAACATAAGCGAATATCCCCAGGAAATTATTGTCGGCAACAGTTTCGTCAATTATCAGGTCGAGTTCATTCAGAACTTCATCAATCGTTTTTGCAGGTATTGCCATAGGAATAGCTTATTTTTCCAAATAAACCTGATTTGTCCGGAATGTGTTCATTTCAATCCCCTGTTAAAGCAAAAAAAAAGGATCCCTCATCAGGACCCCTTTTTCAACTTTCAATTAATAATCTTTTTACTCAACGATTTGCAACTCTTTTATCAGGTTACTGGCACCTGCATATTTTTCAATTACAAAAAGTACGTAACGGATATCCACGTTGATGGTACGCTGAAGTTCAGGTTCGAAAAGGATATTTCCGCTCATAGCTTCCCAGTTTCCGTCGAAAGCAATCCCGATGAGGTGTCCATCGGCATTCATAACCGGGCTTCCTGAGTTACCGCCTGTAATGTCGTTATCGGTAAGGAAACAAGTGTAGAGTTTGCCATCCTCGGCATAGCGGCCATAATCTTTTTTATTATACAGTTCTTTGAGTTTGGCCGGTACGATAAACTCTTCGTTCTTCGGATCTTCTTTCATCATTACACCATCGAGTGTTGTGTAATAATTGTAATGAACTGCATCAGCAGGATAATAATCAAGTACTTTACCGTAAGTCATGCGCAGCGTGCTGTTGGCATCAGGATAAAAACTTTTGGTAGCATCCATTTCGCGGAGAGCGGCAACAAAAAGGCGTGATGCTTTTTTGTTTTTTGCACCGAGTTCCTGGCTTGTTTTCTGTAAAACTTTAAAGGAATCCATAAATGAGTTGTAAACCACTAAAGCCGGATCTTTTTGCATTTTTTTCAGATTTGGCTTTTCGAGGAAAGCATTAAATTTGGCTTCGGTGTAGAAAAACGAATTTTCGAACATATCGGCAACATATTTTTTAATATCGCCTTTGTAGTCCTTATTAATGGTCTGAAAAATAGCCGGTTGCTGTGCCGCAGGAACATTATCGCGGAATAAAATCAATAGGTCAGCAAGTATGTTTTGCTCAATCGTATTGTTATACTCTTTAAAATGTTCTTTTGACGACTCTTTGTATTTCTCCATCTGTTTTTTCAGATCGTCACCTTTAGCACCGGTTTTCAGCACAGTTTCAATAGCTGTTGCCTGACCAGGATAAGGAAATGCTTTGGATCCGAAGAACAGGATTTGTGTGTACCACAATTGCTGGTATAGATTCTGATCTTTGTACTGTTTGTAAATGTCGGCATAAGTGGTGAGTACTTCGCCGTATTTGGCTTTGCGGGCAGGATCAGCTTCAATCCAGGTTTTAAGTCTGGCTTCGAGTTCCTGTTTTTTCTGTATAACATCAAGGCGCTTCAAATCACGTTCTTCACCCATTTTGTTTTTCCAGAAATTGGCGAGTCCGGCGTATGTGCTTGCATACTGAATACGAACTGCATTATCAGCATCCATGCCGGCTTTCTGATTCTCCAGAACAATACCAAGACCTTTAACAATAACAGGATTCATATCATAAAGCGTTGCATCAACAGCCCATGAATTGCGGTAACGATCGGTTGTGCCAGGGAAACCCCATATCATGGCAAAGTCATTTTTCTTATATCCTTTTATCGAAACAGGAAGGAATTTTTTGGCAGCCATCGGCACATTATCTTTCGAATATTCAGCCGGCGAACCATCAGGTGCAGTGTAAATACGGAAAATGCTGAAATCGCCGGTATGACGTGGCCACATCCAGTTGTCAGTATCGCCGCCAAATTTACCAATCGACGAAGGAGGAGCTCCAACCAGGCGAACATCACTATATTTCTGATAAACAAACAGATAATACTCGTTGCCGTTAAAGAAACTTTTTAATTCAACGTCATATTTCCCATCTTCTTCTGCGGCTTTTTTCAGCTCTTTTACTTTTTCGGTGATGGCTGTGGCACGGGCAGTTTCGTCCATATCATCGGTAATTTCACCTAAAACAGCTTTGGTCATGTCCTCCATTCGCACGAGGAACGAAACAAACAGACCTTCATTAGGAAGTTCTTCCGATTTATTCATTGCCCAAAAACCATCGGTAAGGTAATCGTGGTTTATTGAGCTATGGTTCTGGATAACGTCGTATCCGCAGTGGTGGTTGGTAAAAAGCAGACCTTCGGCTGAAACAACCTCGGCAGTGCAAAATCCGCCAAGACTTACAACGGCATCTTTCAAACTTGAGTGGTTGATGCTGTATAGCTCTTCAGCGGTAAGGTGAAGACCCATTTTCTGCATATCAACATAGTTTAACCTTTCAACGAACATGGGAAGCCACATGCCTTCGTCGGGGGTATTGGCTGCTTTGGCGAAAACCGCTGTAAGCAAACAAAAAGCAAGTACGATTTTTTTCATTTTTATCTGATTAATTTAAGGAATAAAACGCAAAGATAAATTTATAGTTCGAAAAATTTACATTCTCCGATCCTCATAACGCTAATCCTATGCAAGTTGACGTAATTCGTCTGTAAGTTGGCAAAACAATTCTGTAAAAAACCGGTATTGCCTAATCTGTTTCAAAATCTGTGCTTTAAAGATTTCGGTGCGCTGCACCTTGAATCATATTATTCTATACTACTACAAATATTCCGGTGCTCTGCACCTTAGTTTCTTTTGCCAGTATTGAGACAAAATGAAGCCACAGAGTGGCGAACCCCGCAGGGCTCGACGAAGTCAAATATTTGTAGTCTGGCGAAAGAGAGCATGATTTAAGGTGCAGCGCACCGAAATCTAAAACAATTATTATTTCGACTAAATTATTTAATAAAAATTCGTCATTCCCAGATTACCGTAGTTCACAAAATTGTAATCAACAAAAACCAAAACCCGCCAGAACCATAATCCTGGCGGGCTTTTAAAAAATCATTTTGCTAAATATCATTCTATTATCATCTCCTCGAGTTCGCCCCTTGTCTCCCCTCTCCTTAGTCCCCTTGTCCCCTTGTCCCCTTGTCCCCTTGTCCCCTTGTCCCCTTGTCCCCTTGTCTCCTTGTCCCCTTGTCCCATTCTCCTACAACCCCAATGCCTCCACCCCCTGTTCAAAAACCACATCTTTCGGAATATTGGCTTCTTTCAGTTTATCGAGCCCTGCTTGCAGTTCAGGACGGATTTTTCC
>Ga0209800_10003103_pt1 | contig 13660 bp, 11 predicted proteins | sample Higcelweek8metaG_FD_187174 | JGI IMG/M metagenome (GOLD analysis project Ga0209800, IMG submission 187174) | Freshwater pond sediment microbial communities from the University of Edinburgh, under environmental carbon perturbations - High... | ecosystem: Environmental > Aquatic > Freshwater >...
ACTTGGCTTACAGGTACACTTTGCAATCAGTATCTTTGAAAGTCTTGTGATAAGAACATCTTCACGTAAAGGCATGCAGAATCGCAGCATCAATACAAATCCCCGTGTATCAGAGGTGAGAGCTTCTTTCATCACGACACTTTTGTCAAGTACACGGGCAGTGGCGATTGAATACAGACGCGCTGTTGAATAATAGACAAACCCGAACATCACAGGCCCGGTCAGATTTATATACACACAGAACATATTGATCGCAGTATACGCAATGGCAATTAAAATGAACTGGGAAACGCCATAGAACTGATCAAGCTGCCCGCCGCTTCCCCGGCGGTAAAAAGCTGCGGCCGTAATCCAGAGAATTGCAAGTGTAACAAGCAGATAGACGTAAGGAATATCAGGTACACGAAGCCAGTCACCGCTTCGCAAATTGTCAATTGCAGTCGCGAGTATCTCGACACCTGGAAACTGCCTGTCCGGAGCAGTCACCTTTATATCAAAAAGGCCTGGAGCTGTGGAGCCGATTATCACTATCTTGCCTGTAAATTCATTCCAGGACCGTACCGATTTTTCAATTCTCATATCGCTATACACATCGGCAAAACTTATATATTTATATGTAAATGGTTTACCCCGCCAGTTGATAAGCATCCTGTCAGGCACATGAGCCGTAGAGCCCAGGCCCCGTGCGACAGCCAGCGGAAGCGACGGCAGTTCATAACCACTCTCTTTGTAAAGAACCGGATACTCCCGGGATACACCGTCGGGATCAGGCACAATATTGTTGAAACCCAGCCGCCCTGATTCCTGAACTGATTTGAAAAATGGAATTATTACCGCAATTTTTGCCGAAGTGTCAATTACTCCGGCAGGATGAGCCCCCGGAATAAGACCTGCATTCAGGCGGCTTGCAGTATCTGCTGAAGCTGCAAGCCGGATCATTGGAAACCATGTATTATAAGTTTTACTGATCACTTCATCGAAATAGGCATCTGATTCCGCATTGTAAATGTCAGGATCACTGAACATTATGTCAAACACTACAGCAGAAGGTTTCTGTTCATTGATTTTCTCGACAAACTCACCAAAAACCTGCCTTGGCCATGGCCACCTGCCGAATTCCGGAGCCATGGCTGCAAGGGTCTTTTCGTCTATGTCAACAATTATAATATCCTGTGACGGCTTTGCGACCATAAAACGGGCATTTACCATTGCGTCAAATGACTTGTTACGCATTCCGACAATCATATGTGTGGTAAAAAAATCCACTGCAGCCGCAACAGTAAGAAGTACCGCCACAAAAATATAGAACCGGTTCTGAAATCGCCTGCCGATTCCATCCGGTATTAAAAGCAATTTACGTCGTAATTCTACAAGGAATCTGTTCATTTAACCCCAAAACCAGTCTTTGTTATGAAATGAGTTTATTATAGTTTAATAATTAAACACTTTCATCTGTTTTCTGAACTGAATCAAATTCGTTTTTTCCAATCTCACCCATACTTTCTGCAAGTGAGATGAAAATAAATGCAAACCTGACTTTTTCAGCACTGTTTTTAAGTGGTTCAATCCTGAAATTGATATTTCTTGCTGTCTCCCGCTGAGGAAGCTGAAGAATAGCGGTGCCCTCTTTTGTTATGGCATCCCTGAAAGTGGTTAAAAGAAAAATGCGGATAAACCGTGAATTTGCATCCTGTCTCTCAATTGTATCATAACTGTATGACTCCTGATTGACATTATACATTTCCTGCGCGGCCGGGTTAAAACGAAACATCTTCTTTTCCATATCAGCAATAATAATCCCCTGATCGCTGTTACGAAAAAGTAAATCCATCGCCCGAAAACTCATGCCAGTGCGTTCTGATCTGAGATTATCATAAGTCCGAAGCTGATCCGCAGCTTTATTGATTAGAATTGTCAAACTTGACAATTCATCATCAAGCCAGTCCAGATCACGAATTCCTGTGCTGTAATCATTTGCAAGAAGTTTACGAAAAAAAGCCTTGATACGGACATGGAATCTGAACATCCGCAGTGTAAGAAATACTGCGCACAAACATTGTATAATAAATACTGCGAAAACGGCAATACTGACAGTTGCGGAATGCGCAATTTCTGTAAAAAACAGAAAACTGCAGCCAATACTGATTATCAGAAAAACAATCCAGAATACCCACACCGGAATACCGAGATTTACGGACACTTTCATCAGCTATCCTTTGATAAATTTTTCAATATCACGGTCTGCTCCTGCGACAAGCAGTACTGTATCTTCCTCCAGCTTTTCATCAGATGACGGTACATTATCAATGGACTCCCTGAGAGTCCTTTCTCCCATATCGTCAATTGCAGGAATGAACTTTTTTATGGCTACAATATTGACCTTGTATTTTTCACGCGGATTTATCTGCCTCAGTGTCCTGCCAATATAAGAATCAGGAATTTTTATCTCAGCAAGACTATGCCCCTCTGCAAGCGGAATATACCTGCCAAGACTCGCAGATACAAGCGTCTGCGCGATTGTCTTCCCCATCTCCTCTTCAAGGTTTATTATATCGTCAACCTCAATGGTCTTTAATATCTCAAGCTGCAGTTCGGTAATGGCCCTGGCCCAGATTTTTTTTACACCCATTTTTTTTAATAGAAGCGTAGTAAGCAGATTCGCCTCGACATCTTCACCAATGCACACAACCGCCACATCAACATCACGGATAGCCACAGATTCAAGTGCCGCACGGTCAGTTGAATTGAGTGTCACTGCGTATGCCACGGATTCTTTTATCTCTTCAACCCGTTCTTTCACTTCGTCAATAGCAAGAACACGTGCCCCGCGTTCTGTCAATTCACGTGCCACAGTACTTCCGAATTTTCCAAGTCCAATTACTGCAATACTTCGCATCTGTACTCTCTCCTATCCAATCATCACACGTTCTTCGGCATAGGTATATTCAGCTTTCCGCTGATTAAAAACAAGTGCATATCCTATTGTTAGTAAACCAAGACGTCCAATAAACATAAGTATCATTATAAGAACTCTTCCGGGTTCAGAAAGTTTCGCAGTTATCCCTGTCGAAAGTCCAACTGTAGCCCCGGCACTCACTGCCTCAAAAAGAATATCAATCATTGGCAATTTTTCAATAACAAGCAGTACCATTGTAAATATAGTAAGCAACAGTATGTAAAATATCAGGAGTGTTGTAGCTTTCTGTATAGTTTCATGAGGTATTGTACGTTTTAAAATTTCAACATTTCTATTCTGGCTGAATCCATTTGTCATGGTTCTCCAAAGTACAGCAACAGTCGTAGTCTTAAGCCCCCCTCCGGTCGAACCCGGAGATCCCCCGATAAGCATAAGAATCATTGTAAGAAAAAGTGTTGCCGGTGTCAATAGTGATATATCACACGTATTAAATCCTGCAGTTCGTGAAGTGACAGACTGAAATATTGACTGAAGAATACAGGTCATGGGATCAGAGCTGAACGCCGCCGAACCGGCTTCAAAAATGAATATACACATAGTTCCTATTACAACAAGTAAACCAGTTACAATAAAGATAATAACTGTCTGAATACGTAATCGGGGCCGTACACCATGTTTACCATGTGAAAAACGGGCCTTTATCCTGTCTGAAATATCATGAACCGCCATGAAACCGAGACCGCCGCAGATAATCAGAGAACAAATTACAACATTTGTGCCAATATCAGATGCAAACCCCATCAATCCGTTGCTGAACGTGGAAAAACCTGCATTACAGAATGCTGAAACTGAATGAAACAGTCCATGATAGGCACTCTCTGTTATTGATCCGAATTCCGGATACCATAAAATAGTAAGAATAGCCGCCCCGAAAAGCTCGACTATTATTGTCATCTTGACAATAAACCGGATTGTGCGGATAGCGCCGCTCAGTTCATCCCTGTCCAGAACATCATGCATTACAATCCGCTGATTGATTCCAACTTTTCTACCCATGAGTATAAAGAGAAATACTGAAAATGTCATAATGCCAAGTCCGCCGATCTGTATCAAAAAAAGAATGACAATCTGACCGAATCTGCTGAAATGAGTTGCTGTATCCTGTACAGAAAGTCCGGTTACGCACAATGCGGATGTCGATGTGAAAAGCGCATCAAGCAGAGACAGACTTTTCCCTGGTGCTGATGAAACCGGCAGAGTCAGAATAATCGCACCGGCACAAATGACAAAAAGGTAACTGACAATCATTAATTGTGCAGGTTTGAATCCTATTGCAGAAATAAATATCGTTATTTTTCGTATGCGTGATATCATCAGATAAGAAACCACTGTCAGCATTGCCATAACGTAAACATTGTAATTATTTATCCCGCTTATCAACAGTAGAATCGGAATAATTGCTGCAAAATCAATCAATTTTGCTTTAAAATATGCAATTTTTTTTGAAACCAGCAAAAATCTGATTAAAATATCGGATAAGAACAGAAGCAGAATACCTGAATTTATTCTCTTAAGTATAGGCAGCCACGGTTTAAAAAAGTCAATCTGTTCAAACATAAGCATAAAAAAGGCAAATAGCGCTGCGATTCCAATGAAAACATCTGCATATTTTAAAATAACTGAATAATGTTCTCTTGATTTTCCTGCTGTTTTATCTTTTTTTTTCACTGATCTCTCAACGCTATATTAATATTAGAAGTCCCTACGGCTGTTATTATGTATCAATTCATTATACCGCGCAACATTAAAGATACATCATCCAATGCATCTGTGTCAAAAACTGTAGAGATGTCCGCCCGGACGTCTCTACAGTTTTTGAATCGCAAAGTATTTACCGCTGCGAACTATACCCGCCAGATATTTTTACAAACTGTATTATTTCCCTTTTTTATGATAATATATTATCTTGAAAGTAAGGTTCTTTTCAATCATATATGTTTAAAATCCAAATGCTTTCGAAAGTTGTGCAGTAACGATTTAGTTTAACAAGTTTTTATTTAAAAAAATCTTATGCAAAATACCCTGTCTTATTTATAAGAAAAAAAGTTCACATATGAGAACCAAACTATATAAAAGACAGAAAACAGAGTAAAATAAATACAAAAGGAGAATATATATGTCAACAAGTGATACCATAAAGAAATCTGATGATATTGAGATTATTGATATTACCCCTTCAAACATTGCTGACTATGGAGTATGCGGGTATAAGGATGTCAAAAAGCAACTTGAATTGAGAAGAAAAATTGACTGGTATAAAGAATATTACCCCAGAGGTTTAAGGATAAAGGGACTTATTTCAAAATCCGGCGGATATCAGGGAATGATTGAATATATTCCAGGCAAATATGCGCACCGGCCTGTAAACGCAGATGGATACATGTTTATTCACTGCGTTTTTGTGGGGTTTAAAAATGAATTTAAGGGAAAGGGTTATGCGACGCTGCTGCTTCGTGAATGTATTAAAGATGCAGAGACTGATAAAATGAACGGCGTTGCCGTAGTGACAAGAAAAGGTTCATTCATGGCCAAACGTGATATTTTCATTAAAAACGGATTTGAATCTGTAGATAAAACAGAACCTGATTTTGAATTATTAGCTTTGAAATTTGACAACAAGTCAAAAAATCCTTCCTTCAGGAAACTATCTCCCGTAAATTATCCTGACGGATTGACAATTTTCCGGTCTGCACAATGTCCATATTCAGTAAAAAATGTTGATTCCATAATTAAAACTGCTGAGAAAATGAAGCTTAAAACCAACTTGATTGACATGATGGATTTCGAAACTGTTCAGAATACACCATGTGCATTTGGTACTTTCTGCATAGTAAAAGACGGAGAAGTCATAAGTCACCATCCGATCAGCAATACACGATTTGGAAACATAATGAAATCCATGAAATGATTTTTTTATAGCCATATCAGATCATTTTCATGATATTGTGCAATTTTTAATATTGACAATACAACAGGCCCGGGGTTTTATCTGGTATCAGCGTTGACACGCACAACGTTGCCGTAGATACGTCCGGCCGGACGTATCTACGATGGTGTCAATAAAAATCAACCGCACTGTTTATGCCAAAAAACGATATCGTCATGATTCAAATTATAAAATGTAAATTGAAATCAGCCGGAATGCAGACAATTTTCAGAAGAGAAAAAATTACAGGGGCCTGATAAATTCAGACCCCTGTACCAGTAATCACCATCCGCTAAAACTTAAGGACTTCGGGGTAAACCAGACTGATCCCGTATGTTGACACAGCGGCAGTGCCGACAGTTATTGTAACACTACTCATACTTACAGCTCCAAAGCGGTTACAGGCGCCAAGGCTGTCCCTTACACATAATCGAACAAGCAGAAGATCCGATCCATGCCATAACATTTTATCAATTTTAACAGTACTGTCCGGTGAACTGCACTGCAGCGCTCCGGATGTAATGTATGTGTCCATAGGGTGGCTGAACTGCACAAAAAGATCATACACCGACGAATCAGGAGTAAGAATGGAATCATTCCAGCGGCCGTGACGCTCAACAAACGGTCTTGCATCCCACAGGTGATATGCAGTTCTTACAGTCCAGTACGACAGATCCCTTGACGGATCAGCAGTGATTACCGCCTTTTCACCGGGCGCCACGACAAGCTCTTCTATTGTCAATGCACCTGCATCGCTTTTAAATACTGTCAATGCCTTGAATCCTGAAGGGACCGAATCGAAACGGATTACTCCGGAGCTGTCAACAGTTGCGGTATACTCTGTACCTGTGATTCTTGCGCTCACAAGATATGGCTTTGTCGTATCAGGTAAAGTATACAGATTCACTGTCATACCTGAAAGATCAGCAAGCCTGAGATCTGCCTCATTATCACCGCCGTCTATGACAACAGGCATACTGATGCCTTTTTTGTCAAGCGTAGCAGTAATAACGTACTCACCCGTCACTATGTCATCAAAATAGAATGTCCCTGCATTATCACAGATTGCCGTATCAAACACCCGGTTGTTTATCACAATTATTATTCCATTGCCGGATATTGTATCAGGAGCCCCTTTGTCAAGAGGCAGCTCACAATACCTGCCGATGACAACACGTGCACCTGAGGCTCCTTTACTATCAGTAGTTTTCACAGATCCGCTCAGAGATCCCATGACTGTATTGCCTGGATTTCCGATATCCGCACCGCCGCCGCACCCTGTAAAAAGGGCAAGACATACCATTCCTATTGTAAACATCATTTTAAATGTCGTAATCACAAATCCTCCCGCTCGTCAGTAAGACGAGCCGCCCGGTCTGTTATGACAAGCGGAAATAACTGGAAATTGAGCTGATAGATCTGGTCTGCACCCTCGCTGTTTGATGCAAGCGTGAGGGCTTTCCTTCTAAGATCCCTTAACATTGCGATAATACTTTTCGCATCTTCCTTTTTAATGCGCAATGTCGTACCGCTCACCTCACGTTCATCAGACGGGAATCGTGTCATGGATTCCGAGCCAAGCTGAATCATCTGACGGTGAAATTCGACAACCTTTACAGATCGTACACACTCATCTGTTGCGAGTGTTTTATTGACCGAATGATACACACCGTCATTTTTCTCAATCAGACCAAGCCTTTTTAAAAGATGCATCGAATCAAGAGCTTCCTGGGTGCTGATGTGCGGATTCAGTACACGACTGATCCACTTTGATGAATTCTTATAATCCGGAAGCTCCACAAGTTCCCTGATTGCCAGATGATACCATCTGGAAAATATGTCATATTTTTCCTCATCAATGCGTGACGGATTATCAGCGCGTTTAAGTTCGAGAAGCTCATTTAAATATTTCTCACGCTCCTCAAGTGATCCGGTCTGATTGAAAAGTACAAGTGTAAGAAAGTAGTGGCGCTTTATGCCTTCTATTTTGAGTGCTGATGCAAACTTATTGGCAGATTCCAGACTCAGGTTTCGTTTGCCATCAATAACATGCTTGAGCGCTGTCGGTGATTTGAACCCTGCTTTCTGCACAATATAGCGGTTTGTGAATACAGGCGTACGTTTTCTTTCATGCGCAACAAGATCCTGCAGATACTTGCGGTAATCATAATAAGTGAAAATATCCGGAGCTATGCTGTTTTTTTCCTGTTGCTTTTCCATATCAATAGTATACATCCGTTGGCATGCACGTATGTAACAAAGTATCTGTTTTTTTTAGAAAATGTATTCTTTTGGAATACAAAATATCTACCAGTCTGCACAATTACGACCCGTTAATTATATCATTATAAGTAACAGCAATAATTTTTATTCAAACCCGCAATTTAGTAAATTATAATTAAGGTTATGTAAGCGGCCTGTCAGAATATTCTCTGAGGAGGTAATCATGAATTCAGGAACAGTACTTTTGCTCATTGCACTGATGAGCAGCGTGAGTTTTGCACAGACAAAAGAGGCATACGATACAGATAACGGAAGCTCTGCATCAAAAAAAGGTCTGCTTGACCCGTCACGGTTTTCAATGCAGAACAGCCTGAGTTTTGGTATGGCAAGCTACTCCGGGGAATCAAACCTCAAATCACAGAGCCTTTATACCACAATGCTTCAATATCAGTTCAATGCGCCTGTAACAGTAAACCTGAATTTCGGGCTTCCCATCCATTCTACTGTATCAAGTGCCCGTAACCTTAACTACGACAACCTGAAGTCTCTTGACTACTTTAAAAGCATGCCTGTAAGCGCATCATTAAGATGGCAGCCGACACAAAACATGCTTTTTCAGGTAAATATTGAAAAAAACACTTATAACAATTACTACAACAGCGGATTATTTCCGTGGTATTCTAATTATTACCGGGGAAGTATTTTTGATGAAGAACCACTATACAGAAAAGAGAGTGAAAAACCGAGGAAGTGAGTCAGCAGTCAGTCTTAATCACAAGCAACCAGTATCATACCTTAAACCCCTGCAAGAACATCAACATCTGACTGCTAACTCCTGAACAGGCCCTGAAACCTGCCTGCTACTCTTTCTTTTTCCTGAAGATAAAATCGCTGGCAGAGTAGCCATTATCGGATAACTGCTCAGAGTCCGTCAGTGTAAACATCTTACGAACTTCCTCAGAATCATTTTCACTGACAATCATTGAATCAATCAATCCGTAATCAACACTTTCATCAGACGTTTCAGTAACAGCATCATGCATTTTCTCTAAATTTGCTCCCACTTTCTGCCACAGCTCAATTGTCTTTATGGCATGTCCTTTACGTGGAAAAAAATTATTCATTGAACGTGCAATTTCCGCATCGACATCTTCCTGACTGAGTTCATAGTACTTCCTGAAATAGTCGTACAGCTCAGTTTTGGAATTCCAGCGGAATTTGGTTGTTCTCGGTATTAGCATGGATTCCATTAAGTATCCTCCTGGTAACATCATTCTATATTTAATATAATCAAAAAAGTTGATTTTGTATCACTTTATTTTTATAAAATGACATTTTTTTTCCAGGTATAAAAACAAATGCAATTATCACAGTGATGATGCAATAATTGTTTTGCAGCCGACAAGAGATTTAATACATTCTGCATGACTTATATTATCAGCTATACCAAGTATTGTGGATCCCGATCCGCTCATCATTGCCGCGTGACAACCTGCATCAAGCAATTGCTTTTTAATAATATTCAATTCCGGATATTTTTTAAAGACAGTCAGTTCAAAATCATTATGCATCAGGGGGAAAAAGGCATCTGATGATTTCTCGCAAAGCGCAGTTTTCATATTCTGTGTTTTTGAAACAGATTTACCAATAATATTGTAATCAATTCCCTGATATGCATCTCTGGTTGACACTCCGAATTCAGGAACAACAAGAACAAAAGTAAAGTGCATATTGTGTTTAACCGGTTCAATTATTCCGGTTGCCTCAGTATCGAATGCCGTATTAGCGGTAAAGTAAAAAGGGACATCCATCCCAAGCCTGCGTCCAAGCTCCATAAGTGTTTCACTTGTCAAATTAAGTCCCCATAATCCGGAAAGCATTGATAATGTTGTAGCTGCATTGGCACTTCCGCCGGCCAGCCCCCCCATGACAGGAATATTCTTATCAATACAGATTTTTACATTCCCGCTGATACCATAGGTTTCCTTGAGCAGTACTGCGGCTTTCCAGCATATATTCGATTCATCACATGGTACAAGCGGATTATTACATTCAATTTTCATTGTATCAGATTCATCAATCGAAATAGAGTCATGCAGATCAATTTTATGTTTTATGATTCCAAGCTCATGGTACCCGTTAAAAGGCCCGCTTTCAATTTTCCGTATAATATCCAGTGCAAGTGTTACACGTGTATAAGACCGTTCAACCATAATTACCTTTCAATTTTTTTGTATGAGAAGACATTGAAACAAATCAATAGTTTATATAAGATTTGCTGCAATCAGACAGTAAACGTAGCGCCAATACGGATAAAAGTCCTTTATTTTCTACTGTTTTCAATGTACAATTTTATCATAAGATTGATCTGATAAAATTGAATTTTATATAATTTCAGTATCTGATTCATCACAAAATAAATTAAAACACACTTAAAAGAACAAATAGCTCCACTCATAATCGCTGCATGTGAGAGTGGTAAAGGCATAACAACTATGAATGCGATCGAAGAACGAAGAAAAAATCCACGTATTGAGGTGGATTATGTAACTGTTGAGGTATACCGCGAAAAGTCGTTTACAACTGACCATGCTGAAGTTTGCCCAGTTGTCAATTTAAGCGCTACAGGCATGCGTTTCAGTTCAGACAGAAAATTTGATGACAAGCAGAAGCTGCGATTGACATTTGTATTACCGGAGTCGATGATAGTAATACGTGTAAATGCACAGATCATGCATACATCTGAAATGGATCATCAGAATTGCCACTTTGGTGTCAAGTTTACAAATCTTGGTGATACAGAACAGAGACAGATCAACCATTTTATACAAAAATTACTTGTAGAACATGTATGATTATTGATAAAAATCATTTCTGAAACTTATTGATTACTCAGTATCAGTTCCTTTCAAAATCAGACTTTTGAGAAATCAGATGTCTGATATTTTTTCAGTTATACAATTTACATCTGCTAAAATTATATTTTTCAATTGACTTGAATCGTTTCTGCTGTTATATTAAAAGCATGAACAGAATTTATATTTATTTCTCTTATAGTATTACACCGACATACACCAGTCTCATGTCATTATTACCCCTGTCCAGCCTATCCCTATACCTTCTAAAGCTATTCCTTAGAACCTGAGCACTTGTAAATAATCTCATTATATATACAGGCCGGCTCAGTGAGCGGGCCTTTTTTTATTGCAAAAAAATATTTAAATTTTACAGGAGATAATCATGACAACTTATGTACCTTCACAGACTTTCAGTTATGAAAACCGCTCATGGCCGTCACGGACAATTAAAAGTAAACCTGTCTGGTGCAGTGTAGATCTGCGGGACGGGAATCAGGCACTGGCAAATCCTATGAAACCTGGGCAGAAAATGGTGTTTTTCAGACAGCTTGTCGCAATGGGGTTTAAAGAGATCGAGGTCAGTTTCCCTGCAGCATCAAAGGATGATTTTGACTTTACACGTACAATTATTGAAGATGGCGTCATCCCCGATGACTGCGCAATACAGATATTGACGCAGGCAAGACCGGCGCTGATAAAACGTTCCTTTGAGGCCATCAACGGTGCAAAAAAAATCATTCTTCACGTTTACAATTCGACATCTCCGGCACAGCGCGAAATCGTCTTTCACAAGTCGCGCAGTGAGATTATTTCAATAGCAGTTGATGCTGTCAGGCAGATAAGGGATCTTTCGAGCGCCCATGGCAGTTCAGTCACTCTGGAATATTCACCGGAAAGTTTTTCGCAGACAGAAATCGACTTTGCAGTTGAAATCTGCAACAGAGTTGTTGAAACATGGAATCCGGTGGATAATGAAAAGGTCATTATAAATCTTCCGTCAACAGTTGAAGTGACAACGCCCAATGTTTTTGCTGATCAGATTGAGTATATGATTGACAACTTTGACAGAAGGGACAGAATCGTCACAAGTGTGCATACACATAATGACCGCGGCTGTGCAGTTGCGGCGGCTGAAATGGCACTCCTTGCAGGAGCGGATCGCATTGAAGGTACATTGTTTGGAAATGGGGAACGCACCGGAAATGCCGATCTGATGACTTTGGCACTTAATCTTTACTCACAGGGAATTGATCCAGGAATTGACATTTCAGACATCATGCAGATACGCGATACATTCGAGACCTGTACTTCAATGACTGTACCGCCGCGCCATCCGTATGCCGGAGAACTTGTATTTACAGCGTTTTCCGGATCGCATCAGGACGCAATCAGTAAAGGACTGACTCACTATAAAAAAGTCGGAGGCGTATGGAACATTCCATATCTTCCTGTTGATCCGGCAGATATAGGCAGATCCTATGATGCAGTAATAAGAATTAATAGTCAATCCGGTAAAGGAGGAGCAGCATTTATAATGGAGTCGGTTTTTGGTTTTCAGACTCCTAAGGAGTTCTGCCCCGCTCTTGGGGCCGCAGTTCAGAAAGAGGCTGATAAAGCAGGACGGGAACTGACTAATGATGAGGTGAGGGAGTGTTATTACAAGACATTTATGGAAAACCCCGGCCCATTTTCAATTGTCAACTTTACAGTATCACCTGTAAGTAATGATACGGATATGTCAACTGATAAATCTGTTTCACTCAGTATCAGGCTCATGTGCGACAAAAGCGAAATTACTCTCAGCGGAAAGGGAAACGGCAGTATTGATGCATTTTCGAATGCGCTCAAATCCCATGGAGTAATTTTTTCTCTGGAATCCTATCATGAGCATAATATAGGCAGCGGTTCTGATGCAAAGGCTGCAGCATATATTGCAATTAAGAATGAGCACGGGATGTCTTTTTATGGAGCAGGTGTTGATACTGATATAATAAATGCATCCCTCAAGGCGCTGATCAGTTCAGTTAACAGAATGGTATCAGTCAGGAAGTAATACAGGCAGTCTAATCAGGTGCTGTCCTTAATTTACTCTGCAGCAGCAAAGCCTGCTGCAGGGAGCTTAAGGAAGCAGAAATATTTCACCATAAGCGGTTTCCGTGATCGGTCGTTTCGACTCCGCTCAACGACCGAATTAGAGAAAAAAATCTTTACTTGATAATAGTATCATTGTGCAGCAGAAAAATATCATTATGCTCTGTTTTTTCTGCTGTGCAGCATAGTATCTGAGCAGCAGTTTCTATGGTTTTGTAAGTGAAAAAGTTTATATGAGTCAGGTCCTGTATATACCACCATTTTAAAAACTGATCATAAGGGGGATATAATTGAGTACGAATTATAATTTTAGTTTCCCTGGCTGCCATTTTCCTGATAAGTTCAAGTTCATCAGACAGATTCTTCAGATGCTCGATAACTTCACATATAATAATGCAGTCATAAGGTTCCGCATCAGATGCAAGCCCTCTTGAGTAAAGCGGGTCATAGGCATCACATGCATAACCATTTTTACAGAGAATACCTGCAAGTACAGCATCCTTTCCTGATCCAAAATCAAGGATTCTTTTACCCTCAGGCATTATTCTTTTAACAATCGAAGCGCATTTATCAAGATAAGTGACA
>Ga0209800_10003109_pt1 | contig 13642 bp, 13 predicted proteins | sample Higcelweek8metaG_FD_187174 | JGI IMG/M metagenome (GOLD analysis project Ga0209800, IMG submission 187174) | Freshwater pond sediment microbial communities from the University of Edinburgh, under environmental carbon perturbations - High... | ecosystem: Environmental > Aquatic > Freshwater >...
TTGACGCCCCTTTTCAAAGACTGGTCAATCAGAACGGGCTGATGAAGGTGATTATGAGCCTTATACAGGAGAGGGATGCTACAGTGGCTGCCTATGCAAAAGAGCAGAAAGTTGCCCTGGAACTGATGGAGCGCTCTCTGGAAAAGGGGATTGACGCAATTATTCTGGCGGATGATCTTGCAGGAGATCACGCCCCTTTCATCAACCCTCTGGATCTTGATGCACTCTGCACACCTTTTTATACTCAGGCAGTTTCGTTGATCAGGAGATCCGGGAGTGTGCTCTTACTCCACTCCTGCGGTAATCTCAGGAAGCTTGTTCCCCTGATCAAATCGTGGAAACTTGACGGATTGGCGGCTATTCAGATCTGTAATAATGATATGGATCTTCTGGAAAAAGAGATTGGCGGCGTGTTAATAGCTGGAATTGATGCCCATCTCCTTGGAACTGACTCTCCTCCACCAGATGAGATGGAGGCCATGAAACGGTTTGTGGCACGGGTTGCAGGCAGAAAAGGCCTTATCCTCTGCTCAAGCTGTGGGCTCTACAACCCTGATTTCTGGGGCCGGTTTCAACGGATATATGAGGAGCTGAACAGAGATCTGCCGCATATTATGTGTTGACCTCAGGCAGATTCAAATCTGTAGTCAAATCTTAGATTTCCCAATAATTTTTTAATCTCTCTCCAGGTGGGTATTATCGTTGCTCAACCCTCTTCAAGTAAAGTGTTATGAAACATACTGATCAGAGCTTCTCAGAATTTGATGAGAATAGACAGTGCGTTATGATTTTCGTGGCATTGCTGCCACCGCCGATTTCTCTTGATATTCTGTGCGCTGTTACAGGCTATCGACCTGTCAGAATCCTACAGGTCGTTGAGGAGCTGGTGAGGAGCCGGATACTGTCAAGATATGCGGAAAAAGGGGCTGGCTACTACTATATGCCGGATCCTGGGGCAGCCGTGGAGTTTCTTGAGACGATTCCCAGTAAGATTCTGGCAGATGCGGCTCAAAGTGCCATATCTGGTATATGCCAATATCTGCCGGACAGCGAAAAAAGATGGCTGCACCTTGCCCATATTTACCAGGTCTCAGGAATACCTGTACGTGATTTTAAAGCGCTGCTCAAGGCAGGAGACTATTGCCTTGCGTTGAACTTACCCACAGATGCAGCAGTGTATTACCATATGGCTCTCAAGGGCATGGAGGCAATGGAGCAGCTGGGCCAGGAGGAGCAGAAGTATTTTATTGATGCCACGATTGGGCTTTGTACCTGCATGGACAACTCATTGTCTCCCAAGATCAGGAGAAGTTATTTAAAACGCTCCTTGACATTCTCTCCTCTCAGCAGTGATCCTGTCCGCATGGTCAAATTACGGGTTCTGATAGCCAGGACATTTATCAAAACAGTCAGGTCTGATGAAGCTTGCAAACATCTGGAGTCTGCCTGGCACATGCTTGACGAACATGATTTGCCCACCGGAATCCGGCTTCAGGTAGCCCTGGCTAACTCAGAACTCCTTTTCTGGCAGGGAGAGATTGATAAGGCCATTGAACGGTACGAGTCGGTGATTGGCAATCATGAGGAGCTGCCATCTGACGTGGAGACGTTGAAAAGCTGCATAAAGCTTGGACATACATACGGCGTTGCAGGGGAGACAGCAAGAGGGGTTGGACTGATCAAGGCAGTTCGCAGGAGAGCAAGAGAACTTAATGCCTTGGATCTTGAACGATATGCAACACTGATTCTGGTTATTGTACTTGTAGATGCTGGAAGAGTAGATGAGGGCGAGAGCTATATTAAAGAGGTTTTCAATACCCAGGAAAAATTTCTTGATAATTACATACTGTGGCCAGGCAATGGGAAACGGGCCTATTTTGCATATTGCCGGGGTGAATTCGAAAGAGCTTTCAACTATCTGAGTCAGGCCTATGAGAGTTCTCTGGCATTAGAAACACCTCATCACCAGGGGCCTGACAACCTTGAAGTGATGCTGGGCCTTGAGGAACGTGGTATGGTACATCCCCAGTGGAATTTTGCATCAGACATCGCAAGATTGCTCAAATGGCCGGATATTTATATGAAAGGGGTGGCTTTCAGATATCTTGCGATCAAAGCTTTTAAGGCGAGAGAGCCTCTTGATGAGATAAAGGCTTATGTGAATAGAAGTATTGCCCTGCTGACCCAGGCTGGAGCAAAGATAGAACTGTCCCATTCACAGATCCTGATGGCACGAATAGCGATCAGTGAAAAAAAGATACCAGATGCAGAAAAACTGCTTAAGGCTGCCTGGGATGTATTTTCAAAAGTCAACCCGCATCTTTTCCCCAAAGAACTCAAACCATATCTGGATTCGGCATCCAAGAACGCACTCTGGGTCGATTCCCTCCTGAGCGTCGGAGAGGCTCTGGGCTCCATTCGCACACGAAACCAGCTTCTTGGTGAAATCATCAAGCAGGCCATGCGCATTGCTGGTGCAGAACGAGGGGCTATTTTCCTTAAGCATGATAAAGAGCTGGAGATTGCAGCCTCCCGGAATATAGATACTCTTGAAATCTCGTCTCAGCCCTTCCGAACCCAGATGGAGATAATTGAGAGGGTATTTGCATCCGGTAGCGAGGTGGCTGGGAAAACTGCCTTTGACCAGACCGGGCTGGATGAAGACGCTGATCTGCCGGGCTGGACAGGCTGCTTCCCCATCCGGCTCAAGTCCAGGGTCATGGGGGTACTTTTCATGGACTGCAGACTTACCAGGCTGGAGCTGCTGGAAGATGAGGTCTCGCTGCTCAGAATAATCAGCAATCAGGCTGCGGTTGCCCTTGAAAATCTGGAAGCTTATGAAGAGATCATAGATCTGAACAGCCATCTTGAGGCTGAGGCCTGCTTCTACCGGAAAACCTTTAAAGTAGAATCTGCAAAGACCAAGATGATAGGACAAACCGACTCCTTCAGGCAGATGCTTCAGCTGGTTCATCGTGTGGCCAAGTCCGACACTACTGTTATGATCACAGGAGAGACCGGAGTGGGCAAAGATCTCGTGGCCCAGGCAATTCACCAGTGCAGTGAACGCTCTTCTGGGCCATTTATAGCGGTAAACGTGGTTTCGCTCAGCCCGGAACTCATAGCAAGCGAACTTTTCGGACATGAAAAAGGAGCCTTTACCGGGGCATCTCAGACCAGGAGAGGGCGGTTTGAGCTGGCCAGCGAAGGGACTCTCTTTCTGGATGATATTGATGCCTTTTCCCCGGATATCCAGGCAAAAATGCTTAGGGTGCTGGAGACAAAGGAGTTTGAGAGGGTAGGTGGTACTCAGACCTTGAAAACCAGGTTCCGCCTTGTGGCTGCCAGCAACAGAAATATGGAGGATCTGGTTGCACAGGGTCTTTTCAGGTCAGACTTCTATTACCGGATGAATGTCTTTCCCATAAGAATCCCGCCACTGAGGGAACGAAAAGAGGATATTCCTCTCCTGGCCATGCACTTTATGGAGATGTTCAGCCTCAAGTTCAAAAAGAAGTTTGATAAAATATCCAAAAAAGATCTGGAGAGCCTGCTCCATTATCACTGGCCAGGCAATGTCCGGGAGCTGCGTCATATAATAGAGAGGGCGCTCCTGCTCAGCAACGGGGGGCGTATCTTTATACCGCAACTTGATAGAGTGCCGTCCAGCCCTGCCGATCAAGAGGAGCCCATACTGCCCTTGAGAGAGATGGAGGCACGTCACATTCTCAAGGCTCTCTCAAGGTCTCTTGGCAAGGTCAGCGGTGTGGGTGGGGCAGCTGAGCTTCTCGGAGTCAAGCCAACCACACTCTACTCTATGATGAAGCGGCTGAATGTAAAAAGAGAGGCTTACCAGCTCAAAAAATCCTCTGAGTGACCATATGGATGTCCAGTTCAGTTCAGACCGGATCTATCTTTAATAGCTCCGGTTTTTTCAACCACCCCTCTCCCCAAAGCATCACATACCTCTGAATATTCTTTTTCCATTTTGATAACCTGCAAGCCCTGCAGCCTAATCACTAACAACTTCATAAGCCACACTTATCTCTTTCGATCAGCAGCTCTTCGATCAGCTATTACGATATAACGTGAAATTACGATAATTCAATTTGAATCCGATCAGTACCTGCAGATGGGGAATCTGATGAAATCGCATTATATAAAGCATTTTTTCGATATTTTTGATTTGGCATAACTCTTGCCAATAAAGAAAAGCTTCAGAAAAGCTGCACCCCATGCCTTTATCAAAGCCAGACCAGTTCTAAAAGGACCGTCTGGGAAATAATCATTTTTTTAAAAGGATATTATGAAAATGCACGACAAAAAATTGAGTAAACGTATTATCAACCTTTACGGGCTGCCTGCATTCGGATTCCAGCTCATTGTCTGTATGGAGATTTTCTATTTTGCCGCTTTTTTGACCGATTATGCAATGATCCCCGTTAACATTGCTGGCACAATCCTGGTGGTTACCAGCATCTTTGACATCGTCTGCGTTCCTGTCGCCGGGATCATTCTGGAGAAGTGTAATTTCAAGTTCGGTAAGTACAGGTCATGGCTCCTGTTCGGTCCTCCTGTTGCTGTTGCCTTTTTTCTGCTCCAGTTTTCAAAGATCGGCTCTCCCAATATCTCTGCGGCAGTTATCATATTTGGGTTTGTGGTCAGCCATCTGGTATGGAATATCTACTATGCAGCTCATGTCTCCATGAACAACTCCATGACCCAGGTCAGGGAGGAGAGGATCGCCATGGCCTCTAACAGAGGCATGGGTAACGCACTGGGTGTAATCCTCTTTTCACTGGTCTCCATGCCAATGATCACCTTTTTCGGAAAAGAGGGTTCTGTGGCCGGATACTCTATCACCACCGTTATTGGAGGCATTATCATGGTGGCCTGTTACCTGACTATGTTTGTCATAAGCCGGGACTATGCTGTGCATGGTAGTAGTACAGGCTCTAAGGAGAAGACGATGTCTGTTCTGGAGATGTTCCGGCAGATCATGGTCAATCCGCCTCTTATAGGATTGATGCTTGCAGAGACAGGAAGGTTTCTGGGCCGGTTTGTTGTTTTCGGCATGGCATTTTACTATTTCAAATATGTTACAAACGATTTGTCAAAAATTACCCTGTTTTTCACAGGGCTCAGCGTTGTCTGCTTCTTCGGTGCAATTATAACCAATCCCATAGCCAGAAGAATCGGCGAGCGTAATACCTATATAATCTCCTTACTCCTCTTTATCATCGGTCTGATGCTTGTGTGGCTGATGCCAATGAACACCTACACCTTCATAGGGGTGATGTTTGTGGCCTATCTTGGTTATGGAATGCCTGATGCTCTGGGAATCGCCATGTACTCAGCTACCGTCGATTACGGTGAGTGGAAAACAGGACAGAATGCCAGAGGTTTTATCATGTCCCTGATCAGCTTTCCCATCAAAATAGGGGTCTTTTTAAGAAGTATTATTATAACATGGGTACTCTCATATGCAGGCTATGTAGCCAATATGGATGTTACTCCAAAACTGGTCGATGGTATTAAAACAGGTTTTGCATGTGTACCAGCACTGTTTCTGGCAGCTGGTCTGATCAGCCTTCTGGTTTTCTATAAAATTACCCCCGCCTCACACAGGCAGATGCAGATTGATATTGCAAATCGCAAATAGAATGTCGAGATGGCCTGAGCACCCTGAACCTGTGCAGCAGGTTATTTAAAACTGTTTTTAATATATAATATAATGAGTATGGTTCAGACTCAAAACCCAAAAGGTAGTGTTATCAAATGATTATCATAGGTGAAAAAATAAACGGGGCTATCCCTTCCGTTGCTAAGGCAATCGCAGAAAAGGATGCAGATTTTATAAGAGATCTGGCCAGATCTCAGTCTGAGGCTGGTGCAAATTTTATTGATGTATGTGCTTCTGTTGATGTCTCTGTGGAGATGGAGACAATGAAGTGGCTCATTGACCTGGTTCAGGATGTTACCGAAACTCCGATTGCAGTTGACAGTCCCAGTGCTGAAATATGCGCAGAAGCCCTGAAACTGTGCAACAGACCTGGCCTGGTCAACTCAGTATCCATGGAGGGGAAAAAAATTGATCTGATCTTTCCAGTAATCGCTGATACAAAGTGGGAGTGTGCCGCACTCCTTTGCGATGACACTGGAATCCCCAAGAGTGGTAAGAAACGTCTGGAGGTCTTTGCCGCCATCATGGAAAAGGCAAAGGAGTATAATATCGACCCATCACGTCTGCATATTGATCCTCTGGTTGAGATGCTATGTACCTCCGAAGAGGGCATAAATATCATCCTTGATGTAATAAGAGAGATAAAGAAGCAGTATCCGACAATTCATGTTACAGGCGGTGCCAGCAACATCTCATTCAACCTGCCAGCCCGCAAGTTTGTCAATCAGGCATTTATCGTTCTTGCTATGAGTGCAGGAATGGACAGTGCCATTATCAACCCTCTGCACAAACATATGATGGGACTGATATATGCCACTGAAGCCCTGATAGGTATGGATGAGTACTGCATGGAGTTTATCGGTGGATACAGAAAAGGGCTGTTTGGCCCGGTCAAATAAGCATTGATGTAAAATATTGTTAAATCAGGGTCGCATCAGCAAAGCTGGTGGTTTAATTCGATTAATTAAAAAGGATATGAAAGATGGCTAAGATTGATGATGTAAAGGCAAACGTGGAAGCAGGTAAAACAAAACTGGTTCCAGGACTGGTTCAGGATGCACTTAATGAAGGCAGCGCTGCCGCAGATATCCTTCAGGCCATGGTAGATGCTATGGGGGTTGTGGGGGAAAAGTTTTCCACTGGCGAACTCTTTGTACCGGAGATGCTGATTGCGGCAAAGGCCATGGCAAAGGGGGTAGAGGTACTCAAACCCCATATGGCAGGAGATGCCTCAGCCTCTCTGGGAACCTGTATTATTGGTACGGTTGAAGGAGATCTCCATGATATCGGAAAAAATCTTGTTGCCATGATGATTGAAAGCGCCGGATTTACCGTGGTTGATCTGGGTGTTGACGTGTCTGCCTCTAAATTTGTTGAAGCGATCAAGGCAAACGAGAACGTCAGGCTGGTAGCCTGTTCAGGCCTTCTTTCCACCACCATGCCAGCCTTGAAAGAGACTGTTCAGACCATTAAGGCCAGCGGACTGACCGGGTTCAAGGTGATGGTGGGCGGTGCCCCTGTCACGGCTCAATATGCTGAAGCAGTAGGTGCGGATGCCTATGCCCCTGATGCAGGCTCTGCTGCTGTAAAAGCAAAAGAGCTGGTAACTGTATAATCAAGTTCATAACCATAAGGAGAAGGTAAATCTATGTTGACTAAAAGAGAGAACCTGATGGAGACAATCAAGGGAGGCAATCCTGACCGATTTGTAAATCAGTACGAATTCCTTGACATCATATTGGAAGCCCCACTGAAAACCTCACCCAAGCGTGGTGAGATCGTCACCAATGAATGGGGCATCACTTTTAATTGGCCTGATAATCAGATCGGCGCATTTCCTGTGCATGATGATAAACACAGGGTGTTAAAAGATATTACCAGATGGAAAGAGGTGGTTAAAGCCCCTTCCGTGGAGTACCCGGATGAAAGATGGAGAGCCGCTATTGATCATGCCACTTCAGTTGACCGTAGAGATCGGTTTGTGACCGCATTTGTTGCACCTGGTATCTTTGAGATGACCCACCATCTCATGGGAATGGAAGATGCCATGATGAACCTGTACGAAGAGCCTGATTGCATGCATGAACTCATTGATTACCTGGCAGACTACGAGATCCGGTATGCCAGGCAGTACATTGATCGGATTCACCCGGATGCTCTGTTCCACCATGACGACCTGGGCGGCCAGATCGCCTCGTTCCTCTCGCCTGCCATGTTCAAGGAGTTCTTTCTGGAACCATACAGGAGAGTGTACGGGTTCTGGAAAGATAACGGAGTGGAGCTGATTGTCCACCACAGTGACTCTTATGCTGCCAATATGGTTTCCTTTATGATTGAGATGGGGATTGATATCTGGCAGGGGGTAATGACCACCAACAACACCCCTGACCTGATCAAGCAGTACGGCGGCCAGATCACCTTCATGGGTGAGGTGGACTCCGGTAAGGTGGACGCTCCGGACTGGAAACCTGAGATTATTGCCGAGCATGTGCGGAAGGCCTGTGAAAGGTGCGGAAAACATTATTTTATACCCTGTCTGACCCAGGGGCTGCACTTCAGCTCTTTTCCCGGAGTTTACGAATCTGCAACCGAGGCGATTAACAGAATGAGCAGAGAGAGCTTCTAACCACCCACCGCATGAATCAGACAAACCTCTTACTCTTCTGCCCTTTGATATCTTTGTGGCTGAGGGCAGGGGAGGGATCAGCCAAGTTACGGCAGTATAGCTGGTTGATCCTTAAACGGAGAAAGAGATAAGAGGTCATGGATGCTGGATTTTTCTGGCCACCTATATAACCTACATGGCAGATTCTTCTGCCACAACCAAATACAAAAGCCCCATAATTACAACCCTTTGAGAAGACTTTTATATAAATTTAGAGACTTTCTGATCGTAATCGGGTAATAAAATATCTCTGAGAGGAGTAAACCAGAAGAGGGGTGCGAACCGTACACTCATTTGGCGTAATTCAATAGAGAAATATATAGGAGATAGATATGGAGCAGCCAGAACGTCTGGATTCAATTTGCAGAACCAGCCAGAGAGAGAGAGTAACTCGCCTTAGAGCATCCATGAATCAAAACAGCTTTGATGCAGTTATGATTTTTTCAGATGAAAACAGGCGCTACCTGAGTAATTTTACCGGGATAGACGGCAGTTATGATGAGAGTGCGGGCCTGTTATTGATAACAGAAAAAGAGCTGATACTTGCCACAGATTCCAGATATAAGCTTCAGGCACTTAATGAGGCTCAACTCTACTCTGTTTACTGCTATGAAAAGGGGCTCTCCGCAGAAATACCGGAGATACTTCAATTAGTCACCTCCATAAAGGCAGGTGTGGGCAGGTACAGAATAGCTCTGGAGACATCAAGAGTCACCTTTGATCTCTACAGTAAAATCAAGAAAAGAGTTGAAGAGAGTTTCCCTGATATTGATATTCTATCTGCTGATGATGCTTTGAAGAGCTTCAGGATAAGAAAGGATCAACAGGAGATTGACGCCATCAGAGCGAGTCTTCAGATAGCTGAGACTGCTTTTTTACAACTAAAAAAACAGATATATGAAGATATGAGAGAGAGAGAGGCTGCATGGCTGCTTGAAAAGCTCATCCGTGAGAATGGTGCTGATTCTCTCTCATTCCCTGTTATTGCAGCTTCAGGTACAAACAGTGCGCTGCCTCATGCAGTCCCGGGAGATAAAAGATTCAAGAAGCATGTGCCTCTGCTATTTGATTTTGGTGCAAAGTTAAATGGTTATTGCAGTGACATCTCAAGAACAGTTGTTATTGGAGAGCCTGATAATACTTTTAAAGAGATATATGAGACTCTTTTAAATGCCCAGCAAAAGGCTGTGGATGCGATCTGCCCCGGAATCAGATGCAGTGACATCGATAAGATTGCAAGGGAGCATATTGACAACTCAAAATTCAATGGAAGATTCGGGCATGCTCTGGGGCATGGTGTAGGCATTGCCATCCATGAACCACCACGGTTGTCACGATTGGATGATACACCACTTGAAACAGGTATGGTGGTGACTGTTGAGCCTGGAATATATATCCCTGAGTGGGGTGGCATACGTCTTGAAAACATGATCATGGTTACTGAAGATGGAGCCGAGGTTCTGAACACTCTGGGGTATGACAATTACATACTTTAAAGCTGGTGACTTGCTGATTAGGAATCAAGTGTTATAAGCTAAACTCTCTGGTGTATGACAATTACAATTTTAGGAGTAGAATGCATTCTGAAATGTAAACAAAAAAAAAGGATTTTCAAAGCTTGTTGAGGCTTTGAAAATCCCTTATGAACACCTATTTTTTTACAACCTTATTTTGCAACTGCTGCTACTGTCTTGATAATTTCTGCTGCCTGTGGATGTGCATAGATGAGAATCAGAGCAACAACAAGAGCATAGATACAGAGAGACTCGATCATGGCAAGACCGATAAGCAGGGTTACTGTTACTTTTCCTGATGACTCAGGATTTCTTGCAATACCCTGTACTGCACCGTTAAGACCCATGCCCTGACCAATACCGCAACCAAATGCTGCGATTCCGATTGCAATACCTGCTGCCCATACACACGCGGTAAAAAAATCCATGTTTTTCTCCTCTTTACCTTATAAATTAGATTAATGACTATGCGGCTTCTTCCAAAACCCGCGATTCCCTTTTATAACGCATCAGCACCATGCTGATAATTATCTATCACTTCAGGGCTCAAATTCTAACTTCGCCCACTTTGAACTACTTTGAGAACATCTCTGAGCCATATTATGAGACTGCTCTTTCATATTTTAAGACAATCTTCACAGGAGGGTCGTCAGCATCAATGAGCATGCTCCATGGCACCTGTAAAGTACATGACAGCAAGCAGAAAGAATACAAATGCCTGAACAAGAGCAACAAAGATACCCAGTGCCATGATTGGAAGTGGGGCAAAAAAGGCTCCAGCCAGTGCAAAAAGAATTCCAAGAACAAGCTCATGACCCATCATATTTCCGAAAAGACGGAAAGAGAGAGAGAGAATTCTTGCAGCATGGCCAATCAGCTCAATGGGTAGAATTATGGGGATCATCCACCAGACCGGTCCTATGAAGTGCTTGTAATATTTGGCTCCATGATATTTAATACCAATAACATGGGTAAAGATAACCGTCACAAGAGCAAGTGCTGCGGTTGTATTAAGACTTGCAGTGGGTGGAAAAAACCCTGGTACAAGACCAATAAGGTTTCCAAGAAACACAAAGAGAAATATGGATGCTGCAAGGGGGAAAAGCCATCTTCCCTCTTCACCGGTAATTCCAACCATGAACTCCTCAAGACCGGAAACCAAAACCTCAAACACATTCTGGACAGATTCAGGAACTAGCTTGGTATTTCTACCAGCAAGCCAGCCCAACAGAATCAATATTGCCATGACTACCCACATGTAAATAACATGTACATTTCCATGCGCAAAGTGACCCAGACCTATAGCTTCAAACAGTTTTACAAAAAATAGATACGGATGTTCCACCTTAGACCGCCTCCTTGAAAATAAGTCTTGTTAACTCAAGTGCAGTTGCAGCCATGATGCTTGCAACCACAACCGAAAGGCCAATAACAAGTCCCATCGGTTCAACTATACTCTTATTTATAAGCGTGAATATCACAATTCCGCTTATCGCAAACCGGATATAATATTTCATAAGCACTCCATTTAGTATGGAGCGTCCCTGATTAAAGATCACTTTTGAAGGATCTAATGCTTTGTATAGCGTATGTCTGAGAAGATGGAAATTCAGGGTTACAAGCAATCCACCACATAAAATACCAAAGGCAAATCTGAACGGGGTGTTTATAAAACCAAGAATGGTTGCAATAAAAAAGAGATACCAGTTTGATCTGGTGACAAAATCTATCACTCTTCGATGGATATCCAGCTCCATATGATATTACAGTCTCCTGCTCTTCTTTGCTGCCATGATCAGATTTCTGAAACCTGCTGCAATACCAATCCCCAGAAATACCAGGGTCAGAACAGGTTTAGTGTCAAATTTCCCGTCAAGCCAGATCCCCAGAAAAAGTCCTATGAAGATTGAGAGTGCCACTGAAAGGCCAAGGCTGCTGTAATATGCAAGCTCTTTTATGGTTTTGGATGTCTCTTTTTTCATCTACAGCCACCTTTTTATCTCAACTCTATCCAGAGATCTTAATAATTCAAGTGGAATTAACACATGATTTATATCAAGTCAACGTGAAAATGCTCTTTTCTTTAACCTTAACGTCACAGCCATTGCAGATCAATCCGGCAGCCACTGCAAAACGGCCTGTAATGTTCTCTTTTCTGTAGGAGTAGAAGATGTTGGATCGGCATGAAGTGCATATCTCTGCAACTTCTATATTTTGGGGCAGAACCCCCTGTTCGGTCAGCTGGTCGCGGCTCATTTGCCAGAAGTCAAAATAGTATTCACCTCTTCTGTAGCTCCAGAGCTGCTCAGGAATCTCCTCCCGGTAATTTCTGAATTCACCGCAGCAGGGGCCTAATGAGGGGGAGATAGCTGCAAGAATATTATGAGGGGCGCTTTCAAACTGCTCCTTCATGATCTTAACGCCTCTGCCAATGATATTCATGATGCTTCCACGCCATCCTGAGTGTATATTTGCTATAACCTGCTGGACAGGGTCATAGAGGATTACCGCCTGGCAGTCTGCCACCTGCATCACTGTCAGCACCCCTTTAATATCTGTAATTATGCCGTCAGCCCCCTCTTCTGCGATCTCTCTATCTGATCTGTAGCTGTCTGAGCACTCTCTTTCCAGTAAAATAGCTTCTGATGAATCCTCTATGGCTCCAGAGTCTCTATCTTGTTTTAATACTACAAACTTTTCCCCATGTACCTGATTCAGATAGATAGCATGCTCTTGATCTACTCCCATACTCTCAGCAACCATTTTTCTGTTTAAATCCACATTCTCTCTATCATCACCTGTTGAGAGAGATACATTCAGGGATTTAAAACTAAGTTCACTGGTACCACCCTCTCTTGTAAATACTCCATGAACCAGGCCTGCAAAAATGGAAAGATTGTCAAAGCGATAATATTGTGGGCCATCAGCAGGTTGAAGTAATAACATCTGTTTTTAATTCCTTGTTGTGTTAATAGTTGCCGTAAAAATAGACTTGATTCTCATGGTGCATGCTGACAGTAAACTTAACATGAACGTTGAATAGATCAATTGATTCTTAACAGGGGCCATAATAGCCATACCGTCTGATTATGCGGTCAATTATTGTTGTGGTTGAGATTTCAGGAACCAGATCAATTCTCTCTACTTTCCCACCCGATTGCTTTACAAAATCAGCACCTATGATCTTATCTTCACTCCAGTCAGCACCTTTTACCAGAACATGGGGATTTACCTTTCTGATCAGATTTTCTGGATCAGGTTCATCAAACAGCACAACATAATCCACACACTCAAGGGCAGCTACAACCTTTGCCCGTTGTGCCTCTCCAATAACAGGCCTCTTATCACCTTTTATTTTCCTGACGGAAATATCGGAGTTAAGTCCAACCACCAGAATATCTCCCTGCCTGGCAGCCTCCTGAAGATAGGTGACATGTCCTGCATGAAGAATATCAAAGCAGCCATTGGTAAAGACAACTCTACTCTTTTCTGCCCTATGCATCTCAATAAGAGCCTCAATTTTTGGGAGGGGTACAATTTTTTGATTTTTCAGAACTCTCATCTCTCTAAATAGATCCGTGTTATGTTTTGACTGTTGTAATTTGACTCATCTCTTCTTCTTGCTGCTGATGCAGAGGGAGATTAGGTGAGAATCGATAATTAGTATTCACTGATTTTCTGTTTTAAGGGGTGATAAGGGCTGTCTCCATGGTTATATTTAGGTGTTGTAAGAGTTCAATTTAAACGCCTAAAACAAACCAAATAAGGAGGCAGCCCGAT
>Ga0209800_10003111_pt1 | contig 13639 bp, 12 predicted proteins | sample Higcelweek8metaG_FD_187174 | JGI IMG/M metagenome (GOLD analysis project Ga0209800, IMG submission 187174) | Freshwater pond sediment microbial communities from the University of Edinburgh, under environmental carbon perturbations - High... | ecosystem: Environmental > Aquatic > Freshwater >...
CTGGTTGATACCCCGTAGAGACGCAAGATCTTGCGTCTCTACACTTTCATGCTTCGTTGTGCCTGTCAGGGCATGGCTGTTATATGAAACTGCAGGGGCTTTACCTCTGTACCTGCCCTTGCGAGGACACCCACAGGGGGGTGCCCCTACAGCAGTTTCATTGTTCGTTGTGGCAGAACAATCTGCAATGTAGGTTATAAATATCTTTTCATAACTGGACTTTCCGTTTCAGCAACAGCCCAATTATTATTGGTGCACCAAAGAATGCTGTGATAGCTGAAAGAGGCAGCTCTACAGGTGAGAGAACCATTCTTGCTATGAGATCGCACAGGCTTACCACAGCAGCCCCCATCAGAGAGGCGCCAGGGATAAGAGTTCTGTTATCTGAGGTGCCAAAGACAAGTCTTGCCATATGGGGCACAGCCATTCCGACAAATGCCACAGGCCCTGCAACCGATGTGATCATGCCAGCCAGAGCAGAGGCAAAAAGCAGGATCATCACTCTGAAACGGCGGATGTTCACCCCCATTGAAGAGGCAGACTCCTCACCCAGCAGAAAGGCGTTTAACGGCTTACTCAGAAGATAGATCATAACCATGATGGCACCTCCTAACAGAAGGAGCACCCATATCTCACTCCACTTGAACCCTGAAAAACTTCCAAGCTGCCAGAGAACAAAACCCTTGATCTTCTCTTTTTCCGCAAGAGCTGTAAGGATACTTGTTACAGCATGGCACAGATATCCCATCATCAGCCCGACGATCAGAAGGGTGATCCCATTTCTGACCCGTGAGGCAACTGCCACAACAATCAGCATCACTCCATAGGCACCGGCAAAGGCTGCAAGAGTGGTCATGAACGGAGAGATAACCGTCATTCCAAGGGTGAGAGAGGTGAGCATCACAAAAGAGACCATCACCGTTGCTCCAGAAGAGATTCCCAGAATAAAAGGTCCGACAATAGGGTTGCGGAAATAGACCTGAAGCAGAAGCCCTGAAACCGACAGATAGGCACCGCCTAAAACTGCGGCAATGGAGCGTGGAATACGAATATTCCAGATGATAAATCCCTTGACAGATTCGTCAAAAGGGTGAACAAGAGCCTGCCATATCTCAGCAGGAGAGAAAAAGATCGACCCTATACAGACATTCAGCACCAGAAGAAGAGCCGTTGCCGCACCAAGAGCGGCAAAGAGAACTGCTGGTCTGCGAAAAGAGTAGCAAAGAGCAACCCCCGGGAGAGTCTGTTCCATTGTGTTCATGCCGGATCTCCTTTTGCCATCTTCTCCTTTACATCAGGATCCACATCAGGAAGTTCGACAAAGTATCGTAATCTGAAACCAGGGTAAACTTCAGGGTGGAGAATGGCCGCTATTTCAGTTAAAATCTCATCCAGTCTGTCGCCGGACTGGATATAGTGGGGCAGTGGTGCATATACCCTGCCGTGCTTTAGTGGGCCTATCCCCTTGAGCAGAGGGTTCATGCGTGCCAGAGCAGCCTTGGATGTGGCCCCGCTATCTTTGCTCCGGTAGGTGAAGAGGATATCGGCATCCTCACCGCTGTAGAGAAATCGCTCAACCGCTATCTCAATGCAGGATGTGCCATACACGTCGTTGAACAGATAGTCGCTCTGAGCAAGCCCTACAAGTTCACCTACCCAGGCGTTTCCAGGCTCAACAAGAACCCTCTTCTCATAGATATCTCCCCACATCACCTTTGGAGGAGCGCCTGCATCTGCCGTGCGTTCTCGAATCTCCATAAGAGTGTGGTTTACCCTTTCAAAAAAGTTCTGAGCCGCCTCTTCCCTGTTAAAAAACGGAGCCAGAAACTGTACAAACCGCATACGCGCATTCATGCACATGGCCACAGGGGTGGATGTGATCGCACAGGGAATTTTCAGCTCATCCAGCATCGGGATAATTGATGGGTCCCAGGTAAGAACAAGCTCTGGCTGCTGCTGCTTCAAACGTTCAAAATCAATTGCACCTGCATCTCCAAGAAAGGCAATCCTGCCGGAATCCATCCCCTGACGCACCTCCTCTACAAACCAGCTCTCTTTGGGGGTAGTCACTCCAACCAGAGCCTTTTCAATGAGACCAAGCGCGCGAAGGGTGGCCACATCAAAAAAACCGTAAGCCACCACCCGCTCCACAGGTACCCTGACAATCTGCAGAGGATCTACATCCTCTGGAGCCCTGGCATCCCGCGGAATCAACACCAGAGTTCTGCCAGCGCCATCTCTTACTGTGGTACGGTCTGAGGCAGTCCGGTTAACCGTAAACTCCCCTATCTGGATAAAAGATGCATTATGGTCACTCTCCTCACTGCTGCATCCATTAAGAGTCATAAGTATAATGAGAATGAAGAGTGATTTGCGTGCGATACTTCTACATTTTTCCATAACTGTTTCTTGACTCTCCTCTTTTCAGATTTTTAAAAAAGATCAATTCACACATATAGATAGCAAGACCTGCCGTAAAAAAGAGGATACCTGCCAGATAGATATGAACACCAGGGTCTCTGCGTATCGTCATATCAATACGCACGTTGGAAGCCATCCCCCCCTCTTTATCAGGAGAGAATCCTTTCATGAAAATACCATAACCTCTGAACCGAACCGGGCTGTTGTAGGTCAGCAGCACTCGGCTCTCCACCAGATTGTTGCAGGGCACTTCCACACTACTGCCTCTTCTATCTGCCACAGCACTGTTTTGCTCTTTCAGTGAGACGCTAACCTCCTGCCTGCTGCCGCACGATAACCTCAGCCATGCCTGCGGAGTGATCACCCTGTTTTTAAAAGAGTCAAGCCGCTCTCCTCTGTAATAGAGCGGTTCAAACGACTCCAGCGTGATGATGACTGTTTCTCTTCCCGGAAGAGTCATGGAAGCACCAGGAGTAAGGGTGCAGACGGCAATCACCTGAGAGAAGAGATAGCTGCAAAGATAGCCTGCAAGAGTAATAATCATGGCGTAATGCATAAGATGCGGGGCAGATCTGAAAAAAATCCGCTGTAAGGTGAAGTGTTTTCTGGAGCGGATCAGCACCACAACACGATCTGTTGTGCAGATAAAGGTATTTATGCAAAGCAGTGCAAGCAGAATAAGAAGGGCAAAGAACCAGAGGGTGTGAGAGAGGTTGTTGATGCCATAGGTTCCAATCCAGGCTGAAAGTGATGTATCATTCAACGGGGAGAAGAGGGTGGTGTGTCGTTCAAGACAGAGAGAGCCAACAGCCAGATCAACCGTCAGAAGCAGAGATAACACCACAGTGAGCTGGATGGAGCCAAGTTTATTCCAGAGTGATACAGAGATCTGTTTCATTGTTATTCAATCCAACCCTTTAAAATGGAGAGCGAAATGGCCCAAGATCGTGTAAACAGTTTAATATCAGGACTACAGGAAGAGCTGTGGCAGCATAGAGATTACGTGCCTGAACACTCCACGTTCCAGTAAGATGCAGATGGAGATAACAGATGTAAAAAAACCATGTGGCCATGGTAGTTGCAATTGCAGGGTCATCCCATACAACAGGAGTTCCCCACCCCAGATATGACCACATCTCTCCTGAAAACATGGAAAGTGTCCAGAAGGCAAAACCCCATACTGACCACCTGAAAGAGCTGTTTGACGTAAGAGATCTATCAGCTGAACCTGCCAGCGCAATAATAGCTCCTGTCAGAAAAGAGCTTTTGCCAAGCAGTCCAAAAACAAGGAAGAGGTGTGCCCACAGGCTCTTTGATTTGAGAAACGGCAGGTAGAAATCTTTTGGGAAAAAGAGCGCCGCAAGGGTAAGAGTTGTCGCCATCATAAGAGTCAGACGGAAAATGAGCAGGCTATCCCTGTTTTTTGAACCAATATCTGGATCTTTTGAGCCCATATCTGGAAAAAAGAGGATGGCAACAGCTCCCATACAGAGCGGCAGGGCAACTGAACCAAGATACATGGGCAGCAGAGGGAATGTGATGTAATAACGGAGAGCGACCACCAGCACGTTCCCAAGAAGTGCCAGAACCATGAATGGCAGAAGAGACCTGATATGGCGCCCTGTCATCAGCCATGAAGCCATGCTGCTGATAATGTAAAGAAGAGCGGTAAATTTCAGAATCAGATGGGCCGTATTTAACATAAGTTCTACTCCACCAAAAAAAAATCCCGGACCGATAGACTCGATCCGGGATATCCCTTTTTTATCCAAGAATGACAATGTGACACAACGCATCCACGCAGTTATGCCGCTATACACACCATATGTTCAGGCAGGTCTTCTGACTCCCAGATCTTCCTACTTACTGCGCCTTCCCAACCATACGGTCAGTGACATCAATGCAGCTTTCGTCCCCGGTTACAGCGGCGGGCCCGTCCCTGATTTTCACAGGGTTTCCTCTTCGCTCTGTTATGAGCACCTGAACAATTTTTGAGAATGAATAGACAAGTAGAGAGGAAATGTCAAGCAAAAAAACAGCTGTTTTTAAATTTGACGATCGATTCAAACTGGAATATAGATTTCCAGAAAACTCTTTTTATCCAGCCCTGAAGCTCTGGGCTAATTTTTACCCAAGCCCCCTTAAGGGGGCTTCCTTTATGAGTTAGCCGAGGGCTTCAGCCCCACGGCAACAAAGTTCCAAAAAATATTTTTTGCCAATTTAGGTGATTTACAAAAAATAAAATCCCTGCTATAGGTGTGTAAGCGTTCAACAAAACCCATCTTTTAAGCAGCGTAATACCTCAAACTGATTGCTACCGTTTGGCCACACCATTACCACGGGTAAATCTGCTTCTATATTCACTTGGTGAGAGGCTGGTTGCTTCCTTGAATAATTTCCTAAAACTGCTGCTGTTTTCATAGCCTATGACTTGGGTTATCTCGTTTACCGTCTCCGAGGTATTCTCCAGGTAGTCTTTTGCTCTCTCAATACGGATCTGCTGTAGGTAGCTCAAAGGGGTTTCATTGGTGACTTTCTTAAACCGGCGGATAAAGTGTCTGGGGCTTATCCCCACCTGTCTGGCAAGGTCTTCCATCTTTATTGCGTCAGCATAGTTGGATTCCATCAATTTCTGGGCGCGAAGGATATCTTTGTCACCGTGGTCTTTATGGCCATTGAATACCGCATAAGAGGCCTGGCTTGCCTTGCTTGGATCCACTAATAATGACTTGGAGCATTGCGTCGCAAGGAGCGAAGAAGCAAAACTTTCGATAAGGTGTAACCCCAGATAGTAGAAAGCAGAAACAGAACCGGAACAGATCAAGCCTTTATCCTGCGTGAGAACTTTGTCCGAATCCAGCACAACCTTTGGATAACGGCGTTTAAAAAGTTTTGCGTAAAACCAGTGAGTAGTTGCCAGCTTGCCATCCAACAACCCGGTTTCCGCAAGGACAAAACTACCAGTGCATACGCTGGCAATCGTGGTACCCTGCTCATATCTGGCAATGATCCAATCCAGCAATGATGTGGCATTGGCGGCAAGAAGATCTGCGTTGGGAAGATACGGTGGTACGACAACAACGTCGGTTTGCTCAAAATCTTGAAACCCACCTTCCGGTATGATCTGAAACCCACCACTTACCTTAACTGCTTTTCCGTCCTGACTGAGAATCCGTGTCGTAAAGAGAGGTTCCAACCATTCCCCCGTGTTTGTTGCATGCCAAATATTAGCAATATTGAAACTGTCTATCAGTCCAGAAATTCCAGAAAATATACAGCCGGTATCGACGATGAAGGTGATGTTCACCATAAATCCTCCCAGTGTGTTAAGGCTCATTTTTTTGATTAGTGCTATAATGTCTTTTTTGGAGCGGTTTTTGTCAGTTATGCCACTTTTACCGAATGCAGTCAAATGATAAAGTTATGTAAAAGATCAAGGTATAAGGAGAATAGCATAAAAAAAGGTTATCTTGAATCTTAGATAAAATATATAACTATAGATCTGAACGTCAAAAAGAGGTAAAAATGAAATTAGACAACCATCCAAGTGTAATAGCCTTTCGACAGAGACAGCAGGAGAAGAGACCAGAGGCAATGACCAGACATCAGCTTAAAGCGTTGGTCCTGGAGGCTGGAGCAGATGATGTCGGCGTTGTGGGAATCGACTGCCCCGATATTGAGGATCAGAAAGAGATGATCATAAACGCTTTTCCCAATGCAAAAACCCTGGTCAGTCTGATTATCCGGATGAATCCCCCCCAGGTTCAATCCTCTGACCGATCTTTAATTGACGGAGAATTCATTGCGGTGGAAGAGCAGGCCATTGTCGTATCCAGAAAGCTTGTCCGGCAACTGAGGCGGTTCGGCATATCCTGCATCACCCCACCAGAGGCATTTCCCCAGGATATGAGCAATCCCACCGGGCAAAGGTTCTCCGTTTCTCACAAACCTGTGGCACAGGCTGCAGGACTGGGAAAAATAGGCCACCATCGCCTGTTGATCCATCCTGAATTCGGAAGCCACCTCTGCCTGGGAACCCTGGTCATGGATACAGCTCTGGATACCTATGACCAGCCGCTAAGTTACAATCCCTGCATCAATTGCAACCTCTGTGTGGCCACCTGTCCAACCGAAGCCATCGCTCTGGACGGGGGCTTTGATTTTTTCAAGTGCCTGGTTCACGCCTACCGGGATCGGATCGGCGGTTTTCTGAACTGGGTCGAATCCATGGTCACCAGCCGTGACATGGCAGAGTATCGGGAGAAACGCAGTGACGACGAAACCTTGGCAGTCTGGCAGAGCCTGACTTACAGCGGCGGGTTTCGGTGCGGGTATTGCATGAGTGTCTGCCCAGCAGGCACGGATTTGATCGGCTCATATCTTGACCGCCGAAAGGACTATTTGCGGGAGGTGGTTAAACCGCTTCAGAACAGAAGGGAGAACGTCTATGTGCTTCCGGGACAGAATTTAGCCGAAGCGGTCAGCAGGAGATTTCCCAATAAAAAGGCACGATCTGCCCTGGTCGAAACAGGCGACTCCGGGAAAGAGTGAACGGCCGTGAAACGCCATACGATGGGTATATAATCGGTGCAGAAGGCAAACAGGCAAACGGTTCCGGTCATACCGTCGTATTATTCCCGAGAGAGGTGGAGGATAGCAAAACGTACAAAAAAAGGCATCCTTCATATCAGCTCAAAAGTAGTTGACACTTTTTTTGAAAAATTCCCTAAAAATAGGGATACGGTGTAAGCAAGTGTAAACCGGCAAATGAAGCAAGCCAAAAAAAAGAGAGGAACAATTGTGAGAATAAAAGGTGAGATTGAATTTACCATTATCGAGCGCTCGGAGAACCGAGTTGTCTCTGAAATGCCCATAGGGGCCGGAATAAAAAATCCCTTTGGCGTCGCGCACGCCGGAGCGCTCCTTTGGTTAGCAGATGTAACCGCCACAGTGCTGGTTCTCGGGCCCGGCAACACCACGGAAGGAATGGAAGGGTTCCCCCTTGCGATCAGCCTCAATTCAAACTTCCTGAGCAATCAATCGGAAGGTTCATTCAAGGCGATTTCATCTTTTGTAAAGCAGGGACGCACAGTCAGCGTCGTTCGCACTACAGTATCTGGCACTGACGGTAAATTGGTGGCGGATGTAACGACGACTCATGTACTATCCAAATCAAAACGTTGATAGAGATGGCTCAATCATCCTCCGGTTAAATGGCCTTTGAAGGGGGGGGAAAGAAGTATATGCATAAAAATTTTAAATTCCTCATTACATGTCCTGTTTTTGAAGATGAGGTGAGAGTTTTACTGTCCGGCTCATTCCTGTCTACGTAGTGCATTGCCGACCTTGACACGGCGCTGACAGGTGCCGTGGTCTTTTTACTCACTCCCTCCGCCCAGAACCTTGTAGAGCGTGACCAGATTGCTGAATCGCGTGAGGTTGACGCTTATCAGTCCCTGCTGTGCGCTGTAAAACGAGCGCTGAGAATCCAGTACGTTCAGATAGCTGGTGACACCACCGTGGTAACGGGCCTGGGCAAGGCGGTAGCTCTCTGAGGTAGCCTTGGTTAGTGACTGCTGTGCCTGTAACTGTTCTCCCACGGTACCATTCTGAGCTAGGGCGTCAGCCACTTCCCTAAAGGCACTCTGAATTGATTTTTCATACTGAGCCAGGTACATGTCCCGGTCACGCTCAGCGACTGTCAGGCCAGCCTTGTTCCTGCCGTAATCGAAAATTGGCAGCGTGAACTGCGGAGCTAAGCTCCAGGCAGGGGAGCCGGACGAAAACAGGCCAACCAATTGATCACTGGCAGTGCCAATGCTGGTATTAAGGGTAATCCGTGGAAAGAAGGCGGCCCGGGCGGCACCGATGTTGGCATTGGCAGCCTTGAGCAGTAGTTCGGCCTGCATCACATCCGGGCGGCGCTGGAGCACTCTGGACGGCACTCCGGGCGGCAGTTCCCGAAGGGTTCCCACCGTGCTGAATTCGGTGGGCAGAAACTCCGTCGCCACCTGAGTGCCGACGATCAGGGTCAGCAGGTTTTCATCCTGGGCTGTCAGGCTGATGTAGCGGGCCACATCCACCCGCGCCGAATCCACGCCGGTCTGGACCTGACGCAGGTCCAGTTCTGATGAGGCACCAGACGAAAAGCGACGCTGGATGAGCCTGTAGGAAGCCTGCTGGCTTTCAAGGGTATCAAGGGCCAATTTCAGCCGTTCCCTATCTGCGGCAAGGTTAAGATAGTTATAGGCCACCTCGGCTACCAGGCTTATCTGAAAACTACGGCGCGCCTGTTCGGTTGCAAGATACTGATCCAGTGCCTCCTCCTTCATGCTACCAACGTGACCGAAAAAATCAATCTCGTAGCTGCTCAAACCCAGGCCCAGATTATAATCTCGGGAAATCACGGATTGTCCTCTGCCGGAAATGTCTGCCGGGAGGCGCTGGACAGTTCCGCTACTGGCGGCAGCAAGCGTCGGAAGCAGATCAGCTCTCCGTATCTGGAACCGGGCGCGTGATTTTTCAACGTTCAGGGCCGCTACGCGCAGATCGCGGTTATTGGCCAAGGCCAGACCGATCAATTTTTGCAGTTGCGGGTTAACAAAAAACTGGCTCCACTTCAGATCTGCGGCTGCGGGCTCACCGGTCATTGAGGTGCTGTCCCTGTAGGCCGGGCCTGTAGGCCAGGTGGTTGAAACCGGAGTTTCAGGCCGGTCATAGTGTGGCACCATGCTGCAGCCAGCCAGGTACACAACGGCTGCGCTCATGATTGCAATTATGCGGAACATGTCTGTACTCCTCCTTCTGTGACGGAATGGGGATGTTTAACTCTGAACAATATTGCATAGAGGGCCGGCAGGAAGAGCAGTGTCAAAATCGTTCCAACCCCGACTCCGCCGATCAGAACATAGGCCAGCGCTCCCCAGAAACTGGAAAAAGTCAGCGGGATAAAGGCAAGCATTGCAGCCACAGCGGTTAGTACTACCGGGCGCGCACGCCGTACGGTGGATTCCACGATCGCATCGTAATCATTTAGTCCCGAGACCTTATCGTGGCGAACCTGATCGACGAGAATCAATGTGTTACGCATGATAATTCCGGCTAGTCCTATCAGTCCCAGAATTGCATTGAATCCGAACGGCTGATGGAACAGGAGCAGAGCTGGCACTGCCCCGACCAGACCAAGCGGGGCAGTGGCAAACACCATGAACATGGCAGCAAATGACCGAACCTGAATCATTATGAATACCAGCATCAGAAGCACCATCGGCGGGAAAAGCTTCCCCAGTGCCGTATTGGCCTTTCTGCTCTCTTCCACGGAACCACCTGTCTCTATGCGATATCCGGTGGGAAGGGATGCTTTCAATTTTTCCAGTTCAGGGAGAATTTGGGCCGTCACATCCGGTGGCTGTACCCCGTCCACGACATCCCCCTGAACAGCGATAAACGGCTCACGGTTGTAGCGTTTCAGCAGTGGATCTTCCATTCTGGATTTCAAATGGGCAATCTGTGACAGAGGGATTGAGCGCCCATCTCTGGTTGTCAGGGAAACGTTAGCAATGTTTTCCAGACTGTGGCGCTCGGAACCAGGAGCACGAACCACTACGTCCACCGAACGGATGCCATCACGCATCTGCGTGGTGGCCGCACCATTCAAGATAGCCTGTAATTGCAGCCCTGTTTCTTGCGGAGTGAGGCCAAGCAGGCGCAGACGATCCTGATCAAGGACCAATCGTTGGATTGGAGTCCGTTCACCCCAATCCAGGTGCACATCATGCAAGTTCGAATTTTCAGCCATAATGGTTCGGACATCACCCGCAATCCGGCGCAACTCATCCAGGTCCGGCCCCATGATGCGGAAGAGTACAGGAAACGTGACGGGTGGACCGAATACGAATTGCTTCACCCGAACGCATGCTTCCGGGAACGCTCCCTGTGCGATGAGGCTGCGAAGCTTTATCTTGAGCGCATCGCGTGCCACAGGACTTTCGGTAACGACCACGATTTGGGCATAAGCCGGATTGGGTAATTCTGGATTTGTCGACAGTATGAAGCGTGGCATGCCCTGGCCGATATAGCTGGTGACCATTCGGGTCTCTTGCTCAGCCATAATGGCTTTTTCGATGTTTCTGACCGATCTATCGGTCACAGCGAACGCACTGCCAGGAGGAAGGTTGACCTCGACCGTCAATTCGGAGCGGTCCGAGTTGGGAAAAAACTGTCTCTCCACAGACCCCATTCCAACCACAGACAGCACAAAGAGAATAATTGTAATACTGACTGCAATCCATTTATGATCGACTACCCTCCGCACAATACTGCGAAACCGCTGATAGTTAGGAGTTGCATAAATAGCATTGTGGCCCCCGGAAATAGGTTTGATGTCCGGTAGGAGCTTAACGCCCAGATAGGGGGTAAAGAGTACTGCGATAAACCACGAGGTGATCAATGAAAATGCCACAACCCAGAATATGTTTCCCGCATACTCACCTGCTGTAGATTTGGCAAAACCAACTGGCAGGAAACCTACGATGGTAACCAGCGTACCGAAAAGCATGGGGCCAGCCGTGGATGTCCAGGCAAAAGTAGCTGCCTCGATCCGATCCCAGTCCTCTTCCATTTTGACCACCATCATCTCGATGGCGATGATAGCATCATCCACCAGCAGCCCCAATGAAATAATCAGCGCCCCCAGCGTGATTCGGTCGAAATCTTTTCCCGTAAGCAGCATGATGACAAATACGGCAGCAATTGTCAGAGGCACAGCTGCAGCCACGACGATGCCGACACGGAACCCCATGGTCGCAAGACTCACCACAATTACAACGGCAAGCGCAACCACAAATTTAAGCATGAATTCGTTAAACGCCTCGGCAATGACATAGGACTGGTCCGATACCTTGGACAGAACAATTCCTACGGGTAATTCTTTGCCAATCTCCGTCTCTTCGGCATTCAGCAACTTGCCCAGTGTCAGGCCATTATAACCTTTTTTCATAACAAGTGCCAGGATGATCGAAGGCTCTCCCTGGTGACGTATCTGCTTTGTTGCCGGATCTTCGTAGCCACGCGTCACCTCGGCAACATCGCCTATTTTCAGTATTCTCCCTCCGCTTGCCAAGGGAATTGCCTTGACGGCTTCGACTCCGTTAATGGCTCCGTCGAGCCGCAGATAGACACGCGGTCCGGCCGTATCCACAAATCCCGAAGGTGTCATATCATTTTGGGTTTGTAATGCATAAAACAGGTCTGTTGCATTTACGCCAAGAGTTGCCAGGCGTTTGTAGGAGATCTCGACATAGATCTTAGGAGCCTGCTCACCCAAAATAGTTACTTTCTCTACGCCACTTATCTTGGAAAAGCGCTGACGAAGCGCTTCCGCCTCCAGAACGAGCTGGCGGTGGGGAAACCCTTTTGCTTCCAATGAATACATGGCAAAATAGACATCGGAATACTCATCATTTACAATTGGACCGATGACACCTTGCGGCAGATATATTTTTTCGTCCCCCATCTTTTTTCGTGCCTGGTAGAATTCATCCGGCACGTATCTGGGAGCCGTGGAGTCTTTTAGATAGAGTTTCATCGAGATCATTCCGGGGGATGTCGAGCTTTCTACCCGGTCGTAAAATTCCAGCTCCTGCAGACGTTTTTCCAGTCGGTCACCCACTTGATCCTGCATTTCCTTTGCAGTAGCACCCGGCCATACGGCTGATACAGTCAAAACTTTTACGGTGAATTGAGGATCTTCTGCCCGTCCCAGATGCAGGAAGGCATATCCCCCGGCCACCATAATCGCAATAATCATAAACAGGGTGATGGCGCGCTCGCGGACGGCAAAAGCCGAAAGATTGAAGCTGCTCATGATTTTTGCGCCTCCACCGGACCGGGTAAGATCTTTACTCTCTCCCCTTCCTTGACGAGATGAGCACCCAGAGCCAGTATACGTTCACCCGGCTTGAGACCCTTGCTGACCAGCGCAGTCTCGCTGCCGAGTTTGACAACTTCGACGGGTCGGCGTAATAAAAACGATGTGCCGGAATCTATCACCCACACGCTGGTGCCAGTACCAGCGTCGTACAGTGCACCGATGGGAATTTCGTACTGCTGCATCGCGCCATCAGCGTTATCTCCATACAGATGAACCGTCACTGTTGCACCGAGAGGAGCGTTTTCCCCGACACCACCAAGTATGTAGCGCGCCTGATAGGTTCGTGTGAGAGGGTCAGCCATTGCGGACAATTCACGCAGCTCTGCAGGGAAAGTCTCGCCAGGATTGGCATAAAGGCTGGCCACAGCCGAGGATTTTTCAATCTTCGCCTTCCCTTCTGGAAGGTTGACTACCGCTTCGCGTGCACCGTCATGGGCGAGACGAATCACCACGGTACCTGCGCCTACAACCTGTCCGACGTCTGTCGGTGTTTCCATGATCACACCGTCCGCTTCAGCCCTGAGAACGGCATAGCCCGCCTGGTTTTCCAGTTGCCTGGCGTAGGCAACGGCGGAATTGAGCTGTGCGGTTGTTGCGTCTGCCGCTGATTTGGCCTGTTCGTATTCCTGTACGGATACGGCTTTTATGGCGACCAGCCCACGTTGCCGCCGTTCATCCGCGAGAGCGCGTTTGTTCTGGGCCCTGGCCGCTTCAACTGCCGCCTGGGCTGCATTGGCGGCAAGTCTCAGGTCTGTTGGATCAAGCCTCATCAAAGCCTGTCCGCGTTCAACGTGATCCCCGGCTTTAACAAGCTTCTCAAGGATTTTGCCGGGCACCCTGAAACCGAGACCGCTTTCCGTACAAGCGTGAATCACTCCGGTATATTCCGCAACTCCGCCCTGGGCGGCAATAACAGTAAAAGAACGAACCAGACGGAGAGATGTCGACTCGACAGTCAGCTCTTTCTCCTCTCCCAAAACGGCCACAGCACCACAGGCAATGACAGCCAATGCTCCTATGAAGAGCAATATGCCATACCTGCGCGACAATCCAGCCAATGTATTATTTTTGATTGTTTTCATACACATCCTCACCTGGATTTTTATTTTGAATCCAATTGAACTTCTTCAAGAGTTTTGATATTGGACTCGCTGACAAACGCATCTCCCTTTGCACGGCCAGGCATTTTTACTATCCCTGTTTCTGCTGGAAGCTCTTTGGAATCTATACGCTGCAAACCGGACTTAAACCCTTTCAGGTCTCTGATATTGGACTCGCTGACAAACG
>Ga0209800_10003112_pt1 | contig 13637 bp, 8 predicted proteins | sample Higcelweek8metaG_FD_187174 | JGI IMG/M metagenome (GOLD analysis project Ga0209800, IMG submission 187174) | Freshwater pond sediment microbial communities from the University of Edinburgh, under environmental carbon perturbations - High... | ecosystem: Environmental > Aquatic > Freshwater >...
CCTTGAGTAATACAGCTGAGTTCTTAAACAGTAAAAAAAAATACAATATATGTCATTCAGAAGGGATAACAAACAGAAGACCAGCTACACGAAGATTTCAATAGGTCTGGCGTCTCCGGAGGAGATACTTGACAAATCGAGTGGCGAAGTCCTGAAACCTGAGACAATAAACTACCGTACCTACAAGCCTGAACGCGACGGACTTTTCTGCGAGAGGATCTTCGGACCGGTAAAGGATTATGAATGCCATTGCGGAAAATACAAGAGGATACGTTATAAAGGTATCGTCTGTGACCGCTGCGGCGTTGAGGTGACTGAGAAGAAAGTCAGACGTGAGAGAATGGGCCACATATCACTCGTTGTGCCTGTGGCTCACATCTGGTACTTCAGATCGCTTCCGAACAAGATCGGATATCTTCTCGGTCTGCCTACAAAGAAACTGGACAGCATTATTTATTATGAAAAGTATGTTGTAATAAATCCGGGTGTTAAGGCAGTCGACGGAGTCAAATACCTCGATTTCCTTTCCGAAGAGGAGTACATGGAAATAGTTGAGGCACTCCCGAAGGAGAACCAGTATCTTGACGACGAACATCCTGACAAGTTCATTGCAGAGATGGGTGCCGAAGCCCTTTACAAGCTTCTCGCCAAGCTGGACCTCGATGAGCTTTCATATTCACTTCGTTACCGTGCCAATACCGAGACTTCCCAGCAGCGCAAGAGTGAAGCTCTTAAAAGACTGCAGGTTGTAGAGGCATTCAGGGAATCGAAAAACATCAACAGGCCGGAGTGGATGATCGTGAAGATCGTGCCTGTAATACCCCCTGAACTCAGGCCGCTTGTTCCGCTTGACGGCGGAAGGTTTGCCACCAGTGACCTTAACGACCTTTACCGCAGGGTTATAATACGCAACAACCGTCTTAAGAGACTCATAGAGATCAAGGCTCCCGAGGTTATTCTCCGCAATGAAAAGAGGATGCTCCAGGAGGCCGTAGACTCACTCTTCGACAACTCACGCAAGGCCAATGCAGTCAAGACTGACGCCAACAGGCCTCTGAAGTCGCTCTCTGACAGCCTCAAGGGCAAGCAGGGACGCTTCCGCCAGAACCTTCTCGGTAAAAGGGTTGACTATTCTGCCCGTTCTGTAATTGTGGTCGGACCCGAACTGCACCTTCATGAGTGCGGCATACCCAAGGATATGGCTGCTGAGCTTTACAAGCCTTTCGTTATACGCAAGCTTATTGAGCGCGGTATCGTGAAGACTGTGAAGAGCGCCAAGAAGATTGTCGACCGTAAAGACCCTGTTGTATGGGATATTCTTGAGAACGTACTGAAGGGCCACCCGGTTCTTCTTAACCGTGCTCCCACACTTCACAGACTTGGTATCCAGGCTTTCCAGCCCAAGCTTATTGAGGGCAAGGCCATCCAGCTTCACCCGCTCGTATGTACTGCTTTCAACGCTGACTTTGACGGTGACCAGATGGCTGTTCACCTGCCGCTGGGCAACGCCGCAGTGATTGAGGCTCAGATGCTGATGCTTGCATCACACAATATCCTGAACCCTGCCAACGGTGCGCCTATTACGGTTCCTTCACAGGACATGGTCCTCGGACTGTATTATATAACCAAGGCCCGCAAGAGCACCGAGTCAATAAAGGTCAAGGGCGAAGGCTCAGTTTTCTATTCACCAGAGGAGGTTCATATAGCATACAACGAGGGTAAGATTGACCTTCATGCAATAATTAAAGTCAAGACAAACGACGTTGTTGACGGTAAAAAGGTGAATCATATCATCGAGACCACCGTAGGCCGCGTTCTCTTCAACGAATTTGTGCCTGAGGAAGTGGGATTTCTGAATGAGATCCTCACGAAGAAATCACTCAGGGATATTATCGGCAACGTTCTGAAGAAGGCAGGAACTGCCAAGACGGCTGACTTCCTTGATGCAATCAAGGATCTCGGTTTCAGGATGGCATTTACCGGTGGCCTTTCATTCAACCTTGACGATGTAATCATTCCCAAGGAGAAGGAGATGTTCGTTGCAGAGGGTTATGAGCAGGTTGAAGAGGTGCTTTCAAACTATAGCATGGGCTTCATCACTAATAATGAACGTTACAACCAGATCATCGACATCTGGACCCATGTCAACGCACGTCTTACACAGATCCTGATGAAGCAGCTTTCAACAGACAAGCAGGGCTTCAACTCGGTCTATATGATGCTTGACTCCGGTGCAAGGGGTTCAAAGGAACAGATCCGCCAGCTCTCAGGTATGAGGGGTCTTATGGCGAAACCGCAGAAATCCGGATCAACAGGTTCTGAGATCATCGAAAACCCGATTCTTTCCAATTTCAAGGAAGGGCTGTCGGTACTCGAGTACTTTATATCTACCCACGGTGCCCGTAAGGGTCTTGCTGACACCGCCCTCAAGACGGCAGACGCAGGTTACCTGACACGCCGGCTTGTAGACGTCTCCCAGGATGTTATCATCAATGAGGAAGACTGCGGAACCCTTCGCGGACTGGTGGCTACAGCCATTAAGAACAATGAAGAGATAGTGGAGTCACTCTATGACAGGGTTCTTGGCCGTACAACCGTCCATAACATTTATAACCCGCTTACCGGAGAACTGATCGTCGCTTCAGGTGAAGAGATCACCGAGGAGATTGCAAATCTTATTGACGAGTCGCCAATCGAGCAGGTTGAGATCCGTTCCGTGCTTACCTGCGAATCCAAGAAAGGTGTATGCGGCAAGTGCTACGGACGTAACCTTGCAACAGGCAGGATGGTACAGAAGGGTGAGGCAACAGGTGTCATTGCTGCACAGAGTATCGGTGAACCCGGTACGCAGCTGACCCTCCGTACGTTCCACGTAGGAGGTACCGCTTCAAACATTACGACGGAATCGAAGCTCATTGCCAAATACGGCGGTATTGCTGTAATTGAGGAGGTGAGAACTGTAAGCAAGAAAGAGCCTGAAAAGGGCAAGGTTGATATAGTTATCGGCCGACTCGGAGAGCTCCGCATAATGGACAAAAAGACCGGCATTGCTCTTACAACACATACAATACCTTACGGAAGCCGTCTCTATGTCAAACCGAATGACGAAGTCAATAAGGGAGACCTGATATGCGAGTGGGATCCGTTCAATGCCGTCATCATTTCAGAGGTGGCCGGTAAGGTTGCCTTCGATCATCTCCTGGAGGGAATAACCTTCCGTGAAGAGTCTGACGAGCAGACAGGGTTCAAGGAAAAGGTGATAATTGAAAGCAGGGACAAGACCAAAAACCCGACCATCAAAATTATGTCACCGGAAGGAGCAGAGCTCAAGACTTATAACCTTCCTGTAGGCGCTCACCTTGTGACTGACCTTAACAAGCACGTCATTGCAGGTGATACCCTCGTGAAAATCCCGAGAGCTATCGGCAAATCAGGTGACATCACCGGAGGTCTGCCGCGTGTTACCGAGCTGTTCGAGGCCCGTAACCCGTCAAACCCGGCCATTGTTACCGAGATAGACGGCGAAGTTACCTACGGAAAGATCAAGAGAGGAAACAGGGAGATTACAATCACCTCCAAATCAGGTGAGACAAAGAGATACCTTGTACCACTTTCGAAACAGATACTTGTACAGGAGAATGACTATGTAAGGGCGGGCACGGCTCTTTCTGACGGTGCCATCACTCCGTCTGACATCCTTGCTATAAAAGGCCCGACAAAGGTACAGGAGTATATCGTCAATGAGATACAGGAGGTATACCGTCTGCAGGGTGTGAAGATCAACGACAAACATTTTGAGATCATCGTAAGACAGATGATGCGCAAGGTGGAGATAATTGATCCGGGTGACACTAAATTCCTTGAGCGTCAGGTTGTTGACAAGCTTGAATTCATGGATGAGAATGACTGGGTTTACGGCAAGAAGATTGTGCTTGAAGCCGGAGACAGCCAGACAGTACGTCCGGGACAGGTGATAACCGCACGCAAGCTCAGGGATGAGAATTCGCTTCTGAAGCGTCGTGACCTCAAGGTCATCGAGGCCAGGGATGCCGTTCCGGCCACGTCACAGCAGGTACTACAGGGTATCACTCGTGCTGCCCTGCAGACCAACAGCTTCTTCTCGGCGGCCTCATTCCAGGAGACCACCAAGGTGCTGAACGAAGCTGCGATACTTGGTAAGATCGACTTCCTTGAAGGTCTCAAGGAGAACGTAATCGTCGGTCACCTTATTCCGGCAGGTACCGGTCTGAGAGAATACAATAATATTATTGTGGGCTCGGCTGATGACTTCGAGAGTATGGTGCATGCCGGACAGAAGGTCAGGGAAGTTGAACAGGAATAAAACCGGAGATCATGGCAGAGGTAAAGAACCAGGGACAGCTTAACATCGAGCTCAGTGAGGAGATGGCACAGGGGATATATTCTAACCTGGCCGTCATCACACACTCACCTGCCGAGTTCGTCATTGATTTTATCCGTATCATGCCGGGCATACCGAAGGCACAGGTAAAGTCAAGGATAATACTTACCCCCGAGCATGCCAAGAGGCTTGTTGCGGCTCTGAATGACAACATTTCGAAATATGAAGCGGTTCACGGAACCATACGTGAGGTAAAAGGATCGGGACCGGTGTTGCCTGTAGCTTTCGGCGGGCCTACCGCACAGGCGTAAATTATTCATAATGAATTGACGAGGCTGCTACAGAGATGTTGCAGCCTCTCTTTTTTGCAGTGAAGAAAAATAAATGTTACTTTGCACTGTTATTAAACCGGGCGATGACTATGAGAGCTAAAAGGATACTATATAATTTTTTACTGATTACTGTGGTGGTTATTCCGTTTGCCCTGAGTGAGGGTTGTAAGAAACAACCAAAATGCGGATGCGACGGTGATGCACTCGATACTCTGGTGGGATCGCATGTTCTTGTTTATTATGATGCAGAGAAAAAATCAGCACAGTGTACAGGTGTCAATGATCCCTATTCGATATTCTATTTCTGTAATCCATCAGCAGTAATGGGAGAACTCACCAAATATGAACAGGGGGCAGAAGTACTTATCTCAGGCGCGTTCTTTTATGAGTGCAACTACCTGATGAACAGCAGTAACAGCTATTATCCGTCACTTTACCGTATTTATCAGGTCCAGGTTACTTCTGTGGAGCCTGACCTTTACGGGAAGTAACTCCTGCCTGCAGAGTCTTATCAACCCTTTCAGCCAGTGGCTCCGTACAACATATCATTCATAGGTGCAGGAAGCGTGGCTGAAGCTCTGTGTTACGGACTCACAGCCGGCGGCCACAAAATTTTGTCTGTATCCTCCAGAGGGGGAGCGAGCGCAGCAGTTCTAGCCGAACGGTCAGGGGCATTATGGGTAAGGGACTACAGCATCCCTGACGACTGTGATATTGTCATTGTCTCCGTCACTGATACTGCAGTTGCAGAGGTTGCTGCCATGATAAAGCTGCCTGAAAAAACTGTAATAGTCCATACTGCAGGCAGCGTTGAGATGTCAGCTCTCGGCCGAAAAACGCGTTGCGGCGTACTCTACCCGCTGCAGACATTCACAAAAGGATTCTCACCGGACCTCCGGAAAGTGCCATTCTTTATTGAAGGAGCTGAAAAATACACTCTTAAGTTACTGAAGGAGCTAGTTGAATCGATGGGAGCGGAGGCCAGGGAATGCGATTCTGACCACCGCAAATACCTTCATCTGGCAGCAGTGTTTACGAATAACTTCGCAAACTTCATGATGACGGCCGGAGGTACAATCGCAGACCAGGCCGGTTTTGACCCGGAAGTGCTGCGTCCGCTAATTGAGGAAACAGCCAGGAAAGCCCTTCGTGCAGGTCCCGCGGCAGCACAGACAGGTCCTGCTGTAAGGCATGATGCCGGCACAATGAAAAATCATATCGAATTGTTATCTTTCTCTCCTGAATACAGTGAGCTTTACATCCGGATCAGCGGGCTGATAACGGATTATTACAAGAAAAGGACAGTATGACCAACTTTAAGGAAGAGCTTCAGAATGTAAAAGCATTTGTCTTCGATATTGACGGAGTGCTTTCAAATCAGACAATTGCCCTCTCTTTATGGGGGCAGCCGTTGCGTACGGTGAACCTGAGAGACGGTTATGCAATTCAGCTCGCTGTGAAAAAAGGTTATAAAGTCGGAGTAATATCCGGCGCCAGATCGAAGGAATACATCAAGCGCCTGAATACCCTCGGGGTGACAGATATTTTTCTCAACTCCAGGATAAAAAAAGAGAGCCTGAAGGAACTGGCAATGAAGTGGAATATTGACCTTCGCAATATACTCTACATGGGCGATGATATTCCTGATTTCGAGGTGATGAAAATGGTCGGACTACCGGTCTGCCCGGCAGACGCTGACAGTGAGATCAAACAGGTGGCTCTCTATATTTCTGATAAATGCGGCGGTGACGGATGTGTACGTGACGTAATTGAACAAACACTCCGATTGCATAAAAACTGGATGGATTATGAAGCTTTTTCCTGGTAAGCACCCGAATGACTTTTTCCGGCTGATCAGGCTGCCTAACCTCATCATTGTGGCTCTAACAATGATACTTATGCGGTATGCTGTATTGAAGCCTCTTCTGAATGCTATGCCCGTGGAAATGGCTGAGAACCCCCTGATTGTAACAAGGATGGCATTTCAGATGGGATGGTTCGACTTCCTGATGCTGATGCTTTCGACAGTCCTGATAACCGCCGGCGGATATGTGATCAACGATTACTTCGACGTCCGTACTGATCTGATCAACAGGGGAAGTATCATTGTTGGCAATACAGTGTCGAGACGCATGGCCATGCTGTACCACAATGTCTTCAGTTTCCTGGGTGTTGCCGGAGGTTTTTATGTATCTGCACGGATAGGTTATTTCTGGCTGGGTACACTGTTTCTGCTCGTATCAGGGTTGCTTTATTTCTACTCGGTCACATATAAAAGGCAGTTTCTGATCGGTAACCTTATCGTTGCCTTTCTGACAGCAATGGTGCCGTTTATGGTGGTACTATTCGAAGCCCCTCCGATTTATAAGGCATATTCTGTTGCCACCATGTCGTTTCCCGGCGTCAGGCTGCTTTATTACTGGGTGGGAGGATTCGCCATGTTCGCATTTATGACTACACTTATCCGCGAGATTATCAAGGACATTGAGGACTATGAGGGAGACCTTACTTTCGGCCGCAAAACCCTGCCTGTAGTTTCAGGTGTGTTTGCCTCAAAAATGATTATTATTTCGCTGTCTGTTGTCACAATCATTCTGCTATATACTGTATGCTTCAGGTACCTTCCGGGCAGGTTAACCCTTGCGTATGTTACCCTGTTGGTAGCTTTACCGTTCGTATGGGTGATTGTCAAAGTACTTCTAAGCAAAAACAGGGATGAATTCCATAAGGCAAGCAGAATGATGAAGATCATAATGCTTTTCGGAATCATGTATTCCGTTGTTGCCGGGGCAATCATAACATCAGGAAAGATTCTGTAGCATGATTTCTGACACGAACGGAAACTGCCGCCTCATACTTGCTTCATCCTCTCCGAGGCGAAGACAGCTTCTGAGTGATGCGGGGATTGCTTTTACCGCTGCCACTGTTGATTGTGAAGAGGTATGGCCACCCGGCCTTGAAGGAAAGGAAATAGCGGAATACCTCGCCTCTGTAAAGGCCGATGCGTTTGCGGGAAAACTCGCTGAAAATGAAATACTTATAACTGCTGACACAATTGTTTGGTGTCACGGACTGGTGCTTGGCAAACCGGCAGATGCGGAGGAAGCAAAGAAGTTTCTAAGGCTGCTTTCAGGTTGCGACCATGAAGTGATAACCGGCCTGTGCCTTACTGACATCAGCAGAAAACATATCTTCTCAGTTACTACCATGGTTACTTTCAGGGAGCTGAGTGAAGAGGAAATAGATTTCTATGTAAGGGAGTACAGACCTTATGATAAGGCAGGGGCTTACGGCATCCAGGAATGGATCGGGCTGAGAGCCATAACAAGGATAGCAGGATCTTACTATAATGTTGTAGGAATGCCTGTGAGCGAACTTTATTCCGAACTTCTGAAATTCAAAGAATGTAAATATTAAACTTACTGTTATGTTAAGAAAATCATTGTTTATCCTGACTCTGTTAATCATTGTGTCAGCGCCCCGGCTTAAGGCTGATGAGGGCATGTGGATACCTCTTCTGATTGAAAAATACAACATCAGGCTGATGCAGGAGAACGGTTTTAAACTCACCGCTGAAGATATTTACAGCATCAACAAAGCCTCCATGAAGGACGCTGTTGTGATTTTCGGCGGTGGTTGTACCGGGGAGTTTATCTCCGACCAGGGTCTCATACTTACGAATCACCATTGCGGGTACGGTTCTATACAGAATCATTCCACGCTTGATCACGATTATCTTACAGACGGTTTCTGGGCTATGTCGAAGGATGAGGAGTTGTCGAACCCGGGGCTTTCAGTAACCATTCTGAAGTACATGGAAGATGTCACTGAAAAGGTAATGAAGGGTGTCACTGAAAATATGCCGAAGGATGACCGTGAAGCAATCATAAATGCCAATATCACAGCCATAAATACCGAAGCAGTAAAGGGAACACATTACCTTTCAATGGTAAGGCCCTTCTTCCTGGGAAACCAGTATTTTCTGATTGTTAATGAGGTGTTCAGGGATGTCAGGCTTGTAGGTGCGCCACCCTCTTCAATAGGTAAATTCGGTGGTGACACTGACAACTGGGTCTGGCCGCGCCATACAGGTGACTTCTCGCTGTTCAGGGTCTATGCTGATAAGGACAATAAGCCCGCAGCATGGTCGAAAGATAATCTGCCCTACAGGCCGGCATATCATTTCCCTGTCTCACTGAAAGGTGTCAGGGAAGGAGATTTTACAATGGTATTCGGATATCCGGGCAGGACACAGGAATACGCTCCCTCGAACCATATTACCATGCTGAAGGATGTCATATACCCTAAACAGGTTGAAATCCGTGGCACCAAAATATCCATTATGGAACAGGAAATGGCAAAGGATCCGATGGTACGCATTCAGTACTCGGGTAAAGCATTCGGACTGTCAAACGGCTGGAAGAAATGGATAGGGGAGATACAGAGCCTGAATCAGGTGAACGGTGTGGCTAAAAAGGAGGCATTCGAAGATGGGTTTTCAAAATGGGTCTCGTCTGATCCCACTCGTACATCGAAATACGGAAAGATATTTGAGCAGTATGATGAGATCTACCGCGACTACCAGACATATTATCTTGTAAGCGTTTACACATCTGAGGTTTTTTTCTCGAACGGTGCAGAGGCTGTGGGTCTGGCTAACAGTTTCAGAACTGCTGTTGACCTGGCCTCCAGGAATGACCCGAAACTGAAGGAAGAGCTGGCCAGGCTGGAGAATGTATCATCGGGTTTCTTCAAAAACTACAATTCCAATGTTGACAAGAGGCTGTTTGCGGCGGTTATGAAGCTTTACGGCGGGAATGTCGCTCCTGAATGGCAGACTCAGGCTTACAAGGATCTCTATACAAAGTGCCGTGGTGATTTTGCCTCAGTCGCTGATAAGCTTTTTGCAAAATCTCTCTTCGCCGATGAGAAGAAGGTTACCGCACTCCTGAAGAATTTCAATCCGGCGACAGTTCGAAAGGATCCGTTTTATCTGCTCGCTGAGGCAGCCTCGGAACTGCTTGATAAAAGGGTGAGACCGCAGCTTTCTGTGCTTGAAGGGAGACTGGCTGATCTCAATAAGCTCTATATGGCCGGCCAGCTTGAACAGGGCAAGGATAAGGTCTTTTACCCCGATGCAAACTCCACACTCAGGCTTTCATACGGCAAAGTAATGGGTTATGATTCGAGGGACGCCGTGTGGCATAAGTACTACACAACTCTGACCGGTGTGATGGAAAAGGACAATCCTGCCATCTATGATTATGATGTTCCGGAAAGGCTCAGGGAGCTCTATGCGAAGAAGGATTTCGGCAGGTACGCCTTCGAAGGTGACATCCCGATATGCTTTATTGCAAATAACCACACAACGGGCGGCAATTCAGGCAGTCCGGTACTGAATGCCGACGGGCACCTTATAGGGGTCAATTTTGACCGTGCCTGGGAGGGGGTTGCGAGTGATATCATGTATAACCCGAAGCAAAGCCGCAATATCAGTCTTGACATACGGTATGTCCTGTTTATAATTGACAAATTTGCCGGAGCCGGGTACCTGATTGATGAAATGAAAGTGGTGGAGTAGGTTGGTTTATGGGTGCATGGGATTATAGGTTTATGGGTGAATGGGATAAATTGGTTAAGTTTTGAAGGGAAGGAATTTCCCCTCCTTGACAAGAGCCTGCCCGCCCACTGGCGGGAGGGGTGGCCGTCCGCCGGCTGGCGGGCGGACGGGGTGGTCTGTCACCTTCCGTGAAGCCCGGTGATATTCCTTTACCTGAAACACGAACGCCTGAAGCCTTGTCTCAAGGGATACCGAATCCTGACCGTCGTAGGCGATGTTCAGAAAGGGGATATTTCCGTTATCCTTCCTGAAAGCGTCACTAACTGATGCAACCACTGTCCCCGGCATACAGGTGAACGGAAGGATGGCCGCTATTCCCGACACGCCCCTCTTGGCCAGCGCAACCGAAGTGCCCATTGCAATGGGGGGGTCACCGTCATAAAATTCATTAATATAGGTGTTGCACAGCGTCAGCATTTCGTGCAGTGAAACATCCTTCGCGTGGTCAGTCAGCTCTTTGATCCCTTTTAGGAGCGACCCTGCAATTATATTCTGTCCCACAGCCTGAATCTTCGATTTTACAACGCCCTTCATATCGCCCTTCCATCTGCTGTCACGCGTAAAGCGATAGGTGGAGTAGTAAATCCATTCAGAGAAGGGTCCTATTATTACCTCTACTCCCAGGTCTTCGAGCCTGTTTGCGATGTTACCGTTACAGAAAGCATTATCACGCATGAAGATCTCACCGTTGATCGCCACCACAGGCTTTCGTTGACTTTTGTCAACCCTTACAGCCATAAAATCTTTTGCAATCCCCACAAGCTCCTTATGAAGACCGGCAGCTCCCTTCTCAATGCAATTTTCAAGTCTTTTCAGAGAGTCTGCATAAAGGCTTTCAGACTCACCCCTGTTAACTTCATAAGGCCGCGTCTCACGGTATATTTTCCGTGTAAAATCGGCCGCAACGAATCCCTTCCATGCATTTATCCTGAATTTTTGCCCGTGTTTCCCGGCAATATCCTCATAGGAAGTGTCATTTGAGGGCGTAATCAGTTCTGCCTCGCTGAAACCGAGCCTGTCGAAGAGGATCCTGTGAAACTGGTTATACTGTCCGAACCGGCAGGGTCCGTTATGGTCCGGCATGAAGAAGCTCATTTTAGAAGGATCCGCTCCGGGTTCCATCAGCTTTTTCAGGAAGCTGCCCGTTGTACAGATCATAGGGAAACACTCTTTTGACGATGTGTATTTTCTGCCAATGGCCAGGGCATCACTGTCCATTCCGGGAAGGACTTCCGAAGGGACACCTACGCTCCTGGCAGCCGCGGCAACCATGAAGGCACCGTCATACATGTATGGAAAGTACAGAATCCTGTCTTTGGGAGGCGATGAAGGACTGGGCCGCGGCCTGTAAACAGTCATCTCCTTTTTTTCATTCTTCTCAGCTCCCCTCAGACTGTCAAGAAAGGCCTCGATACGGGTCACCATTCCGGCGTCTGCCGAATGCTCGTCAACTTCAAGATGAAGGAATGGTTTGCCCTTGAGTTCCTCGGTTATATAATGCCATATGAACGAGTCGGGACCACAGCGAAAGTTGCTCAGATAGACAGCATAAAACCCCGGTGTTTTTGCCACCAGCTGTGCCGCTGCAATCATTTTTTGCCCGTTCGGCCAGTACATGTTCCTGTAGCTGTCAAAGATATTGTAGGGTGTAAGGTCAAGCATATCTATGGGGATGGGCATGACATTCTGCGTAATGAGTTTGTCGATAAGCCCTAGGTTCAGGTGCGGGTCAGAACCGTTGTAAGGTCTGCCAAGAAGGACCACCGGCCTGCAGTTGGCGGGAATACTGTTCATGACTTCCTTACCGTAACTTATAAGCCTCTTTTCAAATGTTATCTGAACCGCATCTGCCTTGTAAATTGCGGCCCTTACATCCTCTTTTTCAATCCCGAATTTTCCGAAGAAGAACTCTGAAAGCTCTTTTACAAGGGCCCGCTCGAAGAACCTGAAATGAAGCGTCGGCATAAGAAGCTTCGACTCGTCAACTTTACCCTTCAGCGCTGCCCTTACCATAAAGGGGTATGTCTGCACCCAGGGACAGTTGCAGTTCATCGTTTTGTTTCCCTCACGGGCTTTGGCATTTACAATAAAAGGCAGGAAGATGTAGTCGGCTTTCTTTTCAAGAAGATCAATCACGTGTCCGTGCATCAGCTCCACAGGCAGGCACGTCTCTGCGGTCATGGCCTCAATTGACTGGGTTACAAGTGACTTGTCAGATTCCCTTGAAATGACAACTGTAAAACCCAGTTCCTCGAAGAATGTTCTCCAGAAGGGGAACTGCTGGTAAAAGACCATCAGTGCCCGCGGAATGCCAATTGTGGTATTCCTACCTTTAATCTTCTCCGCGAAACCCTCCATCAGCATTTCTGTTCTGGCTTTAAAGAGGTTGGGGATATTGTTAGCAGTTTTTTTTCTCCCGTCGGTCTCGTATTTTTCGCATCTGCCTCCGTAGAACAGCGATTTCTTTTCTCCGGTGATGGTCACCCTTCTTATTTCACAGTGGTTAGTGCAAGCCTGGCATACGAACCTGCTGACATCGTATGTCACATTGCGGACACCAAATCCCTTGAATGTTGTTTTCTGACCGGGCGTCATGGCTCTCTGTGCGAGTATAGCCGCGCCTATTGCCCCTGTCACGTCAAAGTGCGGGGGTATGATTATCTTTTTGCCAAGCACCTGTTCAAAGGCTGCAACAACCGCTTTGTTGTTGGTTACCCCGCCCTGGAAAAATATCCTGTCACCCACTTTACGGTCGCCCACTACCTTCTGCAGATAATTGTAGACAATTGAATAGGCCAGCCCGCCAACCAGGTTTTCATTACGTGCCCCTTTCTGCATGAATGAGTTAAGGTCCGATTCCATAAAAACAGTACAGCGGTCACCCAGTTTCACGGGAGACTCTGACCTGAGAGCCATGCATCCGAACTCCTTAACGATTTTTATATTCAGCTTTTCAGCCTGTTCCTCGAGGAATGATCCTGTGCCTGCTGCACAGACTTTGTTCATTTCGAAGTCGACAACCACCCCGTTTTCGATGCTTATATACTTGGAGTCCTGCCCCCCGATCTCGAAGATAGTGTCAACAGTAGGGTCATAGTCAATGGCTGCTGTAGCCTGGGCGGTAATCTCATTCTGAATAGTGTCTGCACCGATGAAATCACCTGTCAGGTACCGCCCTGACCCTGTAGTTCCTGCACCTATCACATCAACATAATCACCTGCCTCATCAAATATCTCTGTCAGGCCTCTTTGTATTGCTTCCAGCGGTTTACCCGCCGTAGGAAGATATCTTCTGGAAACCACCCTGTGCTGTTCATCTATCAGC
>Ga0209800_10003115_pt1 | contig 13624 bp, 13 predicted proteins | sample Higcelweek8metaG_FD_187174 | JGI IMG/M metagenome (GOLD analysis project Ga0209800, IMG submission 187174) | Freshwater pond sediment microbial communities from the University of Edinburgh, under environmental carbon perturbations - High... | ecosystem: Environmental > Aquatic > Freshwater >...
CATGAAAAAACCCACCCGGAGGTTAAGATTCTGGCTCAATATCCAGAAGGATTCCACCGCCACACCCTACCTGCCAATGCCCGAATGGTCCAATATTATGTCTCCGACCACCTTAAAACTCTCGACCACATTTATCACGGAGCTCTCCCGAATTTTGCCAACACCCTAGAAGATCAAAATAGGTTTCGATTAACCTCCGTCGATTATCTCAATTGTGCTCTTGAAGCCAGGAACGTTGATCATTTTTGTGCCCTGATGGCAGTTCACACCGCCCAAGTTCTAAAAAGCCGGGGAGTTGATGATCGCATAATTGCTCAATTGTTATCTCAGAACTTTGCCCAAACCGGTATTATTCAAGAAAATGGTCAACAAAAACACGCCCAGCGTTTAATTAACTTAATCACTAAAGAGATTAAAGAAACTGGCCAGCTCTCGGGTTTATCCTCGGAGTTCCGCCGTTTGGCTCGTCCCAAAGTTCAATCTAATTATTTTGGTCACCGTAACCCCCGTCTTTAATCCCAATAGGTATTTAAAGTACAATATACAGTATCCTAATGACTGAAATAATCAAACCATTGCCCGCCGATTTACCGGCCATTAAATCAATCTTATCTCAATGGACCGAAACTTCAGAAGTCGGCAAATATCTTGCTCGTATTGAAAACGAGATAAACGGCACCGCCGAATTTAATCAACACTTTTGGGTTATTAAACTTGATCACCAAACCACCGGAGTTGGTGGTTTGGCCGACCCCTTACCCAAATCCTTGCCCTTTGCCACCACATCCAAACCCGGGGAAATCAAAATTCTTTATTTAGACAACCTTAATCGTGGTCGCGGACTTGGCAAAGAATTGCTAGCATTTTTAGAAAACGAAGCTAAAAACTTTGGTTATACCGAAATTCTAATCCGCACCGCCTCTCGTTACCAAGCCACCGCCTGGGATTTTTACCAACATCAGGGCTACCAACTCGTTGGCTATCTTGACACTACTATGGCCGTATTTAAAAAAACATTAAAATAAGCCATGGTAACCATCTCTAATCTTAATAATCGGATTCTCAAAATTGAAAAACGTAATCAACAGGTTGAAATTAACAAGGCTTGGGAAACCTGCTGGACTCGTAAAATTATTTTAATAATTTTTACCTATCTTTCGATTGGTTTATACATGTCGGCTATCAAGGTTACCAATCCTTGGCTTAATGCCATTACTCCCTCACTTGGTTTTTTACTTTCCACTCTAACTTTGCCTTTTTTTAAAACTTTATGGATTAAACACGCTCGTCATCAACCGTAAGATACCTATATTTTTCTCCCCACCAACCTGATCAATTCCATATCACCTTTTTCCGATCCTCCCTTATTATCCAATAATAACAAATCAAACCCCTCCACCATTTCCGCAAGTGATTCAGTATCAAAAAATCTTTTCTTTAATCCACCCATATTTTCATAATAGTCCTCATCTATTTTGACTAAACCTTCAATTTCCGGGTCATTCTTCGAGTTGACGGCTATCGCCAATATTCCGCCCGGTTTCAATATTTCTCCAATTTCCTCAAACAACTTCCTGGTTCTCTCTTTAGAAAAAAATTGTGTTCCCAAATTTGAATAAATTACTTCTACACTGTTCTTGGGTAACTGTAGTGTTTCTCCCAAGTCCGCCAACTGATACTCAATATTACTCAGATTCTCAATCTGTGCCTTTTCCATCGCATAATCTCGTCCAAATTCCGAGATATCCATCCATATCACTTTCCAACCTTTCTTAGCCAAATACCTTGTATCTTGGCCCAGTCCTGCTCCTAAATCTAATACCGTGCCACCATTCGGGAAATATTCCTCAACTTCAGTCAAGAATTTTGATGGTTTTTCGCTCCACTCTTCTTGGCTATACTTTCCTAATTTATTTTTCCAATATCCTTGTGTATCCATAGTTATATAATAACCTATGATCAAAGCAGTTACTTTCGACTTAGACGGAGTTTATTTTACTGAAAGCAGTTTTGTAAATTTCAAAAACTCTCTTCCCTTAACTGTCGACCAATCTAAGCTCATTTTTCTTTCCAAATCTGATAGCATGATGTCTTTTAAAAGGGGAGAGCTATCCGAAGACGACTTCTGGGATCTGGCCCGTCAAGAGCTAGGACTAAATTTATCTAATCTGCAAATCTTTGATCTTATTAAAAACGCTTATCAGGTCAATCAAAATGTCGTTGATACTGTTAAAAAAGTACGTGGCTTGGGCATAAAAACCTGTATCTGTACCAATAATTTCCCCACCCGAATCAACGCCTTAAACTCCAAGTTTAACTTCTTATCCAACTTTGACACGCAGGTGTTTTCTTATCAGGTTGGGGCTATCAAACCTGACCCCAAAATTTTTCATGCCCTCATTGACCAATCGGGCTGTCTTCCCGGCGAAATTGCCTTTGCCGACGATAAGGAAGACAATGTTAAATCAGCGCTATCTGTGGGTATTAACGCTTTTTTGTTTACCGGTTTTAGCACTTTCGTCTTCGAGTTGAAAAGATTGGGAGTTGCAATTTAATTTACTTCCTACTACACTCGTAGTAATAATGTCCAAGAAAGTATTTTCCTGTGTCTATTCTGTTTCCGGGACTCACTGCCGTTCCTGTGAGCTATTAATCGAGAAAGAAATTAGCCAATTATCCGGTGTTAAATCCGTCTCCGCCTCCTCCTCATCAGGAAAAGTCACTATTAAATATCAAAATCTCCCTCCCACCATTCACCAGCTCAATCAAATTTTTAAAGAATCCAATTACAGGTTCTCCGAACATGCAACCGAATCCCGATCACCAGCCAATACCAACCTTTTCTTTTCCTTTTTGGTGGCTGGTCTTATCGTGGCGCTGATGTATCTCCTTACCATTTCCAACCTCTTTTCCTTCTCAGTAAACTCAAATTCTATTACCCCCACCTTCTTTGTTTTTGGCTTATTGGCCGGTTTTTCCACCTGTGCCGCTCTAGTTGGAGGTATCGTTCTTTCCTTGAGTCGTCGAGATACCAGACACCCACTTCAACCGGTAGTGATTTTTAACCTTGGTCGTCTATTTTTCTTTTCCCTGTTCGGCGCTACTCTAGGTTATTTTGGTAGCATTTTTCAGCTATCTCTTGAATCTGGCGCTATCATCACCATTGTCGTCTCGTTGATTATGATTATTATTGCTCTTCAAATGTTAAATATAAAATTATTTGACTTTATCAATCTGTCGCTACCAAAATCCATTACCGGCCGTATTGCCAATGAGTCTCGTTTCAGTGGGGGATATCTACCTTTCGCAATGGGTGGACTAACTTTTTTCTTGCCTTGCGGTTTTACTCTAACTGCCCAAGGCCTAGCTTTAGCTTCAGGTAATCCACTAACGGGCGCCTTAATTCTCTTCTTCTTTTCTCTGGGAACACTCATCCCTTTAATCCTGATCGGCTGGAGTAGTGCTCGCTCCAACAGTAATCAATTACAATCAAGATATTTCACCCAGATTTCCGGAATTATTATCCTACTATTTTCTTTATACAATCTAAATTCTCAACTAGCTGTTCTGGATCTACCCAATTTTTACGGCATAAGGGCAAACAAGCCATCCACTGTTTCCGCCACTGATTCTGCCCCCACCATTGATGGTAAGCAAATAATGAAAATGGATGCCTCATCAGCTGGTTATTCTCCAAATTATTTTAAAATCAAAGCCGGTCAACCGGTTCGTTGGGAAATCACCGATCGTGGCACCAGCGGCTGCACCAATGCCATTATTTCTCGATCTCTTTTTGATGGTCCCATCAAATTAGTCATGGGCACAACCTCAATAAAAGAATTTGTCGCCCCAACCACCCCCGGACAATATCGCTTTTCCTGTTGGATGGGGATGATCTCCGGCATTGTCCAAGTCATCAATTAGTTAGTCATAGTTGACATTCACTAGATAAGTACTACACTTGTAGTAGTTAATCATTTAGTCTCTCCATGACTGATAAAAAATGTACTTGTGGTGCTGATTGCTCCTGCGGTTGTAAAACCGGCGACAAATGCAACTGTGGCGCCAAATAAATGATTAATAACCCCGTCAATCCGCCCACAGAATTGGATACGGGGTTATTCATTAACGTTCTAGAGGCTGGTACTGGGATACCAGCCTCTTTTTTACTCATCATGGTTCCACCCTCGCACCCATAGGGCCACAAATATCAGCATTACTGCTGACATGCCCCAAACAGTGATGGGTGACAACCATTTTGTCAAGATTCCCGAGACCAGAAGACCTGCTGCCGCTCCAAAAGTCCCGGCACTACTTCGCAAAGAGTTCACTGAGGTTCGCACTCGGTCATTGATTCTTCTGTTGGTGTAGGAAAACAGAACTGGCCTCCAGGTGCTCCGGCCAATCTCGTGAAATAGAAATGGCATCAGGATAAAAAGTATCCAATTTTTCCCGGCAATTAGTGGTAATAGCATCGGTATGCCAATACTGGCAATAATCAACGCCAATCCTCTGGAAGATACTTTCCATTTTTTTGCCAAAAAGCTACCCAATGCTGACGCTAGGGCTATTCCCACCCACAAAAATCCCAACCAATCGCTCTGACCACTGGCCTGCTTAAATATCACCGACCAGAACATGTTGAAAGGCTGAAAAGTAGATGTAATCAGTGCCACCGCTATGAATGATCGCCTTAACACCGGTTCTTTCCAAGCATTTTTGGTGATTAGCCACAGATTAAGTTCGTCTGGCAAAGCCATCTCCGCTGTCTCGGTTTTTTCTGGGTACTGGCGAAGTTGCCACCAAGTAACTACCAGTGCGGCCAGACTAGTTGTTCCTGCCAATATCCATGGGACTTGCAAACCCCATTTGGCTCCAACCAGACCACCCAGCACCGCTGTTGGAATGGTGGCTAACTTTGCCAGATAATCGGAAGAGGACAACGCTCTATGAGTTGTTTCTTCGTTTGTCTGGTTACGAAGCCAAGATTCCAATGCCTCCGACATAAAAGCGTGACCTATTGCCGCAATTCCTTCAGCTAGGGCAAAAATCCAAAACCAGCTCGAGCTTCCGTATACCAACATTCCTATTCCCCAGAAAAACAGACCAAACATATATATCTTTTTTTGTCCGATTCTATCTCCTAGATTTCCCGTAACAGGATCCAGGATTGTGGCAATGCTCATGTATACCAGATTCAGCATGTTGACTTGAAACAGTGACAAATTTGCTCCCACTAAAAACAATACGTAGGTGCTAAATGTCCACGCCCCTCCAATATTTTGCAGGATTTTTACCAGCACAAAAGTTCGCTCAATGCTTATTTGTTTCATTTTTTCCTCCATTTTGACAATTTTAACGTGCCCGACATCAATTGGTCATCCCAGTAACTTATTGAGTCGGATAAGCTTCCGAAAAAGAGGGGAATTGGTTCCAAAAAACAAACAAGCCTCCTTTCGGAGGCTTGTCTAATTTAAAAAGTTGTTCTGTTATAAGGCAAATCCTCCTACTGTCCGCGCTGAATTCAAAGAGTCGCAGCGAAACTGAACGCCGATAAAGGCGGTCATTTTGACTTCGTAGTGTTTTTGACTTACTAAGTTCATCTTGAGGAAATTTATCACGCCCAAAGTACCATGTAAACAACCAGGTACCCCTTCGGACAGACTTTTGGCCACACCCTAACCCACTCTGTTTCCTTAATTAATTACTACAGTAGTAGTAATAATATATTTTTGTTAAGATTACTCTATGACTCAACTCGTCTTGTTTGGACTACTCGGTATTTGGTTATTGGTAATTGCAGCAACTCCCGTCGCGGCTCAATGCCCGGTTTGTATAGTTACTGTTGGCGGCGGCATGCTCATTGCCAAAAAACTTGGCATTGATGATTTTTTGGTTTCCATCTGGATTTCAGCTTTGAATACCGCCATTTCCTTTTGGTTGGCACCAAAATTAAAATTGAAGTTGTTAAAAAACCCATGGTTATTATCATCAATTATGCTTGGGCTAACCCTCGCCTATTTTCAATTCACAGATCAAATCGGTTCGGGTGGCAACCAGTTACTCAGTTTGGATAAAATAATTTTAGGTCAAATAATCGGGCTATTGGCTATGTTCATTGGCAATTACATTTATGGTTTTACTAAGTCCAAAAATGGAAACAAGACCCTCTTCCCTTATGCCAAGGTTGTCTTTCCGGTGGGGTTGGTATTGCTAGTCACCCTGTTCTTTCAATTTGTTTTTAATCTCTAAATTAGATGGTAGCCCAGAACGCCCCCTTCTCGGGATACAAGTTAGAGTAGTTTTTCTCAATCTTTTTTTCAAATTCGGACTCCTGGTATAACTTCTTTGTCGCCTTAAAATTAAAGAAGCTTTTCCAAGATTTTAGGCACAAAAACCATTCTCCCATTGTTAAAATATCTTTGGTATTTATCACTTCGCCGTTTTTATATCTCTCTATAAAAACCTGCCGAATTGCCCCGTTTTGCTTGTGAATTAATTCTAGACCACCGCCCAACTGCTCCATTTCTTCGAGTATTGTCAGCTGGTCAGCATCTCGAGCCAGCATCACATATCTATTGTTTCCTCGATATTCTGGATTATTATGTTCTCCGATGGCCTCAGCAATCTCCTCTGTCTTTCCATCAAATTCAGACAAGTTAATTTTGGCCTCTTCAAACATCTTTCTACCTATTTTGGCATGATTCAATGATTTTTTATCATCAAAAGATCCCATTAGTGACTGAGGAAACCTGCCAATATCGTGTAGCTGACACACCACCAATCCCTGTCTCCAATTCCATTCCCCACCCTCTATCTCCATGATTTTTTTACCCCACTCCACCACTCTTTTTGTATGTCTCACCTTCCATTCAATTTTAGATTTTGCCTTCTGGTCAACAGCCTCCCCTCGGTTTTCTTCAACCACTTTATAAAACCAATCCATCACCTCTTTTGGCACTTCCGTGTTCATTTGGCAATTATACCAACGCCTGACTTTCTTGTTCTTTTTTAATCAGTCTTAACAATTTCCATGTTAACCATACCGATATCAGCCCCACCAACTGCCCCCAAATCAAAGATATTCGTGGGCTTACCCAATCTGCCACATATCCTAATAACAATGCTGACAGTGCGAATGAAATACTTTTCCCTAGCGAATTCAATGATCCCATAGTGGCTCTCTGCTTATCTGTAAACTCTTTCTGAAATAGTGAGTTTTCCGCCACATTACTTGGTCCGTACAAAACTGAAGATGTGGCCATAATTCCCGGAGAAAATACTGTCGGAAAAATCAATGAAATAAAATTTATTACTTTACTGTAGACCATATCAAAATACAAAATATTAATAGTCCCAAACTTTTTCAAAATTTTTCCACTCCACCCAAAACTTATCGCCGCGCCAATGTTTGACAACATTTGGGCCATCCCTATTGCCCACAATGGCCACAAACTAGCCACAAACACGCTTCTGAATTGAAACCCAGCTTCTGATATCCCAAATCCAATTATTGACGACAAGCTTAATAGTCGTAGTTTCTCATTAGTTACAAAATTCTTCCAGGCCTCTTTCAGGTGTAGATAGACATTAACCTCACTCTTTTCGGTGTTTACTACATCTATCAACCACCAGCTGGTAATAAAACACAAAAACAGGGGAATCACCGATAGCCACATGACCAAGCTAAATGAATACCTCGCGGCCAATATTCCTCCGAGTAAACCGGCAATTCCCAGTGCCCACTGTTCCGCCGATCCAATAAATCCCATAAACTTTTCCAGCTCCTCTTTCCTCTCCGACTTCTTCAAACTATCAAAAAGTAGGGCATCATTATTCCCACTATAAAATGAACGTCCCAATCCCCCCCATATTGCTCCCAACACCAACCACCAATAGTTGCCACCTATTGCGTAAAAAATCCCTGACAATGTATAAGCCAGTCCACCCAACATTGTTGTGTATTTTCGACCAATTAAATCCGAGAACAACCCTGTTGGTACTTCAAATATCGCTCCGCTGATATTGGCGATGGAAAAAATACTCAACCCCAACACAAAAGATCCTGATACTTGTGAAAAATAAATGGCTGCAATTGGGGACCACAAACTAAATCCAATCAAAAACCCCTGCCAGGTTAGTATTTTAATATTCCTCGAATAATCCATAAAAGTATTATATTTTTAACGCCTCCCCTGTCAAGGGGAGGTCCCGTAGGGGGAGGGGTTTTAATGTTAAAATACACCTATGATTAAAACCCAAGATCTACAGCATTTTATGGATAAAGTAAAGTCGGCCGAAGCTGGCCATCAGCTCGATTTAAGCTCCGACGAAGATCTATCCATTGCTATCATGAACCTCATCTCCATCGAAGAGCATCTCTTTTTTACTGGCAATAAAACCGGCAAAACCAAGTATTTCGATCTGCTCAATGAAACCCGAGAAATGCGCAAAGAGCTTCTAAAAATGATTATCAAAGACTATGAAGGCGAAGTCTGGTGTACCAGCAAACATCTCCTAGCTGCTTCAATGCGACTTTTTGAAGTCGGTACCAAAGCTCAAACCAAAGGAAATCATGATCAAGCTCATAATTTTTTTAAAAAATCCTACGATCTCTATAATTTATTTTGGGGTATAAATCTTGGTCTGGTTAAAGCCGGCGAGTTGAAATCAGTAGAGATTGATCGACAAGAGGGTAAAAAATCTCTTCCTCTGATCCGCAATAATAAATCCGTCATGGGTAAACTTAGCGGTGTTATTGGCAAAATACTTGACTGTTGTCGCGAGTAATTCTATTCACTACTTATTCTTTTACCTTCCCGATGGTATTAGAAGCTTGGGCCAGTCCCTTTTGGTCTAAAACAATTACTTTTCTGTTTTGATTATCAATCAAGCCCTCTTTTTCCAGTTTTAACATTTGAAGAGTTACTGTTTCTCTTGTTAGTCCGGTCAAACCTGCTATCAGTTTGTGAGTAATTCCAAAATCGATCTTACTATACAGTCGGCTTTCTTCTTTAGACCTTTTGGATAATGTGGCTGCCATCGAGGCCACTTTTGCGTATGAGTCAGCCGCCAACAAGTTTGCCAGTTGATTAATCGAGTCCAAAAAAGATTCAGTCACAATTCTCATTAGTTCACATTTCAATTCCTGATCGTTTCGCAAAAAATCTGTGGTCTCCTTAATTGGAGCCGAATACATTGTCACCGGGGTCAATGCTTCAAAATAATATTTATTCTCAATTCCGGTCATCGCAAAAATACTCGTCATCCAAAAAATTGGTTTAAAAAAATGGAGAGTGATTTCTTTCCCACTATCATTTTTTAGATACATTCTTACATATCCGCTTTTTATAAACCCAATATAGTTGGGCTTATCACCCGATTTCAAAATAATTTTACCCTTACTGAAATGAACCTCTTTGTGGTTTTCAAAATACTTCAATAATTTTTCTTTGGTATCGCTTGTCATATAATAATTCAGCAAAATATATAAGCTCTACTACATCCGTAATATTCCTCACCCATTATAATCTTTCCAGTTGATTTTGCCAAGCCAGGATCACTTCAAAGCCACTCCTCCAAAAACTCCTCGACTTAATGTCAACCCCAACTTCACTCAATACCGCCACCGGATCGCGTGAGCCTCCGGCTGTTAGTATTTTTTCCAACCTAGGTATAAAAACCTTACCCTCATTTTTGTATTTTGCCCACAAGGATAAGGATAGTAACTCACCGAAATTATAGGCATAGCAATAAAACGGAGTTTCAAAGATATGACTCACATAGCTCCACTCATATTGAAACGTAGGATCAACACTCACCGATCTCCCAAACTGCTCATGCAAATTGCTCAGGTAAAGCTTGTTAACTTCTTCCACTCTGGCCCCTCGAGAAATCAATTTGTGAGCCTCAATCTCAAACAGCACAAAATAGTTTTGTCTCAATATTGTCGCGTATGAGTCTGACATCTTCTCCCACAACATTGATTTTTTAACCTTGACATCTTTTTCGTTAGTAAATAGTTTTTCAAATAAAATCATTTCTCCAAAAGTCGAAGCAGTTTCCGACAGAGGTAAATTTGCCTGCTGGCTGGAAGGATAGTGCCCGTTTGCATAAAGACTATGGATTCCATGCCCTAATTCATGGGCCAAGGTATAAACATCTCTCAAAGTTTCCGAATAATTCATCAGAATATATGGAGTAATCTGAGGACTTACCGTGGCGCAAAACGCCCCACTCCTTTTATTTTTTTGATTATGGCTGTCAATATGATTGTCATCAAATATTTTCACCGCCTTTTCCTTGAAATTGGGGCTAAAATCACCAAACGCTTCCAGCACCACCTCTTTAGCTTGGGTAAAATCATATTGCTTCCCGGTCCTGTTACCATTCGGGGCGTACAAATCAAACCGCCTCAACTGTTTTAATCCCATCTGTTTGGCTTTGTATTGAAAATATCTCTGAAAAATATTTTTATTTTCTCGACAGGTTTCCAGCAACACTTCAATCGCCTCGTCGGGGACTTGATTGGCAAAATTCCTCATCGCTATCGGACTGGCATATCCTCGCAACTTGGCATCATAATCCCAATTCTTTACCACTGATTGATAAATCACAAACAGCTTATCAATTTCCTTTTTATGTTCCTTAAATAGGCTTTTGTAGGCTATCTCTCTCTCAGCTGACTTAGTCGAATGAACATATTTTAGAATTTCTGATTGGCTTCCAATTTTCTTTTTTCCAAAATCATAAACAAAATCCGCCTCAATTAACCCCCTCAGATCACTTATCGCCATCTCACCATAGATACTTTTATTCTCAATTATTTCCTCTTCCCGTTTTTTTAAATTGTGTTTTGCTGCCACTCTGGCATATCCCAGCCCATACTCCATGTCCGGGACACTTTTAAACAGCCTCTTGGCGTTTTCATCATCTAACCTCGCATATTTTTCCGTCTCCAAACCCTTAATCCAATAGCTAAAATCTCGTATCTTTTGGTTATACGTCAACATCAGGTCATTGGCCTTTGTTTTCATTAATCTCGCCAGCCCATCTTTTTGATTTGTCGACTCCATCAATTCTGGTAAATATATTACCCGGTTAATTTTTTCCTCCAGATCTTCTTGCCAGATAATCAATTCAGCAAAATCAGTTACCAGCATATTCGGGTCAACTTTTTTCAATTTTTCATCTATCTGACCTGTCTCTTTACGTATCAACTCCAACCGACCCTCAAAATCATTTTGCCCCCCAGCAATATCACCAAGCTCCCAAAATAGTTTCTTATTTATCATTCATTAGTATAACCCGTTCTAGATAGCCAAATAGCCCTGTTTCCAGATTCCAAAGTCAAGCAAAGTTATCGCTCCGTCATTATTAAAATCAGCCCTATCCCTGATTCCGCTTAGATATTCACCTTTCCAGACTCCAAAATCGGTCAGGGTCACACTTCCATCACAATTTGCATCCCCCTCTCCCTTTCTTGGGCACTCAGTACCTTCTCCCTCTACCAATTCATAAGCTCCTATCTCAGGCCCGACACCTATCGGAATTGGATAGTCATCAAAATCAGCAGAATATCCCAATGACAGCCCACTACTAACTGCCGGGCTACTATTGGTCAAATGAAAATTAAGCGTATTAATATCGGCAAACAGAGGATTAGCCTTTATTTCTCCGGATCCCAGTGCAAATCCCAAACTAGCATTGTTAGCCATAAAGTATAGATTGTTCCGTCTGGTAATATTTGTCCAGCCCCGGCTGTCAATTGGAGCGATAGTATTGTGATGATTGGTATACATCACATTGTTAGCAAAAGTAATTGATCCGGGATCGGGGTTTCTCGTAAAAAAAAATGCCGACCAATGGTTAATCCCTCCGGTTGAAAAAGAGTTATCATAAAAAGTATTATTTTCAACTCGCCAATTTCTCATTAACAGTTCAGGTTCACCATTAATCTCCAAATGAATACTCAACATCTTCCCTGAATCAATAATTACATTATGGTGAATCGTCACATTTTCAGTCACCGCCATTAACCGAGGGGGGACAGCAGATGGATTAATATTACTGCCAGCCTCCAAGAATCCGATCGAATTTTTCGACCAATTATGGTGAATCGAGATATTATTCAAATTTGTCCCTACTCCGTACAACTCAATCACCCCTCCGTCTTCACCAAAAATCGCACTTTCGTCCCTGCTGTTTTCCGTTCGATTATACGAAAATTCTACATTGGAAGTGTGAATCACAATCGGCACTGCCCCATAACTTTGATCCCCATCATCATCCATTAGTACCATGTCGTGAATGTAGTTATGGGTGACCACAGAGTATTCGGCATATAAGCCAATTCCAGCCTTGCAATTCACTATTTCCATATTTCTTATTACAATATCTTGGGAAATATCACTATAAGTACCAACTTCTATTCCAAAACCATAAGGCGAATTCTGCACCTTAAGATTGTCAACTATCAGGTGATCACCTCGAATATAAATTATTTTTTTGTTACCGCCAATGGCATTCGTATCCTGTATTACCGGTTTAGCCCCGTCACCATAAGCCGATATGAGTATTGGGTTTTCTGCTGTTCCTGATCTGGAAACTGACAGCACTCCGGTCCACAAACCGCCACTTTGAAAAAACACTTGATCACCGGGCATTAGCGGATAACCGTTAACTTTTATCAGGGATTGCCATGGGGCTAAAATTGTTCCCGGGTTACTATCACTGCCACTACTTGAAGAAACGTAATATGTAGTTGCTAGTACCGGTGATGAAAAAAGAGTTACCAAAAAAAACAACAATATTACCGTCAACACAATTTAGTATAGCTCATCTGGCTAGTAAAGTTCATCTTGCTTTGTCCCCAGCGACTGCTTTAGTACTTCTACGTCATTAGGTGCCAATTGACAATTTCCATCCAGATCATCAGGTAAATAATCGCTGTCTTGCACTGTTAAATGCGTTCCAGCCCTGTTTTTCATATGAGAAAAATCTAACACATTTATCACTCCATCCCTGGTCTCATTTGGCCCGGTCACATCTCCAGCCAACATTGGATATCTGGAAAAGTCATATATTTTATTTTCATCAATCACTGACAATTTTCCTCCTACCGCCCAATACGATCGGTCCTGCAAATCATCACCATATTTCATCTGAATGTGTTTTGGTCCTCGCACAAACACCGCTAATTCCTCCTTGGCTTCAAATCCATTCAACCTAAAATCGGCCAGAAACACTGCCCGGTCAGTAATCGTTGATAAGCGTTGAGGTACTGTGTTGTAAACTGCTGTCTTGCCTTCGCCTAATACTATTATGCTTATTGGCCAGTTTTCAGCACACTGCGCCGAAGCGTCAACTCCTGAAAATCTGAACATAAATCTCATTCTCGACCCTGTCCCTTCTCCGGGTGTTGGTGACGGTGTCTCTCCACCCCCAATAGTATAGATACCATCTGCATAGCTGGTTATCGCCAATCCCTTATCATTGCCGTTGACATTGTGCCCCACAATCGTATTTGTATCCGCTGTCCACATTCCCACTTTTCCTTCTCCGGGAGCTATTGCTTCCAGATTAATCTTGAGTATCTGAACCACTCCGGTTGCCATCTTTGCCT
>Ga0209800_10003116_pt1 | contig 13622 bp, 15 predicted proteins | sample Higcelweek8metaG_FD_187174 | JGI IMG/M metagenome (GOLD analysis project Ga0209800, IMG submission 187174) | Freshwater pond sediment microbial communities from the University of Edinburgh, under environmental carbon perturbations - High... | ecosystem: Environmental > Aquatic > Freshwater >...
AAACACAAAACCGATTAATATTGTGCAGCTATTTGAAAAGATTCCTGTCTTAGGACGGATTCATGGGGAGAAAAAGGCTGCTTAGTGGCGAAGGTATTGTTTAATTGTTTTTTTAAAAGTTAATTTTATCAAATGAAAATATGTATTCTTTCAGAAGAGGCTTATGGGAATGGTGCTGCCATTGCCTCTTATAGGTTGGCAGAAGCATTATCTAATAACACTCAGCATGATATTTTTTATATTTTTAATAGACTATCCAAGGGAATAGAAAATGTTGAATTACATAAGTACCCTCTGGTAGAGAAAAAATATAATTACCAATATATTTTGCATTGCGTGAAGAAATTTTTTTCAAAAAAACTTAATAAACGCTTATATGTTAAAATTCATTATGATTGGTGTTTTTCACAGATATCAAGACTGATAGATACAATAAAACCAGATATTATTAATTTACATAATGTTTCAACTATCCTAAGATATGAGGATATCATTACTCTAAGCAACAAAGCGCCCATTATTTGGACAATGCATGATGCCTATGCAATAAAAGCGTACTCATATATGTTTCAAAATTATGCTGGCAAACATATAATTACTGTCCCAGTCAACGCAGAGTACATTGATCAACACTCTCGCATAAAGATGCTAAATGGCAATTATGATATTCAATTTATCACTCCTTCCATATGGTTACGTAATAACATGTTATCTGAGAAAGAAACTGATAAAAAAATTAATGTCATTTCCAATGGCTTGTCCAAAAGTAGTTTCTTCCCTGAAGATAAAAAAGAAGCCCGCAAATTATTTAAACTTGATGTAGATGGATTTTACCTATTATTTATAGCTTCAGACATTACATCTGAACGTAAAAATCTGCAATGTCTTCTTAAAGCTTTAGAAATTATTAATGATTCTTCCATAAAACTACTGGCCATTGGAGAAATGAAAAACAAATTTAAAATACATTATAAAAATATATACTGTTTCCCTCCACAATTTAGCACAAACTATTTACGAACAATTTACGCATGTGCAGATTTTTTTGTTATAACATCATTAATTGATAATCTTCCGAATACTGTCTTAGAGAGTATATTTTGTGGGATACCTGTGATTGGTTCTAACACAGGTGGAATACCGGAAATGGTTATCCAAGATAAAACTGGATATTTATTTAATCCATACAGCCCCTCTGAGTTAGCAAAAACAATCATTTATGCTAAACATCATCAAAAGCAATTTCTTGGCTTGAGGAGCAAACATCTTGATTTTGATTTAAATAATTACTCAATTACTACCCAAAAAGAGCGTTATCTAAAATTGTTTCAAAACACTGCCAAGGAATTTAAAATGCAACAGAAAAAGGAAATACGCACATGAGAATTATAGCTCTCATCCCTATGAAAGCTCATAGTGAACGGATAAAAGAAAAAAATTTTCGCATTTTCAACGGGAAACCTTTGTTCCAGTGGATATTGGATACGACCTTATCGTTAAAAGCAATTTCAAAAGTTATCATTAACACTGATGCAATAGATATCTTGTCAAAAACTAACATAATCACCTCAGATCGGATTCGAATAAGGAAACGCAAACCTGAATTATGCGGTGATTTTATCAGCATGAATCAAATAATTGAAGATGATATAAATAATATTCCTGCCGATATCTATATCATGACACACACAACAAATCCGCTTCTTAACGCTTCTACAATCAGGAAAGCATTAGCTCTGTTTCAAGATTTATATCTTAAGGATAAAGCGGATTCTCTGTTTACAGTAACTCGTCACCAGACAAGATTTTATCGTAAAGATTGCTCTCCTGTAAACCATGATCCCAATAAATTATTGCGTACGCAGGATCTTGAGTCATGGTATGAAGAAAATTCCAATTTATATATTTTTACCAAAGAAAGTTTCAAAAAAACACATGCAAGAATTGGAGTAAAACCGTTCATGTACGAAATACCGCGTTGGGAATCAATTGATATTGATGACCAGGAAAGCTGGGATTTTGCTGAAATAATTTCAAAATCTATAAAAATGTAGCAAAAATATCACATCTTTGTATGCCCATTTATTTGGATAGTAAATAACATCTTTGTTAATTTAACCGAGAAAATATATGTATCGATATGAATTTATAGACCCTGTTGAAATGATTTCTTCAGATGATTTTGATATCGTTGAATCTTTTATCAACACAATATTCAGAAAAAAAATTGGATGGCACTATATTACAGACTTAATATGGATATACCGACAAGCCAAGCACTGGCCCCAAGGCATAAATATACTGGACGCTGGCGGTGGCAGCGGACCAGCACAGTTTCTTCTTGCTGAAATGGGCTTTAATATTACCAATATTGATCTTCAATTGAAAACGTCTGTCCCATATTTATTAAAGTATCTGTATAATTTTAGTTCTACAAGATTGGAAAGCTATGAAGCTACTGATTATTCAGAGCTGTTGCAAGGCAGGATGTTATCGGATATGTCAGGAATAGCACATAGTTTACATCTCAAATCAATCCTTCATTCTGCTAAAAATTACGGTAAGTATATTGCATTGATTAGGAATACATGGAGAAAAAAATATGGTTACCATAATAGAACAAGAGGGAGTATTGAATATATGGCTGGAAATCTATGCCACCTACCTGAAATAACTGATAACTCCTTCAGTGCTGTTGTATCGCTTTCAGCATTGGAACATATTCCTCAAGATACAATAAATAGAGCGCTGTTTGAAATTAGGCGGGTTCTAAAAAAAGATGCAATGTGGGCCATAACAACCTCAGGAACAGAAAAGCCGGATAGCTGGTTTCACGAACCTTCAAAAGGCTGGTGTTTTTCTGATAAAGACTTAAAACAGTTGTTTAATGCTCAAATGACAAAAAAAGATCCCCCTGAAATCATTTTAGATTATTATAAAAATTGTGAGTATTTAAAAAATAATATGGCTGATTTTTATAAGAAATCAGGTAAATTAGGAATGCCTTGGGGTATATGGAAGCCACAGTATATACCAGTAGGAATAACCAAATATATAAAACTGCCGTTAGAATAGCCTCTGTAAAAGGTCTTAACTGGTTCATTAAGACATGGTAAGAAAGAATAGAACTGCCAGTTCTATAAAAATTAGGAAACGACAATGCATAATATTTTTGAATCTGGAAAGCTCACAATAGGTTCCTGGATCACTATAGGCAATGCAGAGATAGCTGAGATTATGTCTCAAGCTGGCTTTGACTGGCTGACTATAGACATGGAACACAGCTCCATCACTATAGAGAAAGCGCAGGAACTTATTCGAATTATCTCACTTAGTGGGGTGCTCCCTCTGGTTCGTGTCGGAGTAAATGACCATACTTTGATAAAACGGGTAATGGATGCTGGTGCTCATGGTGTTATTGTGCCAATGGTCAACTCTAAGCTGGATGCTGAAAAAGCTGTCGGTGCAGTCAAGTATCCCCCAAAGGGATATCGTGGAGTGGGGCTTGCCCGGGCTCAGAAATATGGTTTTGGTTTTGAAGAATATAAAAAATGGAATGAACTTCACAGCCTGGTCATTGTTCAGGTAGAGCATATTCAATCTGTTCAAAACCTGGAGGCTATTCTTAATGTAGATGGAGTGGATGGATTCATAGTTGGCCCATACGATCTTTCAGCATCTTTAGGCTTTCCTGGAGAATTTGGACATCCTCTGGTGATAGACGCTCTTGAGCGTATCAACAGAGTTGCCGCCAATTATAATACACTTAGAGGATTTCATGTTGTGCCTCCAGATAATAATCTTTTTCAAGAAAAAATTGATGCAGGATTCAACTTTCTGGCATATAGTCTGGATTCAATAATACTTGGAAGTTCCTGCAGAAATATGTTGCAAGCTGTGAAAGGTACTTTAAATGAATAGTATATTGATTACGACATCATCTTTTGGAAAAAATGACAGAGAGCCTTTGACAGTACTTGAAGAGACCTTTGATCTGGTGACCTTGAATCCATACGGACGCAAACTCACTGAAGATGAGATACTGAAGCTGATCCGGGAAGTAAATCCTGTAGGTATAATCGCAGGAGTTGAACCTCTGACTCGGAAAGTCCTGAAAGAGGCTGAGGCCCTTAGAGTTATCTCCAGAGCTGGAATCGGTATGGATTCCGTGGATCTTGAAGCAGCAAAGGAGTTACACATATCTGTAACAAATACACCAGATGCCCCTACCATTCCTGTAGCTGAATTGACCATTGGCATGATTTTGAGCTTGCTTCGCCAGCTGCATCGTTCAGATGTACAGATCAGGAGTGGCAAATGGTACCGACCTATGGGTAATCTTTTGCACGGAAAAAGTGTAGGTCTGATTGGCTGCGGCCGTATTGGATCACATGTTGCAAAACTGCTCGCCCCGTTTGGATGTAAAGTCCAGGGATGTGATCCTGCCTGTTCTTATCATGAGCATATTTATCTGACTGACATTAAAGAGACGTTAAAAGAGTCAGATATTGTCTCTCTTCATCTTCCTTATTCCGAAAGCACCAGACATATTATTGATGAAAATGCCTTGAACATTATGAGGCAGGGTGCATTCCTGATCAACCCCTCCAGAGGAGGTCTTATTGACGAGGCAGCACTTTACGTTGCATTGAAATCGGAAAGGATTGGTGGAGCTGCCATAGATTCCTTTGAAAAAGAACCTTACAGTGGCCCGTTGACCGAATTAGAAAATATTCTTCTGACAGGTCATATAGGTTCTTATGCAAGGGAAGGGCGGATATTCATGGAAAAACAGGCGACCCAGAACCTCATGGCAGCTTTGCAAAAAATGGGGACTATTTAATGCGTGTGCTCGTAACTGGTGGAAGTGGTTTTTTGGGAAGTCATGTGGCTGATGCATTAACAGAACATGGTCACAATGTAACCATATTGGATACAAAAAACTCTCCATACGTGAATGATAAACAGAAGATGGTTCTCGGAAATATCCTTGACCAGGCTCACCTCAACGAGGTGGTTTCAGGTATGGATGTCGTGTATCATTTTGCCGGAATTGCAGATATTGATGAATGTGCAAAGCGACCTGTAGAGACGGCTACTTATAATATCATAGGCACTGTAAAACTTCTGGAGGCATGCAGACTGGCTAATATCAAACGTTTTGTTTTTGCCAGCTCGGCATATGTATATAGTGATTCGGGTCTGTTCTATCGCTCCAGCAAACAGGCTTGTGAGTCATTTATTGAAAACTACTATGAGTTATATGGTCTGGAGTACACATGTCTCCGCTATGGCTCACTATATGGAGAGCGCAGTGACGAAAGAAATAGTATTTATAAACTTATCAAAAGTGCTCTAATGGATGGCAGGATCACATATAATGGAACTGGTGAAGAGCTGCGTGAATATATCCATGCAAGAGATGCCGCCAATATAAGCGTCAAGATTCTGGAACCAGCATATGCTAACCAGAACATTACTCTGACTGGCACAGAAAAGATGTGCTATAAAGATCTTTTGGAAATGATCAATGAGATCCTTGGCAATAAGATCAAAATTGAGATTCTACCATCCACACGAAAGGCACATTACAAGCTGACTCCGTATAATTTCAGTCCCAGATTAGGAAAAAAGATGACCATAAATCCTTATATAGATATAGGACAGGGCCTTCTGATCTGTATGTCGGAACTGTATGATAAGATACATCAGGAGACGCAAGATAAAATAGATACTCAGTTTGATTCAAATATGGAAGATGGAATTACTGAATGAATATTGTCTTTTTATCCCATACATTAAATGAAGATAGTCCAGGCTATGGAGACGGCCTATCTTTACGTGTTGATCAGGAAAAAGATATGCAGAGTGGAGATAGTTGCAATACACAATTCTGGCATATTCCCAACCACTTGGGAACCCATGTGGATGCACCTGAACACTTTGTCATGGCTGGTATGACAATTGATCAATATCCTCCAGATTTCTGGATCTGCAATCACCCATATCTATTGGAATTGCCGGAAATAAAAATTAAAGAGATCATAACTCCACAACACCTGTCTGAGTCTTATATCCCAAAGGATATTGACATTCTCTTACTCAAGACAGGTTTTGCTGATTGTCGAAATGATAATCGATATATTTTTGAAAATCCTGCATTTGCACCAGAATTGGCTGATTACCTGCGCAAAAGTTTTCCAAATTTAAAAATGGTTGGTTTTGATACTATTTCTCTCTCCAGCTATGCATTTCGAGCTTTGGGTAGAAAAGCGCATAAAGAGTTTCTGACTCACGAAAGGCCAATCCTGCCTGTTGAAGATATGGATCTCTCTGCTCTTGATGATAAAATTAGGATAAAAAGAGTTATCATTTCACCACTCCGCGTACATAGGGCTGATGCTGCACCTTGCACAGTGTTTGCTGAAATCTATGGGAGATAATATTGTGTACAGTATTCAATGGGATGTCGTATTTTTTGATTTCGACGGAGTGATCCTTGATTCAGTGGATGTTAAGACACAAGCCTTTGCTCAGATGTTCAAACAGTATGGCTCAGAAATTGAGAATGCCGTCGTCAACTATCATCTTAAGAATGGCGGAGTATCACGTTATGAAAAATTTCGTTATTATTACGAACAATTATTGAACAGGAAAATTTCTGAAGAGCAACTTGATGTATTAGGAGAGCAATTTTCCAGACTGGTAATTGAAAAGGTGATTGCATCACAATATATACCAGGTGCTCTTGAAACAATAAAAAGTCTGAGTAGCAATAATATACCTATGTTCATAGTGTCTGGAACTCCAGAAGATGAGATCCGGCTTATTGTCAGCAGAAAAGGGCTTTCCAGCTATTTTGAAGAAGTTCACGGTTCCCCCGGAGAGAAATGGAAGATAACTTACGACATTTTACAACGTAGGGCTCTGTCGCCTGATAAAGGTATTTTTGTTGGGGACGCGCTCTCAGATTACGAAGCAGCTAAAGTCAATGGGCTGCATTTTTTAGGTATAGTACCTGAAAATTCGACTTCTATATTTCCATATAATACTAAAATAGCGTCAGAGGTCAGATTATAGCAAACACATTTACAGAATTGATATGGCAGTTTTTTGAAGTAATGACGTAAGCAAAGATTCTAAAAGTTTATTTGTGGCGAGGTTGTAAATTATTTTTTATAAATCAAAGAATAGAGATATATAATGCCTTCTGAAACCAATAGAATTTTTGATCAAACCCCGAAGAGAAGTATAAATCCATACTTAACAGCACTGTCACTTGTTGTGAACAGGCTAAAATGGGATCTTAAGCCATTATCTTGGCAATCAAGACAAAAAATTAAAAAATGGGGCAACAGGTATAGCGGGAAAAAAGCAATTATACTTTGCAATGGCCCAAGCCTGACTAAAGTTGATTTTGATTATTTGCGGTCTAAATCGGTATTCACATTTGGGCTTAATAAAATAAACTTACTTTTTGGAAAAACTGCATTTCGCCCTTCAGTAATTGTTGCCGTAAACCCTTTTGTAATTGAACAGAACAGAGAGTTTTATAATTTGACCGATATTCCTGTTTTTCTTGATTCCAAAGGGTCTAAATGGGTAAAGAACAGAAATAATATCCATTTTTTACATTCATGTACATATGCATATGCTGGTGCATTTTCTCGTGACTGCACCATCTCAATAAACCAGGGATACACTGTGACCTATGTGGCAATCCAATTAGCTTACCATATGGGTTTTTCTGATGTAGCCTTAGTGGGCTGTGACCATTATTTTCATACCAAAGGACCGGCAAACAAGAAAGTAGCAGCTGAACAAGAAGATCCCAACCATTTTGATCCTCGCTATTTCTCAAACGGAGTTACGTGGCAACTCCCAGACCTGTTAGCTTCTGAGTTTCACTATCAAAAAGCCAGAGATATATTTACCCATTTTGATAGAAGAATTATCAATTGCACTGATGGTGGAAATCTGGAAATTTTTAATAGGCTCCCTCTAAAGACCTTTTTAAAATAGGTGCTTCAATTTATGATAAAAAAAGCCCTAATCACTGGCCAGAACGATGCATATCTTGCCGAGTTCCTTATCAACAAAGGATATGAGGTGCACAGCATAAAGCGCAGATCATCATCTTTCAATACCGACCGGATTGACCACCTCTATCAGGATCATCACACCAGAGGCAGATGGCTTTTTCTCCATTATGGAGATCTGACGGACACATCAAATCTCGTGCGCATCATTGAGCAGGTTCAGCCAGACGAAATCTATAATCTTGGGGCCCAGTCGCATGTTAAAGTATCTTTTGAGCCTCATGAATATACTGCAGATACTGATGCTCTTGGCACCCTACGGCTTTTAGAGGGGATACGGCTTCTGGGGCTTGAGAAGAAGACACTCTTTTATCAGGCATCAACATCACTTTTCAAGGACATATAAGTGAAGATTAAAAAGATAATACTGGAAAACTTCAGATGCTTTGAAGGGCTGGAGATTGATTTAAAAAGTAAAATCAACCTCATTATCGGAGAGAACGGAAGTGGAAAATCAGCTATTCTGGACGCTTTGTCCGCATGCCTGGGTGCTGTTGCTACCCACTTACCTGATGTCTCTGGAGTATCATTTAAAAAAAATGATATCAGGCGGATCAATGATTTTAAATCACCTTATGTAAAGATCTATCTTGAAACAGTTGATGGAATAAAATGGGATGTCTCTCAGAAACAGCATAACAGCCGCATTGATTTTGAACTGCCCCTGTTCGCCTGTAACGGTGTCAGCAGAGCAATTCTGGATATTCCATTAAGGAGAACTCCTCTGAATAAGAAGCCCTCCAGATTTGATGCTCTTGCAGACGCTCTCAATGCTGACAGCAGATTCAGATCTGCGTTCATGTGGTTTTACAATAGCTTGATTGATGATAAACTTCTATCAGTTTTTAATGGTATTAATGGACACCATGACAAAATGAGAGATATTGAGTGGAAGAAGCGTCATGATTGATCTCTCTTCTAAAACCCATTGTATCTGTCAAAAATATAATAGTGCACCCAAACAGTGCGTGGATCAAAATACTGATCTGACAGGGAAAAAATGAACCACGCTGATACTATAGATAAAAAAGCCATGATCACTGGCATAACCGGCCAGGACGGTGCATACCTCGCCGAATTCCTTCTCAACAAAGGATATGAGGTACACGGCATCAAGCGCCGCTCCTCATCTTTTAATACCGACCGGATTGACCACCTATACCAGGATCCTCATACCAGAGACCGACGCCTTTTTCTCCATTATGGAGATCTGACTGACACCTCAAACCTGATACGCATTATTCAGCAGGTTCAGCCGGACGAGATCTACAATCTTGGGGCTCAATCCCATGTCAAAGTATCTTTTGAGTCTCCTGAATACACAGCAGACACTGATGCTCTTGGTACTCTGCGGATTTTAGAGGGGATAAGGCTTCTGAGGCTTGAGAAGAAGACACGCTTTTATCAGGCATCAACCTCAGAACTTTATGGAAAAGTACAGGAGAGTCCACAGACAGAGAGAACTCCATTCTATCCACGGAGCCCCTATGCTGCTGCAAAACTATATGCATACTGGATCACTGTCAACTACAGGGAAGCCTATGGGATGTTTGCATGCAACGGCATTCTATTCAACCATGAATCCCCCCTGCGCGGAGAGACCTTTGTAACCAGAAAAATAACAAGAGCACTTGCCAGAATCAGTTTGAAAATGCAGGATTGTCTCTATCTTGGCAACCTTGACGCCAGGCGGGACTGGGGCCATGCAAAGGATTTTGTCAGAATGCAGTGGCTTATGCTCCAGCAACCAGAACCAGATGACTTTGTTATTGCCACAGGAGTACAGCATTCAGTCCGGGAGTTTGTCTCTCTTGCAGCCAGTAAACTCAATATCAAAATAATATGGCAAGGCTTTGGAGTTGATGAAAAAGGTATTGATGCAGCAACAGGCAATGTGATAGTGGCTGTTGATCCGGCATATTTCAGACCCACGGAGGTTGAGACTCTTCTTGGAGATCCGTCAAAAGCAAAGAAAAAACTTGGCTGGGTTCCTGAAATATCTTTTGATGAGCTTATATCCGAGATGGTGCAGAGTGATCTTGTTGAGGCAAAGAGAGACCATCTGTGCAGATCCCATGGTTTTGAGACATTCAACTACAATGAATAGAGTGACAATGAAATCAGATTCAAAAATATTTGTGGCTGGTGGTAATGGTCTTGTTGGCTCGGCAATTGTCCGCAACCTAAAAAAACAGGGCTACAATAATATCCTTGTGCCACCACATGCTGAGTTGGAACTTATGGATCAACAGGCAGTTACAAGATATTTCAGAGACAATCAACCAGCATATGTTTTTCTTGCTGCTGCCAAAGTTGGCGGAATCCTGGCAAACAGTACCTTTCCGGCAGAGTTTATCTATTCAAACATTATGATCCAAAGTAACATTATCCATGAGAGTTATATCAATCAGGTAAAGAGGCTTATTTTTCTTGGTTCGTCGTGTATCTATCCAAAGCACTGCCCACAACCTATGAAAGAGGAGTATCTCATGACCGGCCCCTTAGAACCTACAAATTCTCCATATGCAGTTGCAAAAATAGCAGGCATTGAGATGTGCTGGGCCTATAACAGGCAGTATGGAACAAAGTTTATTCCAGTCATGCCGACAAATCTCTATGGCCCGAATGATAATTTTGATCCTGAAACTTCCCATGTCCTCCCGGCTCTTATCAGAAAATTTCATGATGCAAAGAAAAACAATTCTGACTATGTCACCGTCTGGGGCAGCGGGAAACCAAAACGGGAGTTTCTCCATGCTGATGATCTTGCCTCTGCTGTGATTTATCTGGCAAATCTGCCTGACAATATGATAGCATTTGACGCTAAACCAATTTTCAATATTGGTTCGGGTCAGGAGGTCACCATTCTGGAGTTGGCAGAGCTGATAAAAGAGATTATAAGATTTAAGGGAGATATTGTTCTTGATCCGTCAAAACCTGATGGAACACCACGTAAACTGCTGGACACCTCAAAAATGAAAAAACTCGGGTGGAATGCAGCGATTGGTCTGAGGCAGGGGATTGAGCAAATATCTTTTGAAGCTCTGAATTGCTATAAGGTGTGTTGAGGGTTGAAAATATGCTTAGAACAAAAATACCTTTATTGACTATAATAACTGTATGCTATAACTCTGCTGCAACAATAGAAGAGACAATAAAATCGGTGCTTGCACAGACTTTTACCGACTATGAATATATTATAATAGACGGCAAATCGACTGATGGTACTGTAGATATCATAAAAAAATATGAACACCAATTCTGTGGCAGACTCAGTTACGTTTCGGAAAAAGATACCGGTATCTATAATGCAATGAATAAAGGAATTAAAAAGGCAAAGGGGGAATGGATACATATTTTAAACTCTGATGATATATATTCTTCTTATGAAATATTGTCTGATATTTTCGTAAAACAACAAAGAGCAAAATGCTATCATATTGACTGGCTAATATATAGTGTCTTGTTTAAAAATAGGATACTACACCCTCAGAGATTAAAATCCACCCTAATCATACATCATCAGGGTATTTTTATAAAAAGACAATTTTACTCTGAAAATGGCTTCTACAATGAAAATTTCAGAATTTTTTCAGATAGTGTTTATATGAATACACAAGCCAATAAAGCAAAATATATCGTATCCGATTTGATCGCAGTCAATATGGGGCATGAAGGTATTTCTACAAAAATTTCATACCTTAGATCTAAAGAGTACTTTATTCTTTTAATACATTATCACAAATATTCACTTCTTATAAAATTCTGGGTATATCTTAGTGTATTTACTAGATTGTTTCATCATTTTGTGCCATTTATCCCTCTTTCATCAAATTGTCGACCTGATGTGACAGCTTCTCATGAGCAATGTCAGTCATATTAAGATCCTTCTATTGCTTATGTTACAAGGCATGCAAACTCAACACCAACTAGCTGAGATCTGGTGGTTTTAAACCATGGGCCGAGCGCCTTTGGGCGAGCTAAAGCCGCCTGTGGAAAATAAAAGAAATAATTTAGACTACCAAGAGCTTAAATGTACCTAAAAATGTCTAACATGCCGAGTCCACAGCCATCCCTCGAAAAAAATTACACCACAAGAGGAGAATTTTTTCAGCACAATGCCATGCAAACAAAATCTTCTAATATTCTGGCTATTATATTAAACTGGAATGAGACAGAGCAGACACTATGCTGTATTGCAAGTCTTTTGTCACAGAATGAGGTTAAATGCGACATTCTTCTGATTGATAATAACTCTTTAAATTTTCCCTGCCATATTTTCGAAAAACGATACCCTTTCTTAAACATAATTCAAAATGAAAGTAATCTGGGTGTTGCTGGTGGAAGAAATATAGGAATCAATTATGCTTTAAAAAATGGATATGAATATATTCTGCTTTTTGATAATGATGCTGTAGCAGATCATGAAATGATCTGCCATCTTTTGAACTCTGCCAAACACAATCTGGACATTGGGATATTCGGGCCCAAAATCATGCAGAAAAATTGTCCATCCAAAATCTGGCGTGCTGGATGCACATCCTGGACATGGGTATACCTTCATTCAGGTCATCAGATAATCAAATCTTTCTGCTCCTTCATTAATATAAATATTCCACTACGAATTGACAAAGAACGAGGAAACAACCAATATGACACAGGACAGTATGATAACGAAGAAAACATTGATTTCCAGATAGGCTGTGCTCAGTTTATCAGAAACAGTGTCTTTGAAAAAATCGGAATATTGGATGAGATGTTTTCACCTTACGGCTCTGAGGATATAGATTTTTGCGTTAGAGCCATGGAAGCCGGATATAAAATAAGATATGTCCCATCTTCAGTTTGCTGGCACAGGACAGAAAACAATTTCAATGACAACTATAAAAGAAGTTTTAATAACTGCAAAAACATAATATTACTTGCAAGAAAACATATGTCTCCACTCTATTTTACCTTTATCTTTCTGCCAGACTTTATTTTATGTACTACTCCACTGGTACTTACCAGGGATCTATTAGGGAAAAAAGCAAAAAAAATAAAAGGCTATATTGATGCTATCAGATGGCATTGTCATCACATAAAAAATCACAGTTTATTATTATAATAGAATAAAATTCTGGCAACTAAACGTCCAAACACGTGTGTTGAGCAACACTTGTTTGGATGACTACCGCCATAAAGCTAGGCAGCCAGTAATATCCATGAAGTCAAATGCGGTTATATGATTGTTTCTGCGAATGCTTCCCACTCAAACCCCACAATATTTCTCTGCACTTTTGAGAATTCGGCACTGCCCCAAGAAGTTAGATTTTAGATGAAATTGAGCTACAAATGTGATAAAAATAGTCCTCGAATATTAACCAGAATTTTTTGGGGGGGGCTGCTATGGATTTAGATTTTGAAAAGTACAAAAAAGAACAGTTTTGTTCAAATAAAGAATGTAAGCATTATGGACAGAAAGGTGCAGGGAATATAGGTGTCAAAAGTCGTAAACATCAACAAGTTTACTGCAAAAGCTGT
>Ga0209800_10003118_pt1 | contig 13608 bp, 15 predicted proteins | sample Higcelweek8metaG_FD_187174 | JGI IMG/M metagenome (GOLD analysis project Ga0209800, IMG submission 187174) | Freshwater pond sediment microbial communities from the University of Edinburgh, under environmental carbon perturbations - High... | ecosystem: Environmental > Aquatic > Freshwater >...
AACCACCAGTATCTGCTGCTCTTCACCAATCAGGGCCGCATGTACCAGCTGAAGGCCCACCAGGTGCCCGAGGCGGGCCGTTACGCCAAGGGGGCGCATATCGCCAACCTGGTGCCCTTGGAGAAGGACGAGAACATCGCCACCGCCATTACGCTGCGCGAGTTCGCCGAGGACCGTCAGTTCCTCTTCATCACCCGTAAGGGCATGGTGAAGCGCACCAGCACAGCGCTTTACGCCAACAGCCGCTCCACGGGCATCCGCGCTGTCAGCCTCAAGCCTGAAGATGAGCTGATGATGGTTTGCGATGTGCACAATGACGCCGAAGTTCTGCTCATAACCGAGCAGGGCACGGCGATCCGCTTCGCCATTGCCGATGTGCGGCCCACTGGCCGCGCCACGGAAGGCGTCAAGGGCATCGCCCTGCGCGGCAAGGATCGCGTTGTGGCGGGGGTCGTCACCGGCGATCCTGACCGTGAACAGATTCTGACCGTGAGCGAGTACGGTTACGGCAAGCGCACCCCGCTTGATCAGTACCGCGCTCAGTCCCGTTCCGGCATGGGCATTATCAACATGCGCGTGACGGAAAAGACCGGCAAGGTCGTTGGCGCCGTCATGGTTGCCGACACGGATCAGATGGTCGTGCTTTCCAGCGCCAACAAGATCGTCCGCTTCCCTGTGTCCCAGGTGAGCTTGAACCTTGGCCGCGCCACTCAGGGCGTCCGTTTGGTGAACCTTGGCGAGGGCGGCGTTGTGGCTGGTTTCGATCTTGTGCAGCGTCAGGGCCTCGACCCAGTAGATGGTCTTGATGCCTTTGATGAGGAGCTCCCCGGCGAGGAGTAGGCTCCAATGACCCGCACACGAATAATTGCCTGCGCTTGCGCCCTGGTCCTGGCCTTTCTTGTATCGGCTTGCGACCGGGGCGCATCCGCAGGATCTGCGGTGGATCTTGATATTGCCCGCGAAGCATATTCCAGCGGGTATTTCCTTGAGGCCGAAACCGCCTATGAGCGGTATTTGCAGTCCGACCCCCAAGGCAAACACCGTCTTGAGGCCTGGACGCGTCTTGTCGACATATGTTCAGGCGTCAAAGGAGACCCGGACAAAGCCATTGCTCTTCTTGAAACAGCCACGCTTGAGTATGCTTCGCGTCCAAAGGACAATTGGGGTCTTCTTTTTCGGCTTGGGGAGCTTTATGAGCAGCGGGGGCAGCGAAAGAAGGCTCTGGACGCCTGGGGGCGCTGCCTCGATACTGCCGGTGACGATGCTGCTAAAACCGGGCAGGTGCAGATGCGCATGGCTATCGCCGACCGCGCATTAGGCAAAGCCGATCTTGCCGTGGATCTTTTTACCCAGTGCGTGCGCCAGGCCAAGGACATTGATGCGAAAAGCCGCGCCATGTATGAGCTGGCGCAGACGTATGGCATGTCTTGGAATTGGCCCAAGGCCAAGGGGATCGTTGAAGAGATACTGGCCATGGAAAAAATTTCGCAAGACGTCAGGATTATGAGCACCTATCTGCTGGCCGATGCGTACGAGTCTGAGCGCAATTTGCCCAAGGCGCGGGAGCTGTTGGTCTCCCTAAAAGACACGTACCCGAATCCGGAAGTCATCATCAACCGTTTGAATACCCTTGGACAGCACAACGAAAGCCCCGCGATGGCTCAGCTGCAGCCTGGAGATTCGCCTCCCCCTGATATGGAGCACGCGGGAAGCGCGGATGTGAAGCGTCGCCGCGTCAGTGCAAAATAGTTCTCAAACTGCAGCGGCCCACACGTGACCGGCTTCTTGGTATTCCTTGCTTTTCCCTTCCGCCTCCCTCTTCTTTTGGCCTCTCTTGCCATTGCATAAGCATATTGGGTATACCTTTTGGCTAGGCGGTCGATAAGAATCCCGCAACCAATGTTATTTTTACCGGGCTTTCCCGGCTGCATCGAACAAGGCGGTTATAGCTGTGGCAAATAAAGCGGAAAAAGCACCTGCGGAAGAAGTCGCCCTTGACGGCGAGGCCCCCAAGAAGTCCAAGAAAAAGCTGTTTATCATGATAGCTATTCTCGTGGTTTTTCTTGGTGCCCTGGGCGCTGGAGGATTCTTCGGCTATAAGTGGTGGATCGCGAAGAAGGCTTCCGGCGGTGCGGAGAACGCTACCGAGCAAAAGGCCGAAGAGGGTCACGGTGAAAAGAAGGCCGAAGGCGGCCATGGCGGCGAAGCGAAAAGCGACAACGGCACTGCTGTTGAAGGAGCGGGAGAAATTGTCAGCATTCCTCCGCTGTTGGTCAACCTGGCCGAGCCGCAGGGCAGGCGTTACTTGAAGCTGGCGCTTGACATTGAGCTTAAGGACAAGGCCGCTGCAGATCAGCTGAACAAGAATATGCCTAAGGTCAAGGATGCGCTTTTGCTGCTTCTTTCCAGCAAAACCTATGATGATCTGGGCAGCCTTGAGAACAAGATTCTTCTCAAGAAGGAAATTGTGGAGCGCTTGACGCTTGTTCTGGGAGAGCAGAAAGTATTGCGCGTGTATATCACGGAGATTGTTATTCAGTAATGTCCATGCCTTTGGCGCTGCGCGAGAGTGTTGCGCCAGCACGGGTTTTGCAGTAGGAGCTGAAGTGTCCCGCAAACGAGGCCTTTTTTCGCCTATGCGGGCCGAACCTTCAGCTTAAGAGAGGTCAGCATGGCCGACGACACAGACCAGGACAAACTCGCCGAGGAGTGGGCCAACGCGCTTCTCGACCAGGAGCCCGAAGCCGCTCCAGCAGCCGCTGTGACCGGCGAAGCGCCAGCTGCTTCTGATGAGGCTTTGGCCGATGAGTGGGCAAAGGCTCTGGCCACTCAAGAGGCGGATGATGTCAAAAAGGACAAGGAACAGTCTTTTTTGCGCACGCAGACGCATGAGCCAGAATTCCGGGACATGACGGCGGAGCATAAGGCGCAGCGTCAGAATCCCGGCACTAAGCGCGACCTCGACTTTATTCTGGATATTCCCCTTGAGGTCTCGGCTGAACTTGGCCGGACCCGTCTGCTGATAAATGAGCTGTTGCAGCTTGGCCAGGGTTCTGTGATTGAGCTTAACAAGCTCGCTGGCGAGCCCATGGAGATCTTCGTTAACGGCAAGCTTGTCGCGCGCGGCGAAGCTGTCGTCATCAATGAGAAATTCGGCATTCGCCTCACGGACATCATCAGTCCCATCGAAAGGGTGAAGCAGCTTGCCTGATCAGCTTTTTTTTGACATCGTAAAGATGGTTGTGGCGCTCGCGTGCATCGTGGGCTTGATCTTTGGCGTCGTGTTTGTGCTGAAGCGGCTCTTGCCTGGGGCTGTGCGCTCTGCCGCGGACCGTGTCGAACTCCAGATTTTGGGACAGCTTTCCCTGGGGTCGCGTCAGCGAGTTTGTGTTCTGCGGGTTCAGGACCGTACGCTTCTCGTCGGCATAACCGAAGGGTCGATCAACACTCTTGCGGAATTGCCTTCACAAAGTTCGGCCGCCCAGAAGGAAGCTGATGATCCAAAAATTTTTGCCGATCTCTTGTCGTGGCGCAAGGACAGTTCTCAAGCTTCCGACGCTTCAGGAGCAGCTTCCACTCCCTTTGGGGGCGCAGAGCAACTCTCGCGCCCCGCTGCAAAGCATGCGGAGTCCGATGATCTCGGCGATGGTCCGCTTCTGTTCGCACCTGGCGAGCGTCGCACGCGTTAGCTTTCCCGTCCTGCTGCTGCTGACCTTGGTTGTGCTGCTGCCAGCCATGGCTCAGGCGGCAGCCCCTGCCCCTTCGCACACAGCTTCTGGGCCTAACGCCCCTTCCTTGACCATGCAGCTTTCCGCTGGCCAGACCGAGCCTGCGAAAGTGTCCGTGATGCTGGAGCTTATGTTCTTGTTCACGGTTCTTTCCATTGCTCCTTCCATTGTTTTGACCATGACGTCATACACCCGTATCATCATCGTTTTTCACTTTCTGCGGCAAGCCATGGGCACTCCGCAAATGCCACCCGCGCAGATTATGGCTTCTCTCGCCTTGTTCATGACGATCGTCATCATGGGGCCAGTTATCAAGAACGTGAACGAGGAAGCGCTGCAGCCCTATCTGGAGGAACGGATCGGGTTCAAGGAGGCGCTGGACAAGGCTCAGGTTCCCATCCGTGCTTTTATGTTCAAGCACACGCGCGAAAAGGATTTATCCATTTTTTACAGCATAACGAAAGAGCAGCAGCCTGAAAACAAGGAGCAGGTCTCCACGATTATGCTCGTAGCCGCGTATACGATCAGCGAGCTTAAGACAGGCTTTTCTATCGGCTTTCTTATCTATATTCCTTTTTTGATTCTCGATATGGTCGTTGCGAGTATTTTGCTTTCCATGGGCATGATGATGTTGCCGCCAGCCACTGTTGCGTTGCCTTTTAAAATTTTGCTTTTCATACTGGTTGACGGCTGGAGCCTGCTCATTGGCTCCCTTGTCAACTCGTTTGGTTGACGAGGCGCCTTATGGCTATAACTCCCGAATTCGTTGTCGGCTTCGCCCGCGAAGCCATGGAGCTTACACTCGTCATTTGCTTGCCGATGATGGGTGTCGGCTTGATTGTTGGCGTGGCCATCAGCATTTTTCAGGCGGCCACGCAGATTCAGGATGCGACGCTTTCGCTTGTGCCCAAGCTCATAGCAATGTTTGTGGCTCTTATTCTTGCGTTCCCTTGGATTATGGATAAAATGATAACGTACACGACAAACCTCTTGATCAACCTGCCGACGTACATCCGCTAGGCTTAACTCCTCATCGTCATCGAGCTTTTGCCGTACCTTGCCAATTTGGGTGGGGAGCGGTAGAAGTGGTATTGTGCGCTACTGCGCGAAGGGTTCCTGATTATGAACCATAATGCCATTCCCTCTGGCGGTATGCGTGGCCGCAAGTTCAATGCTGAAAAGCCGACTGATCCTTCGAAGGATTTCTCTGTTATAGCAATCTGGGGATCTGGCGATGGAATTTTCTCCCCTTCCAAGATGCCTGCTCGGTGGAAGGCACCTTATTGTTTTGGCTTCAGGGCTCCTGAAAGAGGCTATTTCTCGCGTAAAGGCCGTTTCACGACCCTGAAGACACCTTCCCGATACTTGACCTCGTCTCGCGGCATTTCCGGCCCTCTACGGGGATTGAACTCGGGCCTCAGTTTTCATGCTGTTCCCTTGACTCTTGGTCACCGGTCTTACGCTTTGCATCTGGCGGGCCTGTTTCCAGCAGGCAGAGATATTATCATTCCGGCTCTTCGCCTTGAAGTTCGCCGTCTTTCTTTCACCCTTTTCATGAAACGCTGAGGCACGCACTATGAGCCGAAACAGGCTTCTTAACAGCCTTGCGGCCCGTCCAGGGCTTTGGGCAATATTTCTTGTTGCTGCTGCAACCGCTTTGCGATTCTGGTTTGTCGCCACTGGGCAACTCGGCCTTGTTCAGGATGAAGCGCAATATTGGGATTGGACCAGGCACATTCAGCTCACATATTATTCCAAAGGCCCGCTCATCGCCTGGATCATACGCTCTGGCACGTTGCTCTTCGGTGATACGGAGCTTGGCGTCCGTTTTGGTTCGATCGTGGGCATGGCGCTGTTTCCTTTTTTGGTTTGGCTTTTGGTCGCCAAGCTTTGGAAGCGTCCTGTCTGGGCTGTCTTGGCGATTTTTGCGTTGTCGGTATCGCCATTGTTCCTGGCCCTTGGCATTCTCATGACCACCGATAATCCTTTTGTCGTCTGCTGGACGTTGTCCATGCTGGCCCTTTATGCGGCCTCCACCCCGGATGATGCTGGCAACGACCGCGGCCTCTGGCCATTTGGTTTGCTTGCAGTGGCTTATGGCGTCGGGATACTGGCAAAATACACCATGCTTGGCCTTGCTGGCCTCGCTGTCCTTTATGGTTTGCTGTTGCTGCGCCAAGGAGTCCTTCCGAAGCGGTTTTGGTTCAGGCTTTTTGTGGCGCTTTTTCTCGGCGTGCTTCTTGGATTTTTGCCGACTTTAATCTGGAATATGCAGAACGGTTTCGTTGGATACAAGCATGTTCTTTACCTCATCGGCATCTCAGGCAAAGGCGCAGAAAAACTTTTCCGGATATCCCGCATGCCAGAGTATTTTGGCGCACAGCTTGGCTTTGCCCTCCCGTGGTGGTTTGTCCTGATGCTTATTGCCGGCTGGCGCGCTGCTTGCCAAGCCTGGCGACCCGCGGCCAGTTCTGAAGATAACCCCTTTTCATTGCAGCAATCCGCTCTGTTGACGGTCTTCTTTTGGCCCATGACGCTTTTCTTTTTTGCGTGGAGTTTCCATACCAAGGTTTTGGCCAACTGGAACACTGTGAGCTTCGTCGCTGGCTGCATTCTGTGCGGTTTTGAGCTTGAACGGCTTTTGCGCGCCAACCTGACTCTCCGGTCCTGGCGCTGGCTCCAAGCTGGTGCGTGGGTTAGTCTGGCTCTCGCAGTTTTTCTTCACATTCATCAGCTGTTCCCAATACCGCCTTCGTTGAACCCGGCACACCGTCTGAAGGGTTGGAAGGATCTTGGTCAGCATGTGCATGAAGTTGTCCTTGAGAAGTTTTCGAATCCTCAGCACGTGTTTTTTATGAGCTCTGTGTATGACATAACGGCAGAGCTGGCTTTTTATGTTCCTGGGCAACCGCAGGCGTATTGCTTGTGGGGGCCGGACAGGCGCATGAATCAATACGACCTGTGGGGCGGGCCTGCGGATCGTTTGGGCTGGGATTCCGTGCTTGTGCTTCGAGGGGATTCCCCGGGAGCTCCAGACGCCATCTCTGATATGTTTGAGCGTGTTTCCGGCCCGTACAGATACATAGCAAGCTACAGAGGAGCACCTGTTCGCCCCTTTTATTATTATCTTTGCTACGGCTATAAGGGCTCTTGGCCCCGCCAGGAAAACGCGCCATTCTGAGCGCTTTCTGATCTTTACTTTCAGCTTTAGCCTTTCTGCGTTTTAATGATTTTGAATGACAATTGTTGACATTCTTTGACAACCAGTGCATAACGCTGTACATCGGTGTCTTATGATAGACATTGACGCCCAAGAGCAAGGTGTGGGAGGGATTCTTCCCAAGCTGCTGACCATCAGAGAAGTGGCTGACATCTTGCGCATTCATGCCCGGACGGCCTATCGGCTGGTAAAGGACGGCAATATCGCCGCCATTCGGGTGGGCACGCAGTGGCGGGTCACAGAAGGCGCCCTGCATGATTATGTGGCGAGCGGCTGGCGGCATTGGAAGCCGGAACCGTCCCGCACTCGGCCCAGGCAGTACAAATTGCCTTTATGAAGCTTACGACCCAGGAGAGCGCATGAACCGCACGCCGCTGACGAACCAGAATATTGGCCCTCGGCCTGTGACCTTGCCCAATGACTTTGGCAACCCCATCGGCATCACAGCCGCTTTGGTCGCTGAGGACATTCATTTTAGCACCGCCACTGGTGTGCTCACGGTCGAGAAGCTTTACCGTACGGCGGAAGGCAAAACCGGTTACGGCATTATCGCCGCCTCGGGCGAGAGCCGTGAGCGTCGGGCTTATTTGCTTGACGACCAGGGTGATATGGTTCTTGCGGACAATGGCAGCTATGTTGTCGAACTGCCTGTCGCGGATATGTACGAATTTCTTATGATGGCTCTGCAGGCTGAAGATGCCCGACAGACCGTGGGCGAGCATGCTCAGATGCGCCCGGCTGTGAACGAAGACTAATTTTCCCAAGCTCCTGGAAGCAAAGACGCCCAGCATTATTGCCGGGCGTCTTTTTTTGTCTTGCTTATGAGGCTGCTTGCTGTGCCTTAGCGAACGTTCTCGTGCGGCACTTCAGTCGTCATGGCGTCCTGCCCCGTCGATTCAATCACAGCACGCCAATAATCGGAATCGGTGTTCAGTTTCTTGCGTTTCATGGTCACCATCTCCAAGGGCACATGGACGTAGCGCGACTGCAAGCGGCTCACCACCATGCCCGTTTTTCCCGCCATGGCCGCGTGTACGGCGTTTTGACCCAGGAAGCCGCAGTAGACCCTGTCATTGGCGTTGGCGGGCACGGAGCGGATGATATAGCTGGGGTCGATGAATTTGATTGTGGCTTCCATGTTCTTGCCCTTGAAATGCTCCTTGATGCGCGCCATGAGCAGGGCGCATATGTCGCAGAGCACCGGATTGCCAGACGCGTCCGTGCGGCCGCTGGCTTCACACAGATGCTGGCCAGCACCTTCGGCTATGACAAGCACGGCATGCTTGCGGGTGCGCAGCCGCTTCTCAAGCTGATCGAGCAGTCCGTCGGGGCCTTCCAGAGAAAACGGACCCTCCGGCACCAGGACGAAGTTGACTTCCTTGAGCGCCAGGGTGGCCTGCGCGGCAATAAACCCTGATTCCCGGCCCATCACCTTCACTATTCCAATGCCGTTGAATGCTCCGTTGGCTTCCACATGGGCACAGGCGATGGCTTCGGTCGCCTTCTCCACTGCGGTATCAAACCCGAATGATTTTCCTACGAAGTTGATATCATTATCGATAGTCTTTGGGATACCAATGACGCTGATGCGCGAGTTGCGGTTCCGGATTTCTTCCACAATCCGCGCGGCAGCTTTCATTGTGCCGTCGCCTCCAATCATGAACAATACGCCCACGTTCATGCGTTCAAGCGCATCCACAATTTCATCTGCAGGTTGCGGACCGCGTGACGATCCAAGTTCCGTTCCGCCAAACACATGGAAATTGCTGACATTGTGCGGTGTAAGCTCAATGACGTCGTGACCGTACTTAGGGATGAAGCCTTGCAGTCCATAGCGGATGCCGATGACGGACGCCACGTGATAGTGGTGGTAGGCATCCATAACTATAGCGCGGATGACATCATTGATGCCCGGACAAAGGCCGCCGCACGTAACAATGGCGCATTTCACCTTGCTGGAGTCGAAATACAGCTTTCCGCGCGGGCCAGCTTTTTCGAATTGCAATGGGCGGCTGTGAGCCCCTGGAACGTCAGATTCTTCTTCGGTGAGGTTTAGCTCAAGTTGTTCATCTTGGCCGATGAAGTGGGCCAGGTTGAGCGGCGAGGGTATTTTGGCCAGACCAAGCGTCTGAATGGTCGTGTCCATGGGATTTTTCTTTGATGATCCGGCTTTGGGCATGGCTTGTCCTCCATGACTACGGGGTTTGCGCACTGCGCTTAACAATTATTCTGTGCGGCATAAGCGGGGCAGGGCGCTTGCTTCGCACTTGTTGGCAATCATTGCATGCCAGGCAGAGGACTCGCCTCCGCTGTCGGGCGTGTGTTGAGGGCGTTGCGGAGGCCTTCGATGGTCGGCGTTGCCGCACCAACCTGGCCCACGACGATCCCTGCCGCGTGGTTGGCCAGCACGGCCGCTTCGAATAGTCCAGCTCCCGCCGCCATACTGAGCGCCAGGGTTGCGATCACCGTATCGCCTGCGCCTGTGACGTCAAAGACCTTACGCGCAAAAGTCGGGATTTGTCTGGCCTTGTCTGGTCCCTCAAAGAGAGCCATGCCCTGCGCGCCCAGTGTGATGAGCAGGTCCCGGCACTCAAGCCGCTTGAAAAGCGCCTTACCAACTTTAGCGGGTCCGTCTGCGCCCGTGCAGGGTATGCCGGCGCCTTCTCCAGCTTCCTTGGCGTTAGGGGTCAGGATGTCCACGCCATGATAGAGGTCGTAATTTTGTGGTTTCGGGTCGACGAGGATCCGCGGACGCTTTCCGCTCGGGCCTTTGAGATGCCGTAGCGCATGCATGATCTGCTCCGTGATCACACCCTTGCCGTAGTCAGAAACAATAATGATGTCGTAGTGTTGTCCTTGCTTGGCGATGATCTCCAGCAAAGCATCAACCACGGGCTCCGTGAGCGGCGCGGTATGCTCGCGATCAATCCTGACGATCTGCTGGTTTTGTGCGATGATCCTGGTCTTGCGCGTTGTGCGGCGGCGATTGTCGTGAACAAGCGCTGTATCGATGGAGCTTTCCGCGAGGAGCGCGTCAAGGCTGTCACCGTCACGATCATTGCCGATCAACCCGACCATGGTGGCCCGGCCGCCCAGGGCGACGATGTTCCTGGCGACATTGCCCGCACCGCCAAGGAGGTATTGCTCGTCGATCACCTCAACCACGGGCACTGGCGCCTCTGGCGATATCCTTGAGACCGATCCGAACGTGTAGTGATCCAGCATGACATCGCCAACGATCATCACGCGTTTGCCCCCCATCGCCAGGAGCAATTCTTCCATGTTCCGTGTGATCATGAAACTTTTTCCTTTGCTGTTTTTCCAATCTGTTGGCATTTTTTCAGCAATATCTTAGTGTGTTGGCTTTGGTGATGATCTGGTGATTACTGTGATCAAGCAATGCTGATCCCAAGTCTACGTGTCAGATCCTCGAGCTGGGTGACGGATTGGTATTGGATCGAAACAATCCCCCGTTCCAAGCTTCCCGTGATCTTCACCGCCTCACCAAGCTCGCTTGCCAATTGCCCTTGGATCTTGAGCAATTGTTCATCAACAACCTTGGCGCTTCGTGATCCTCTTGGCGTTTTGCCGCGCGGCTTCTCGCTGCCATACAGTTCTTCCGGCGCGGCAAGCCTGCCATTCTCTTTGACGAACGTTGCCTCCGCCTCAGCCTGGCGGACGGACAAGTTGTACGACTTGATGCGCTGGTAAAGATCATGGCATGCCTGCGCATCAACGGACATGATGGCGCGCCCATGCCCAGCCGTCAGCACGCCCGTTTGGATGTCCACCTGAATGTCATCAGGCAGGTTGAGCAAGCGCAGCGAGTTGGCGAGAGCAGAGCGGCTTTTGCCGACCTGGCGCGCCAATTCTTCTTGGCTCAGGCCAAAGTCCTTCAGCAATTGATGGAACCCGCGCGCTTCCTCGATGGCATTCAAGTCTGAGCGCTGCAAGTTTTCGATCAGCGCGATCGCCAGCGTTTCCATGTCATTGAGGACACGCACAAGGGCTGGAATCTCCGTCAATCCTGCCATTATTGACGCGCGCAAACGCCGTTCGCCAGCGACAAGCTCATAGGCCGCGTCTTCGCCTGTTATAGGACGAACCAGAACGGGCTGCAAAACGCCTTGGCTTTTGATGGAATTACACAAATCCTCAAGCGCTTCGGGATCAAATTCTTTGCGTGGCTGGTGAGGGTTGGGGCGTATGCTGGCAATCGGCATGTGCTTCACTTCGGCCGAATTCACAGACTCCGGTTTGATGCTGCCAAGCAGGGCATCCAGTCCTCTACCTAATCCGCGTTGACCTATGGCCATGGATATCCTCCGAATCTCATTCTCTTGCATGCTCTCTGTGCTTGCCAGGATTAGGCTCGGGCACTATAAGTCGAGCACTCGAACCAACAGGAGCGCCTAATGAATTCTGTTCACCCTGAATTTCAAGAAATCTTTGACGCCGAGGGGAACTGCCTTGGGGCAATCCTGGGCTCTGACGCCTGGTTGCTTGTCCATGACCAAATTCTTGCCAGGTATCAGGCAACACTTCCCTCTGTGTCTGCAATGCCCGAGCCTTTGCAGGATTGGAATGACCTCGTTCAGTACTGGGACTTCAAGTACCCTGTGGACCTTGATGTCCGTTGTTCCGTCTGCGGAAACGAGACTGCTGATTGGCAACGTGATGAGCCGCGGAAGTTCTTTCTCACTGCTGCCAATCTTGGCGGACTGGTCACCTTCAAATGTCTTGGCTGCAATTCTAAAATTATGAAGCGTCATTTTAAGGACAGCATAAAGGTTGAAACCAAACCTTTCGTCTCTGAAAAGACTGCGCGCAATTTGGGACGCCCTAAATAATTGCGTTTCAGCCGCCTCTTAATCGTGGACCTTGCTTCGGGTGACTTCTTGCGCAAGGGCCATGTATGCCTCAGCCCCGCTCGAGCGGATGTCGTACGTTATGACTGGCTTGCCAAAGCTTGGCGCCTCCGACAGCCGCACATTCCTTGGGATGATCACCTCAAAAAGATGCTGCGGCAAAGCCTTGCGCACTTCATTCTTCACCTGCCATGACAGCTTGTTGCGCTGATCGTACATGGTCAAAACAACGCCAAGGACTTTGAGGTCAGGGTTCAGGCGTTTTTTGACCAGCTCGTACGTCATCAGCAGCTGCGACAAGCCTTCCAGCGCGTAGTATTCGCACTGGAGCGGCACAAGCAGCTCTTTCGCAGCGCAGAGGGCGTTCACAGTAAGAATCCCTAAAGACGGTGGACAGTCGATTAGGATGAAGTCGTAATCGTCTTCCACCGCAGCAAGAAGATCACGGACGTAATACTCCCTGCCCAGCTTATCCGCTAATTCAATTTCCGCACCGACGAGGTCCTGTGTCCCCGGCAAGAGTGACAGGTACGGTATTGCTGTCTCCACGATGCATTTGCGCACATTGTCTGGATCGAAGAGCGCCGTATAGATGTTGGCGCGATCATCGCCCGGGTAGAATCCCAATCCGCTTGATGCGTTGCCCTGAGGGTCACAGTCCACAAGGAGCACACGCTTTTCCATTACCGCGAGAGATGCACCAAGGTTGACGGCTGTTGTCGTCTTCCCAACTCCACCTTTCTGATTTGCAACAACAATTCTGCGTGCCACATGTCCTCCGCTTGAGAGCAGATTTTCGCGTTTCACGTGAAACATCCCGTCTTCCTTGCCTGTTTCACGTGAAACACGCGCGGTGAACTCAGAATAAAGGTCGCCAGCACTAAAATCAAGCGCTGGCGACGCAAGGACCAAAGAAAAGGGCTAAACCTTGAAATAGTCCCTGTACCATTCCACGAAACGAGAGATGCCGAGTTCGATGCTGGTATTCGGCTTGAAGCCGACATCGCGGACAAGGTCGTCCACATTGGCTTCAGTGGCCGGCACGTCGCCAAGCTGCATGGGAAGATATTCCTTGATAGCCTTTTTGCCCAAGCAGTCTTCAAGCACCTCGATGTAGTGGGAGAGCTCGACGACCTTATTGTTGCCTATGTTGTACAACCTGTAAGGGTTCGGGCTGGTGGCTGGATCCGGCTTCGCGCCAGACCACAGTGGGTTTGGCTCTGCCGTGTGCATGGTGACGCGCACAACACCCTCGATGATATCATCTATGTAGGTGAAGTCGCGGCGCATCTTGCCATGGTTGAAGACCTTGATCGGCTCGCCGGCAATGATGGCTTTGGTGAAAAGGAAAAGCGCCATGTCCGGGCGGCCCCAGGGGCCGTACACCGTAAAGAAGCGAAGGCCGGTCGTGGGGAGGTTGTAAAGGTGACTGTAGGTGTGCGCCATCAGTTCGTTCGATTTTTTGGTCGCGGCGTAAAGGCTCATGGGGTGGTCGACGTTGTCGTGGACGCTCAAGGGCATGGTTGTATTGAGGCCGTACACGGAGCTGGAGGAGGCGTATGCCAGATGGCCCACTTTGTTGTGGCGGCATCCTTCAAGGATGTTCAGAAAACCAACGACGTTCGAGTCGATGTAGGCTCTCGGATTGTCGATGCTATAGCGTACACCCGCCTGCGCGGCGAGGTTGACCACGTGCGTAAATCCATTGTCGGCAAAAAGTTTGGCCATGCCAGCGTTATCCGCGAGGTCAAGAAAGGCAAATGTGAATTTCGGATTACTCTCAAGCATGGCC
>Ga0209800_10003119_pt1 | contig 13606 bp, 12 predicted proteins | sample Higcelweek8metaG_FD_187174 | JGI IMG/M metagenome (GOLD analysis project Ga0209800, IMG submission 187174) | Freshwater pond sediment microbial communities from the University of Edinburgh, under environmental carbon perturbations - High... | ecosystem: Environmental > Aquatic > Freshwater >...
TAAAAATCTTGTAAAAAAGATATTTACCACGCTTGAGGAGATGGATAAGGAGAAGTTTGAGTCCTTTTACAATGAGTTTGGCCAGGCGCTCAAGGCAGGTCTTCCAACAGATTATGAGAACAAAGAGCGTATTGCTTCACTGCTTCGGTATAAAACCACCAAATCTGATGGCAAGTATGTGACTCTTAATGAGTATATTGAGAAAATGGTGGAAGGGCAGAAGGAGATCTACTACATCACAGGTGAAAATCTTAACGCCCTTATAAACAGTCCGCTTCTTGAGACACTCAAGGCAAAGGATTATGAGGTGCTCCTGATGGTTGATCCCATTGATGAGTGGGTCACCCAGTCCCTGCATGAGTATAAGGAGAAGAAGCTCAAAAGTGCGGAAAAGGGAGATCTTGAGCTTGATAAGGTGGATGATACAAAAAAGGGTGAATATAAGGCTGTGTTTGACTTTATCAAGGGAAAGCTTGAAGATAAGGTTAAGGATGTTCAGGTCTCCAACCGTCTTAAGGACTCAGTCGCATGCCTCTCTGCTGATGACTATGGCATGAGTGCCTATATGGAGAAGATTCTGAGAGCGTCCGGGCAGGATGCACCTGTTCAGAAGCGCTCTTTGGAGCTTAACATCAACCATCCGCTGATTGACAAGATGAAGCTTGTTTTTGAAACTGACACCACAAACCCTGTTCTTAAGGATTACAGTGAGCTTCTTCTCGATATTGCCATTGTAAGTGAAGGTGGCAAGATTGATAACCCTGCAAGATTCAGCAGGCTTATTGGTGAGATGATGTCCAAATCACTGTAAACAGCAGTAGATATCAGTACTACCTCCATGGCAGATAGATCTCTCATGGAGGGTTTTTATATGAAAGTATGGGGATACAAACTGGTGGATACCCCGTAGAGACGCAAGATCTTGCGTCTCTACATGCATCTCTACAACTTTCATGTTTTGTTGTGGCCAAGAATCAATACTTCGCTCCGGCCGTGCCGGTTTATATGAAAGTCTAGGGACACACTGGTGGGTGCCCCGTAGAGACGCAAGATCTTGCGTCTCTACATGCGTCTCTACAACTTTCATGCTTCGTTGTGCCTGCCAGGGCATGGTGGTTATATGAAGGTGTAATGAAAATTTATCTTGAAAGTCTTGGATGCTGCCGGAATCAGATCGACAGCGAGGTCATGCTGGGGCGGCTTGCATCTGCTGGCCATGAAATATGCAGTGACCCCTCTTGCGCAGAGGTGATTGTGGTTAACACCTGTGGCTTTATCTCATCTGCCTCAGCAGAGGCGATAGATACCATTCTTGAGCTTGCTGAGTATAAGCAAGAGGGAGAGTGCCGCAGGCTTGTGGTTACCGGATGTCTGCCGGAAAGGTTCCGTGATGACACCCTTACAGAGGCTCTTCCAGAGGTGGATGTATTCATAGGAACTGGGGGGTGTGATGATATTGTCCGTGCAGTGGAGGGTAGCTCCAGTATCTCTCTCAATTCACCTCTGATGCTCCTTCCTGACCCCTGCAAAAGAGAGTTTCAGGGATATCCTCTTCCCCGCCGCCTTACGCTTGATTACTCTGCATATGTGAAGATATCAGAGGGGTGCAACCGTAGCTGCACATACTGCATCATTCCAAAGCTGAGGGGAAAGCAGAGGAGCCGTTCCATTGAATCGATCACAGCAGAGACATCACACCTGTTAAAGCAAGGGGTCAGAGAGATTATTCTTGTGGGAGAGAACACCACTGACTATGGCCTTGATCTTATTCAACCATCAAACAGATCATCTGCAATGGATAACTTTTCCCAGGTCAATCTTGCAACCTTGCTTGAGCAGGTATCGTTATCTGCAGATAGAATATTAGCAGGATCTCATAAAGATCACCCCTCAGAGATCTGGCTTCGTCTGCTCTACACACACCCCTCCTCTATTACAAAAGAGGTGGTTGAAAAGATAGCCTCTCTGCACAATTTTTGTACTTATTTTGATATCCCTGTACAGCATGTAAGCTCTGGAGTACTTAAGCGTATGGGTAGAGATTACAACCTTGACCACCTCTACAGGCTATTTGAATCTATACGGGAAAAAGCGCCTGATGCAACCTTGAGAACCACCCTGATTACAGGTTTTCCTGGTGAGACAGAGAAGGATTTCAAGACTCTGCTCAAATTTGTTGAAGATATCAGATTTGACCACCTTGGGGTATTTGCCTACTCTGATTCAGAAGATCTTCCATCCCACCATCTGAAAAATCATGTTTCAGAAGAGGTTGCAGAGGAGCGTCTTGATATTATTATGGCTGCCCAGTCCCGTATCTCTGAAAAGATCAATGAAAAACAGATGGGCAGGACGCTTGAGGTACTTGTTGAAGAGAATCCTGATGAGGGAATTTACCTTGGCAGAACAAGGTTTCAGGCTCCTGAAGTGGATGGCATCACATTTATTTATGGTTCAGGACTTGAAATTGGTGCCTTTGCTGATGTAAAGATTACTGAAACTCATGAATATGACCTTGCAGGAGAACACAGCAGCTATGACCCAGGAGTACAGCTACACCCCATCTGATCCAGGAACACTACCCGCAGTTGATCAGGCTCAAAATAATTTTAACCATATAGACTTCCCACCCCAACTGACTCAATTCAACCAGCCACCCCAGTTGACCCACAGAGAACTCAAAGAGAAGATCCTCTCAAAGGTGAGCAGTGATCTTGCCTCTATTGAAGCAGCTCTCCACAATAACCTCACCCCGCACCTTGATCTTGTCTCTGATATTGCAGGACACCTTCTATTTAGTGGAGGCAAACGGCTCCGTCCTCTCTTAATGGTTTTAAGTTCACGTCTCTGTAACTATTCAGGTGATCTTGCGGTTAAATTTTCAACCATATTTGAATATCTCCACGCTGCCACACTTCTTCACGATGATGTGGTTGATGAGGCGAGTATGAGGCGTGGAAAAGAGGCTGCCCATGCCAGGTGGAGCGTTCCAAAGGTTGTACTTACAGGTGACTTTCTGCTGGCTCGCTCCTTAAGCCTTGCAGCTGAGACCGGAATCCCTGCCATAATAGGCGTTATGGCAGGAATCACTGAGGATATGTCTCAGGGTGAGATTGACCAGATGGTTCAGAAGGGTAGGGTTGATCTGACAGAGGCAGACTATCTTACTATCATTAAACGTAAGACAGCGGTGCTGATTCAGGGGGCATGCAGAAGCGGTGCAATCATTGCAAATGCAGGCAAAGCTCAAGAGGATGCCCTTGATCTGTATGGATACCATCTTGGAATGGCATTTCAGATGGCAGATGATCTTCTGGACTACACAGGGGATAGTGCAACCCTTGGCAAAAAGCCAGGTGCAGATATCCGGGAGGGTAAACTCACTCTGCCTCTTATTCATGCCCTCTCTGTGGCAACTGAAGAGGATCGTGCGATCATGGAGAAGATTATCAGAAGTTCAAGCGCTGATAGTTGTTCTGGCTGGTTTGATCTCATTCTTCAGAAACTGTATCACTATAAGGGTATAGAGTATACAGAGCTGAAAGCAGAACATCACGTTGCAGAGGCAAAAAAGAGCCTTGAGCTTTTTAAAACCTCTGACTCCAAGGAGCTTATGATGATGCTTGCAGAGTACTCCATCTCAAGAAAAGTATAGAAAAGAGAAGCAATAAAGATGAACTCTATTAAAAATAGATCAATATCGTTTTCTGTGGTTCTGATTTTCATGATAGCCTCCACAATCAGAGCCAGTTCTGACCAATCAATTGAAGATCAGAAATTCACGTCAGCGAAGTCAAATTATATAACGGTCATAAGCATCGGAACCTCTCCTATTAAAAAAAACAGATCTTCTGCAAAACAGAATGCAACTAATGAGGCTCTTAAAGATGCTGTGGAGAGGTCTGTGATCCGTATGATGAGTCGTGTTGAGATCACATCAAATCTTAAGCTCATATATGATGCTGTGCATAATCATGCTGAGAAGTTTATTGTCTCATACAGAGTACTTGATACTGTAACTCAGAAAGAGAGCACAATGGTGGCAGTAGAGAGTCAGATCAACATTGAGGCTCTGAGACATTTTTTCAACCGGAAGGGGAGTATTAACAGCTCTTTCAATATGGCTGAAGCAGGTATGGATGAGATAAAGAGTCTCTCTTCAGAAAAGGGCAGTGGGTTTAAAACCATAAAGGCGGAAATTGAAGGGTCTGACTATCTGTCAAGTTTTATAATGCTCAGAAAAACACTCAATAGCATGAACGGAATTAAAGATGTTCAGACAAGAGAACTCACCTCTGATCAGGCAGTAGTTATAATAGCGTTTGATGGGGATGGAAACGATCTTGCCAGGGAGCTGATGCTTAACTCCTTTGATGACTTTGTACTGGAGTTGTCTGCAATTACTGCCGAATCTCTTACTATCCGTTTTGTGCCCAAGGCTAATGGCTCCCCCATTAAAAAGACAGATATGAAAGATGCCTATATATCTGAATAACGGCCATGCCCTGATGGGCAGAGCAAAGGATGAAACGTAAATAGATTATTTTGACAAAAAATACTTAAGCATGCTAATCTTATTCAAATAGTGTCAGAAATGGTTGGTTAGCCTCTGGGTATTTTGGGCTATGTTTTCCAGTTTCTGAACCTTTTATCGGGTCAAGATTGACGTCAATAATCATACCTCTTCTCAGTACTATCATTCCGGCCATCCGTTTAATGCAGTTTCGGTCAATTCTTTTAAATCATCATCTTCAGAATAAATTTCAGAATATAACTCGGCGGATTTTCTTAGACTTTCAAGTTCCATTTCTTTCTTGAAAAGCTCTATGGCCTCACGAAGCATGGAGCTTTTATCCTTAAATCCATAAACTTTAAAATTATTCAAAAACTGGGCTTGCGTTTCTTCCACGCTGAATTTTGCCTGTAACATACATCCTCCTTTTAAGTGCTTATATTGGGCCTTTATTTATAGGCCTATAATAGGGTACAATACGCTGAAAGTCAATGAAACAGTTTGAGCAGACGGGACCAAATCCGTTATAATCAGAAAAATCTCTTTGACCTTTAGTATCTTTAATGATAGTTAGGCGATACTAAAAAATTGCGGCAGAAGCCGTTTAAAGATTGAAGATACAGACCGTATCAATAGGTTCGGTCTGGAACATATTACAAAAAATTAAAAAAGCCACGAAGGCTCATACCCCCAAAAGATGGGGATGGGTACTTTTGTGGCTTTTTTTGTGGGAAAACATAGGAGCATTATAAAAAAACATAGGGATGAGGAAAATTATGAAAAAAATGGGATGTGCGTTATCAATGGTCTGGATGATGGTGTTTGGGTTAATTCTCTGGAGTACAGCTTCAGCGGATGAAAGCACTGAACAGGTTAAACATTTAGATGATATGGTCGTTACGGCAACCAAATACGAAACGTCCATTAAGGATGTCCCGGCGTCGGTGACAGTCATCCACACAGAAGATCTGGCCAACCAGAATTTTCCGAATCAGGATATCGGAGATGCTCTGCGTTCTGTTCCCGGGATTACGGTACGGCGTGCCTATGCCCCGTTTCCATCCTCTGCCAATATCCGGGGTGCTGGAAGTGATGGCACAGTATATCTGGTCAACGGGATTCCAACAGACTGGCAGATTTCTCAGGCCATTCCAATCGAGATTGTTGACAAGGTGGAGATCATCAGAGGCCCTGCATCTGCCCTTTACGGAGCAAATGCAAGCGGTGGTGTGGTTAACATCATTTTAAAGGAGGGTGAAGATGATCCAGGCGCGGCTTTGACCACCGGAGCCGGGAGTTTTGGCCGTTTCCGTACGTCGCTTGCTTCTGAAGGTAAAATTGATGATTTCCAGTATGCCATGGCCGGATACTTTGAAGAGGCTGATGGGGCCAACATAGTGGAAAACAGCGTCAACTCAAGCATTCATATGATTGATGAGTGCGACTACGATAAGAAAGGGGCGGCAGTCAGCACAGGTTACCGGTTTTCAGATCAGGCCAAGGCCAGGGTGTTTTACAACTTTTTCAATGACCGTTATACCAGGGGCCGTCCCTATGTGGGTGGAGACTGGGACTATAATATGGCAGGCCTGATTTACGATCAGGAGATCAGTCAGGATCTTGATATCAGGGCCTCTGTTGCCTATCGTGTGGATGACTATCTCCATCTTTATGACAAGGGGGGGACAAATTACAACCCCAATCAGAAGAGATTTATGGATTATGATGAGACCCCTGTAGAGTTGCAGGCCACCTACTCCCTTGGTATGGGGCACACACTCACTTCAGGTCTCTTTTATAATAACCAGACCACAGATCAGGATTACAAGGATTGGAGCACCGGAAGTCTGAAATATGAGAACAGCTTCAAAGTCCAGACATTGGCAGGTTATCTTCAGGATGTATGGAGCATCACAGAGTCAACTGTTCTGACCACTGGCCTGCGTTATGACCACTGGGAAAATTACGACAACCATTTCAGCAATTTTGTCACGCCCAACCCTGAGGATCGGACCGACGACAACTTCAGCCCGAAAGCAGGATTACGTTATAACATCAACGAGGCAACCTCTTTATGGACCAATTACAGCATGGGGTTCAAGCCGCCAACCTCTGAGCAGCTTTATGACGACAGGACATCTGGTGGAAACGCCAGGCAGCCCAACCCGGACCTGAAATCAGAGACCACCCACTCCTGGGAGATAGGTGCAGACCGCTGGTTTGGCAGCCTGATACAGACAAGTCTGGTCGGGTTTTACAACTATACCGATGACAAGATTCTCTCCTGGTTTGACTCCTCAAATATCTGGGTCAACAAGAATATAGGCCGGAGCAGATCTTACGGTACTGAACTCTCCATGGCCATCTATCCTACTGAAAAGTTGAGCCTGAGTGCCAACTACACATTTAACCTTGCCACCATTGAGGAGAATCCACAGGATACAACCCTGGAGGGTAACTATCTCCCCTTCAGCCCCAGGCACAAGGTTAACCTGGGGGCAAACTATGCCTTGTCTGAAGGTTTTACCCTTTCAGGATATATCAGGTATCTGAGCAGCCAATACTCAGATGATGCCAACACAGTTGCAAATGCAGGCGGAGAGATGATGATGGACGACTCTTTTGTGGTTGATCTCAAGGCAACCAAACAGCTGCTTGTAAATTTGGGAACTCTTAAGAGAGTTGATCTTTCACTCAGTGTGGATAATCTGTTTGACGAGGAGTACCGTACCTTTTATATGTATGAAGATCCTGGAACCACGCTGTTTGCTGAAGTAAGGCTGATATTCTAACTGTCCAAAGAGAGAAGATGCAAATAAGAGAGCGTTTTACATTAAAAAGAGTGCTGTCACTGCTCTTCTGCTGTTGTCTCACTTTTTACTGCGGATGTGGTTCTGAAGATGAGCAGCACTCTTCAGAGAGCCTTCTGCGATTACGCTTTGGAACCCCTATGCAGGTACGTCAGGCCAATCCGCTTGCTGACTACAGTTACTCAATCTTTGCCATGCTGGCCACCCACGAGACTCTGGTTCGGTTTGATTCTGCCATGCAGCCTCTTCCTCAGCTGGCAAGATCGTGGGAATCCTCAGAAGATGCAAGAGAGTGGAGATTTCAACTTAACGAGGGAGCCTTGTGGCATGACGGCAGGCAAGTCACTGCTCAGGACGTAAAGTTCACCTTTGAGTATATGGCAGCGCACCACAGCGCTTCAATGTGGCTGAAGGATCTTATCTCCAATATCAATATTGAGGGCTCCACAGTCACATTTTTGCTGACCAGACCATACAGCAGGTTTCTGATCAATGTGGGTTTTATCATACGCATCCTGCCTCAGCACATATGGCAAAGTGTTGCAGATCCTCTGATGCCGGGGAAAGCCAACGTTGTATTGGGGTGCGGCCCATTTGTGTTTGACAGCTTTGATCCCCGTGGAAACCGGATCAGATTCCATAAGAACAGATCATATTACGGCCATCTGGCATCAATAGATGAGCTTGAATTTTTCACCAATCTCACCTTTGACTCTCTGACCCTGTCTCTGATTCGGGGTGATATTGATCTCTATTACAAGTATGCTTCAGGTTTTCCGCCCTCCTATCTGCCACGGCTTTCACAAAGCAGAGAGATTAAGCTTATCCGTAGCAATGCCATGGGTATCCCTGCTGCCCTGGGGTTTAACCTGAAGCGGGGTGTCACCTCATCTCCAGCTTTCAGAAAAGCTCTTATCCCGGCCATAGATTACAGAAAAATCACTCAGAGTATGTTAGGTGAATCTGGCAGGATCCCCTCGGCAGGCTTTGTGCCTTCGGCATCTCTATCTCATCTGAAGATGCCAGAGCTTGTTTTCTCTCCAGAAGAGAGCCGGAAAGAGCTTATGGCAGCAGGGTTTGTGGATATTGATAACGATGGAGTGCTCAACCATCCTGGCGGCAGAAATATCTCATTGAAGCTGCTCACACGATCAGATCTGGAGGGGACAGATGCTCTCTTACCCATCCTCTCCCATAACTTCAGAGAGGTTGGAATTGATATGACAATTGAGCGGACTGATCTGTCAACCTGGATCACGCAGATGAGTAAGGGGGAGCACGATCTTGTACTTTTCCGTACAACACCCTGGGGAATGGTGATGGAAGCTGGCTGTGGCAGCGGCTATTTTGACTCCCGCCGAACCGGTGGCGGCACTCTGGCAAATATTGAAGAGCCAGCTTTTCATGCTCTTTGCGACCATATTCTGGAGAACATTGATCCGGCAATGGAGCAGCAGCTTCACCATGAGATCCAGCGCTATTACGCTGATAACCTTCCCGCTGTTGCCCTCTGCTGGGCCGTCAACACCTATCCCGCATCAAGCCGGCTGATCAACCTCACTGTCAACCACATTGAGGGTGGGCTGGCCAACCGTGAGAGCTTTGGTTATGTCCAGTTTGCGGAAGAGAAGTGACCATCTTATGACCCGGAAGCTGCTTGGAAAGATCTCTCTCTACCTTATTACCATTTTTCTGGTCGGATCGCTCAACTTCGCTCTGATTCACCTGATGCCCGGAGATGCCATGGTGCATCTTCTTGGAGAGGAGGGGTATGCCTACCTCAGCAGGGATATTGAGAACCTTAATGCACTCAAGGCTGATTTCGGCATGGATGGATCTCTTGTGAAAAGGTATGAGAGATATGTGATAAAGGCGCTGACCGGAGAGTGGGGATGGAGCTTCTATTACGGCCGACCAGTGGCAGATATTGTTGCTCAGAGGCTGCAATGGACATTGCTGCTGCTTCTGCCTGCGGTGCTGCTCTCCACTCTGCTTGGCGGCTCTATCGGTGCCATTTCCGGGTGGAAGAGCCGCAGCAGCAGGGCAGAGAGGCTTCTGCCTCTCTTTTTCCTCTTCCTATATGCCACTCCAGGTTATTGCATAGGACTTCTGCTGCTTGCTGCGGCAGCTCATACAGAGAGCTTTCCAATAGGGGGCATGATGGGTGCTGATGCAACCTTATGGAGAGTAATATGCCACATGGCTCTGCCTCTGACTGTCCTGACAATTCACGGAACAGCCTACAAGTTTATGATCATGCGGAACGCTGTCCGTCAGGAACTCAATATGCCCTATGTTCTGACCGCTCTGGCAAAGGGGCTGACAGAGCATCAGGTACTTTTTTGCCATATCCTGAAAAATACATTTCCACCCTATATCTCGGTGGTGGCCCTCAACCTCGGGTTTATGGTGGGCGGATCTCTGCTGGTGGAGGTTGTCTTTTCGTGGCAGGGGATGGGTACTTTGATCTACCAGGCAGTGCTCTCCAGAGATTTCCCTCTCTTATCAGGAACTCTCATGGTTATCTGCCTGAGTGTTCTTGCTGCAAATATGGCAGCAGATCTTCTCTATGCATTAAGTGATCCGCGAATCAAAGAGGGGAGCTGTGGCAGCTACTGGAACTAAAAAGGGGAGGGTGTTTATCAGATCTCTTGCAGTGGTGATGGTGGCAGTGATCATACTTGGCTCTATCTGTCTGCCCTCTCTAACTTCAGAACCTATCTATCTGCCCCTTACAGCTCCAGATGATCTTCATCTTCTTGGTACTGACAACTCAGGCCGGGACATTCTGGCCCTTCTGATCCAATCTGCAGCCATCTCTCTCTCCATCGGCCTTGGATCAGCACTCTGCACAGTCACCATCGGCGCTTCAGTCGGGTGTGCTGCAAGCTATCTGCGCTCTCCTGCTGATGATCTTCTGATGAGGCTTGCAGATCTTGCTCTCCTTATTCCGGCTCTGCCTCTGATAATTGTTATGGCAGCCTATCTTGGTCCGGGGGTACTGCAGGTCTCTTCGGTGATAGCTCTCACAGCATGGCCCTCCACTGCCAGGCTCATCTATGCCCATGTGCTGAAATTGAGAGAGGAGCTGTTTGTGGTTAACGCCAGAAGTATGGGCGCTGGCAGGATCTATCTGATGGTTTACCACATATTGCCAAACTGTACAGAACTTCTGCTTGCAAAGATAGCCCTGACAGTTGCAAGCTCCATGCTGGCTGAGGCTGGGGTGAGTTTTCTAGGTCTTGGCGACTCTGCACATCCAAGCTGGGGAAGCATGCTCCATGATGCCTTTTCAAGCGCTGCACTTATCAATGGCTACTGGTGGTGGTACCTGCCTCCTGTTCTGTGCATCGCAAGTTCAGTGGTTCTCTTCAATCTGGCAGGTTATCTACTTTCAGATAGAGAGCTGACCTCCTCTTCAGTGAGAGATGCAGGAGTTGCCAGTAGAGACTCTTCTGCTGATGCAGATTGTGATCGACCAAATACCCAGATGAATCAGCAGCTGTGCGACTCTTCCGCTGATGCAGATTATGATACAAGGCAGAAAGGCACTCTTCCCCCTCTTTTGTCCATCAGAGATCTTGGAATCAGATTTTCTGGATCAACCAGTCTGACAAGAGCGCTGGTTGATAAGTTGAACCTCAACATCCATGCAGGTGAAAAGGTGGCGGTAATCGGTGCAACCGGCAGTGGGAAAAGCCTTCTGCTGCTCTCTCTTCTCGGGCTTCTTCCGAATGGTGCAGAGGTTTCAGGTTCAATCCTCATTCAGGGTGAAGATCTTGCAACCTTTTCAGAAGCTGAATTACGACGCCATAGAGGGCTCTTTGCAGCCTATGTTCCCCAGGGGGTGGGTCATGCCCTCAATCCTCTGCTGAGTGTGGGAGACCAGGTTGGCGAACGGATGCGTATCCATATGGGGTTTGATCGGGGCAAGGCGTTAAAGGGAGCAGCCAGCACCCTGCTGGCAGTTGGATTTGCTGATCCTGAACGGCTGATAACAGGTTATCCCCATCATCTTAGCTGCGGCATGAAACAGCGGGTGCTTCTGGCCATGGCTCTTTCCGGTAACCCATCCCTGATTCTGGCAGATGAACCGACCAAGGGGCTGGATCAGTCAGCCATTGATGAGATCCTGACAATTCTTAAAAATCTCAAGCTTAAGACAGTGGTGACAGTGACACATGATCTGCTGTTTGCCCAGGCACTTTGCAGTCGTGTGGTGGTGATCTATGCTGGCCTTCTGGTTGAAGATGCGCCAGCCAGCTCTTTTTTTAATAAACCTCTACACCCCTATTCCAGGGCACTGGTTGAAGCCTGCCCGTCTCGTGGAATGGTTGTGGAGAGTCTTACTCAAACAGTTCAGACTCTACTGGAAGGGCAGGGGTGCCCCTATCTGCCCAACTGCCTCTTTGCATTACAGCAGTGTAAGATCTGCCCACCCCTGAGTCTTCACCAGGGACATCAGGTAAGGTGCTGGCGCAATGACTCTTGAAATCAGCCAGATTGTAAAATCATATTATCCGTCTGGAGCCAGATCAGAGCCCCAAAATGTCTTAAACGGCATTGATATTACGATTGAACCTGGAGAGACCATAGGTATAACTGGCAACAGCGGCGCAGGGAAATCTACATTGGGGCTTATTGTGGCAGGTATAGTGAGACCTGACAGAGGGAGAGTCTCTCTATCGAGCCGCGACCTGTGGGGTTCAAGCAGATCGGTAAGAGGAGAGATAAAGCGGAAGTTACAGATGGTTTTCCAGCATCCTGAGAGCACATTTGATCCACGGTGGAGCATTCAGAAGAGCCTTCTGGAGCCCTTCCGATTCACCAATATCCGGCCTGACTCTGCAACCCTTACAGATCGACTGGCTGAGGTGGGCCTTGATCCAGCACTGCTTGTCAGGCGTCCCCATCAGCTCTCTGGTGGTGAGTTGCAGCGCATTGCCATTGCCAGAATCATGGTACTCAACCCTGCTGTGGTGGTGCTTGATGAGCCAACTGCCATGTTGGACACCCTTACTCAGGCAAAAATAATGAATCTTTTGAAACAGATCCAGCAGCTGACCGGTGTCAGTTATCTTCTGATCAGCCATGATCTCTCTCTTGCACATAGGTTCTGCAATCAGGTATTCCGGCTTGAAGATGGGAAGCTCTCTCTCAAGGCTTTTTCCACCATATGAGACAGCTGTTCATCTCCTCCTCATACTCCACAAAGTTATCTCTTGTAAACTGCTTGAGAGCATTACTGACTCTTCTCTTGGTATCTGATTCATGCTCCATATCATCTTCATGACTCTTGCTGTCACAGCTGCCAGCCTTACCATCTCTGAACATGTTGAAGTAGGCAGTGTAAAATCTTACCATATCCTCCACAGGGCATCTGGAGAGATAGAGATTGGATATGTGCTTTATATTGGGCATCCTTCCGCTTGCCATAAGATAGCCTGTAAGATAGATCAGATGGGTACCTGATATGGGAGCAGGTCTCTCCATAACCTCCTGCCAGAGAGCTTTTTGCAGCTTCTGGGAGCTACTGCCTGCACCAACCATCATTGCACAGCTCCCTTTTGTCCATGACTCCATCTTTTTTATCCCTGATGGGTTTAGTGAAGGCGGGGCAAAAGAGGCTGTTACAAGATCATATCTGCTCTCTGGCGAGTAGTTCTCAAAAGATGAACAGACCGTTCTGATATTGGAGATGTTGCGTTTCAAAGCATTCTGCTTAAGGACATTGAGCATGGCAGGTGAATAGTCAAGCCCTGTCACTACTGCCCCCTCTTCTGCCATGGGTATTGCAATGGTTCCTGGCCCGCACCCTGCATCCAGCACTTCAGCTCCTTCATGAATTAGGTTTTCAGAAAGCAGGATGCTGACTGCACTCTTTCCGAAATACTCTCCGTTTCCCCATATCTTCATATAGATATCACCAATTGAATCAAAAAAGTCTAGCCACCCCTCAGGTTTCTCTGCCTGACTTTCAGATAGAAACGAGGAGCGTTTTGCCTCCTCCCACTGCTCTTCCCAGAATCCGGGGTTCCCTGCATCTTCATAACCCATAGTTCTCTCTCCATTTGAAAAAGTCACAAAGGGATAAGAGAGCATTCATCTCTTTTACCCCTTAGCAGCTTTGCAGTTTAATACTTCTGACCCTTTACTTAAGGCTACGCCAATTTAATCTCATGCAGTTTCAAGCTCTCTGTGAATATCGTAAGTTCTCAATAAGTCAGGGTTAAGTTTTAAAAATTTTGGAAAAAGTTCTTTCGAAACAAGTTGAAAGCTCTTG
>Ga0209800_10003122_pt1 | contig 13588 bp, 10 predicted proteins | sample Higcelweek8metaG_FD_187174 | JGI IMG/M metagenome (GOLD analysis project Ga0209800, IMG submission 187174) | Freshwater pond sediment microbial communities from the University of Edinburgh, under environmental carbon perturbations - High... | ecosystem: Environmental > Aquatic > Freshwater >...
AGGTTGAAGCTGTACTGTCTGCCTGAGGAATTGGGGTCCTTGATCCTGATCGGCGCATTCATCTCGCGGGACTCCTTGGGATGTCTTCTGCTGGGCGGCTCAAGCTTCTTCCGTTGCGGCGTCTTCGCTTACTTGGTCCATGCGTTCCGGCGCGCTGACGCCGAGGAGATCCAGCCCGGCCGCAAGGGTGGTGGCCACGCAGGAGAGCAGGAGCAGGCGGGCGGAAGCGATTTCCGGCCCGGCCGAGAGCACATGGTGCTGCGTATAGTATTTGTGCAGCGCTGCGGCAAGCTCGGAAAGATAATGGCTCACCACATGGGGCGCAAGGGTTTGGGCCGCGCTGGCCACAACGTCCGGAAAGCGCTCCAGGAGGCGGCAAATTTCCAGGTCCTCGGGAGTGGAAAGGCTGGTGAGGCCCGAAGCTCCAGGCGCGGCGGGAGTGATGCCCGCGTCTTTGGCCTTGGCCAGCATGGAGTGCACGCGGGCATGGGCGTACTGCACGTAGTACACTGGGTTGTCCATGCTCTTCTTGCGCACCAGCTCCAGGTCGAACTCCAGGGGGGAGTCGCTCTTGCGGGAGAGGAACAGGAAGCGCGCGGCGTCCGCGCCGACATAGGCCACAACATCGGCCAGGGTCTCGAATTTGCCCGCGCGGGTGCTCATGGCCACCTGTTCGCCGTCTTTCAAAAGGCTCACCAGCTGCACCAGGATCACCGTCAACGCGCCTTTGCGGCCCAGGGCCTCCACCGCGCCCTGCATGCGCGGCACGTAGCCGTGATGGTCCGCGCCCCAAATGTCGATGACGCGGTCAAAGCCGCGCTTGAACTTGTCATGATGGTAGGCGATGTCGGAGGCGAAATACGTGAGCTCGCCCGAGGACTTGCGCAGCACGCGATCCTTGTCGTCGCCGTATTCCGTGGTTTTGAACCACAAGGCGCCGTCCTGCTCAAAGGCCAGCCCGCGCGAGAGGAGGTCATTGAACGTTTCGGTGATGCGGCCCGCATCGACAAGGCTTTTTTCAGAGAACCAGACATCGTGCCCCACGCGGAAATCGCGCAAGTCCTGTTTAATGCCCGCCAGGATCTCGTCCACCGCCTCATGGAAGCAGATGTCGATGGCCTGTGGTTCCGGCATGTTGAGAATGTCTGGATATTGTTTGTGAACGCGCGCGGCGATGTCCTTGATGTAATCGCCCCGGTAAAAATCTTCCAAATCAGGAACATCCTGCCCGGCCAGCTGGCGCAGGCGCAGCCACACGGAGTCGCCCAGAATGCGCATCTGCCGGCCCGCGTCGTTGATGTAGTACTCGCAGGATACGTCGTGCCCGGTTTTCTTGAGCAGCCTGGCAATGCTGTCGCCCAGGGCCGCGCCCCGCCCATGGCCGATGTGCAGCGGGCCCGTGGGATTGGCGGAGACATACTCCACCTGCACGCGTTCGCCCTTGGCCTGGTCGGACGCGCCGTAGCCGGTTCCCGCGGCGTGGACATCGGCCAGAATGGTGTGCCAGAAGCCGGGAGCAAAAGTGGCGTTGAGGAAGCCCGGTCCGGCCACCTCGATGCGCTCGAACTGGCCCTCGGCGTCATGCGCGCGCAAATCGGCGGCAATGGCCTCGGCCAGGTCGCGCGGCTTCTGCTTGGCGGCTCCGGCCAGCAGCATGGCCGCGTTGGCGGAGTAGTCGCCGAACTTGCGCTCGCGCGGGGGCTCGATGAGGGTCTTTTCAGGCCAGGTCAGGTCCAGGCGGCTTAAGGCCGCGCGCAGGGCATCCTCGAAATATTGCTTGGCTTTCATGCTTTCCCCTTCAAAAAACTGCATCTGCCTATCAGATTTAACGCTGGGAGCAAAGCCCCGTGCGTCATGCCTTCCCGGACAGCCGCGTTGTTTTCGGCGAAATTGGGCTGGTTTTGGTCTGATCGTACGCCTTGCCCGTTGGTTCCATAGGGCCTGCCATAGGCATTTTGCCCCGCGATTTTTAACCCCAGCCGTGAACGTTTGTTATGGCAGCATGATCTGGCTTTCACGCGCGGTCCGCGCACAGGGCCAAGTCTGTCTCGTCCCACAAGCCGATATCCAGGCCAATGCGGGTGTAGTCCCTGCGCAGCGCATTCTTCTGCCCCAGAACCTCGCCCTGCAGGCGCTGGGGCACGAGAAGCAGATGCGCGGGCTTGGCGTGCCGCAATTCCCGCATCCGTTCCACCTGCTGGCGCACAAAGCGAAAAAGCGCTTGGCTGCGGGCCAGCTGGCCCAGGGCCGGATGCCTGGGCCCGGCCAGAACCCGCAGGCCCTCCTGCTCCGCGAGCCCGATGCGCGCCGCCGGGATATTGGCCGCCCAGAGCGCAAGCAGGGCCAGAGCCAGTTCTTCAACGGCCGTGTCCAGAGGCCAAGGGGCATAGCCGCCTGCGCGCCAGACTTCAGCCAAGGGAGTGCCCTTCAGCACCAGGCAGGGGTAGAGCCGGGTCAGCTCCGGGCCAAGAGCGGTCGTTTGCGCGATGTCCGCGTGGAAGGCCCGCGCGGTTTGGCCAGGCATGCCGGGCATGAGCTGCACGCCCAGGCCCAGGCCTGCTGTTCGCACCAGTTCGCAAGCAGCGCGCGCCGTCGAGCTGTCATACCCCCGTTGGCTGGCGGCGAGCGCCACGTCGTCAAAACTCTGCACGCCGAGCTCCACAAGCGAGAGACCCAGCGCCTTCAGCTCCGCCAGCACCGGCGCGGTGACCGCGTCGGGCCTGGTGGAGCAGCGGATGCGCGTGAGGCGGCCGCTGGCGAGGAAACGTCCCGTCAGCTCCAGAAAGCGCTGGGGCCAGGGCGCGGGCAGGGCGGTGAAGGTGCCGCCGTAGAAGGCCAATTCCTGCGGGGAATCTCCCGCCGTGGCCTCGAGGTGGGCCGCAAGCCTTGCGTGGATGGCTTCCAACGGCTCTGGCGCCGTGCCGGTTTGCGCGGGCTGGTTGCAGAAAATGCAGCGTTGCGGGCATCCCGCGAAAGGCAGGAACACAGGCAAAACGTGCGTCCGGGCGGCGCGGGGCGGCTCAGGATGCGGGAAACGGGCCAGGATGCCGCCCGGACTGGGCTTTGCCATTGGCGCGGCCGCCTGGGCAGCATAGAAGCCTGCTGGCGATTCCTTGGTTGATGCGTCGGGAGGTGTCTTGCGGCGGGTCACGGCTGGACTCAAGCCGGGGAGGGGTGCGGCGCGGCTGCGGTATCGGAGAGAATGTGCCCGTCGGCGATGCGGATGACGCGCCGAGCCTTGGCGGCCACGCCCTCGTCGTGGGTCACCAGCACAATGGTTGTGCCGGTTTCGTTCACCTGGGCGAACAGCCGCATGATATCGGCGCTGGTGGCGGAATCAAGCTGCCCTGTGGGCTCGTCGGCCAGGATGAGCCGGGGGCGGTTCAAAAGCGCGCGGGCCATGGCCACGCGCTGCTGCTGCCCGCCGGAGAGGTTGGCGGGCTTGAAGTTCACGCGGTCGGCCAGCCCCACCTTGCCCAGCAGCTCCAGGGCACGCTCGCGTAATTCCGCCGGGGCGAGTGCGGAGTACATGCCCGGCAGCATGACGTTTTCCAGAGCAGTGGCGTAGGGCACCAGGTAGAAGCTTTGGAATACGAAGCCCAGCACCGTGTTGCGCAAGGCGGAGAGATCGTCGTCCGGCAGGCCGGAAACATCGCGTCCCAGCAGCTTGTAAGTGCCGCTGGTGGGGGTGTCGAGCAAACCCAGAAGATGCAGGAGCGTGCTCTTTCCGGAGCCGGAGGTGCCTTGCAGGGCCACAAACTCGCCGCTTTGAATGGTGAGGTTGATGCCGGAGAGCACCTCCACGCCGCCTTCCAGGTCTGCTGCGTCGGGCGTGGAGAGAGGTAGGGCTGCGGCTGGCCTTGTCTGGGCCATTGCGGTCCCGGGCTGCGGCTGGCGTTTAAACAGGCGTGCGAAGAGACCGGGCTGCTGCTCCGGGGCCAGCACCTGGCGGAAGACCTTGCGGATGCCGGTCAATTCCACCACGGGTTCGCCGGAGTGCGAGGCCGCCATTACGACCCCTTCTTGGCGCCGGAGCCCGCAGGTTTGAGCGCTGGCTTTTCCTCAGCCTTATGGGGCTCGGCGGGCTTTTCCTGCCCGGACAGCACAATCTGCGTGGCCACTTCCTCGCCCTCGGCCAACCCCTCCAGCACCTCGCTCCTTTCCAGGCCCGGCAGACCGAGCTTGGGCTCCACTTGGCGCACGCCGTTTGGCTGGGCCTTGTCCACAATGAACACGGTCTGTTTGCCCGCCACCCATTTGAGGGCCTGGTTGGGCACGGTGAGCACGCCATCGCGAGTGTCCACCACAATGCTGCACTGGGTGGTCATTTCTGGCCGCAGGAACAGGGCTTCCTCAGGGTCCACGGTGACCAGGGCCTTGTAGTACACAATGTTGTCGCGGATCTCCGGGTCGGGGTACACGCGGTCCACCGTTCCCTTGAAGGTTCTGCCCGGCTGGGAGTCCACGCGGAACTCCACGGGCAGGCCCTGCTTCACGCGGCCGATGTCTGTCTCGTCCACGTAGATCCACATTTCAAGCCGCGTAGGGTCGAGCACGGTGACGAGGTTCGCCACCTGCAGGCCCGCCACGATGGTTTCGCCCTCCTGGGCCGTCACCTGGGAAACCACGCCGTCGATGGGGCTGACGATCTTGGTGTAGGAGATGCGCACGTCCAGGGTATCGAGCACGGCCCGGGAGGCTGCGGCGTCGGCCTTGGCCACATTGTGGTTCTGCACGGCCTCGTCGAGGATGCTCTGAGCCTCCAGATTCTGGCGCACAAGGGTTTCGTGCCGGGGCAGGGTAACGGCCGCGAATTTGGCCTTGGCCTCCGAGAGCTTGAGCCGGGCCGCGGCCTCTGCGCGCTGGGCAAGCAGCTCGCGGGCGTCGATCTCCGCCACCACCTGGCCTTTCTTTACTGTATCGCCCACGCGCACAAAGACGCGGGAGATGGCGCCGGTGGCCCGCGCGCCGATCTTTACGCTGGCGCCCACCTGGGCCTTGATGATGCCCGTGGCCTCCAGCACGCGCCGCACTGAGCCCCGCTCCACGCGGGCGGTGGCCAGAACCTTGGTTTCCTTGGCGGCGCGGTTCTTTTTGACGACGTAATACCCCCCGCCCGCAAGGAGCAGGAGGCCAAGAGTCAAGGAGATGATCTTTTTGCGCGTCATGGTCGTGGCGTTCGCTTCCGGGTTGGTGGCTGTTGCGGTGGATCTTCAGGTCATTGCAGTGGCATGCCCGCTGCCCGTAGGAGTTTTAACCCTGGTGCGGCTGCGGGCTCACGGCTTAAAGCCGTGCTTCTCCGCCTTCTTTACGAGGAAAGCACGCTGCTGTCCAAGGCGTCGCTGGCAGTTATTGCACCTGGGTGATGACCTTGAGCCCGTGCTTTTCGATCTTGGCGATGAGCGTGGGCCGCGAGAGGCCAAGCAGCTTGGCCGCGCGGGTGCGGTTGCCCCCGGTGACCTCCAGCGCCTCGGCTATGGTGCTTTTGGCCACTGCGTCCAAAATGTGGTCATACGCGGCGTTGCCCGCCTCATCCATCAGCGCCCGGCGGATGAAGGCGCGCAGCGTGTCGTCCGCCATGGCCGGAGACGCCTCCTGCTGGCTGCGCGTTGCCGCGCCGGGTCCACGGTTCAGGCCGATTGCCTGGCGCATTTCCTCCGGGCCGATGGGGCACCCGCGAGAGAAGATCAGCGCTTTTTTGAGCACGTTGCCCAGCTCGCGGACATTGCCGGGCCAGGGGTGCGCGGTGAGCATGTCCTGCGCCTCGGGCGTGAGCCCCGGGTTTTGCATGTCCATCTCCCGCGACAGGCGCGAAAGAAAATGCTTGGCCAGGCGCGGCACGTCGCCCTCGCGTTCGCGCAGGGGCGGCAGGGTCACGGTGACCACCTTGAGGCGGTAGTACAGGTCCTCGCGCAGGCGGCCCTCGGCCACGGCGGCTTCCATGTCGCGATTGGTGGCGGCAAGGATGCGCACGTCCACGGGGATGGTCTCCCGTCCACCAAGGCGCTCGATCTGCTTCTCCTGCAGCAGGCGCAGGATTTTGGCCTGCACGTTCATGGGCATGTCGCCTATTTCGTCCAAGAAGACGGTGCCGCGCTGGGCCTGTTCGATTTTGCCCACCCGGCGCGACCCCGCACCGGTGAAGGCGCCCTTCTCGTAGCCGAAAAGCTCGCTTTCAAGCAGGGTTTCCGGGATGGCCACGCAGTTGATGATGACGAAGGGCTTGTCCGCGCGGGAGCTGTGCTGCCAGAGGGCGCGCGCCACCAGTTCCTTGCCCGTGCCGGATTCGCCCCGGATGAGCACCAGGGCGTCGGTGGGCGCGGTGCGGCCGATGGCCTTGAAGACATCCTGCATGGCGCGACTTTGCCCCACCAGGGCATCGCTGTTTCCCGCGTCGTCCAGGTCTTCCGCGTTGTCCTCCGGTGCGATGTCCACGCGGGCCCTGTTGAGGCGGCCGGCGTTGAGGCCCTGGGCGATGAGCCGTAGGATGTCTGGAATATCGAAGGGCTTCAGGATGTAGTCGAAGGCGCCGAGCTTTGTGGCTTCGATTGCTGTCTCCGTTCCGCCGTAGGCCGTCATGATGACGACGGGGAGGCCCGGGCAGGCCGCGCGCATCTGCTGCATGGCCTGGATGCCGGTGATGCCGGGCATGCGCACGTCCATGATGACAAGATCAGGGGGCTGCCGTTTGACCTCCTCCACCCCGGCTTCGCCGGAGGGCGCGGCCCGCACCTCGAACCCCTCGCTCTCCAGAATTTTGCCGAAGCTCTGGCGCAGCTGGGCGTCGTCATCCACGATCAGGATCTGAGCCATACGTTCTCCCTAACGGGCAGCACCAGCACAAAGCTGGCCCCCTGGCCCCGGTCGGCGGGGCGGATGTGGATGTAGCCGCCATGCTCTTCCATGATGCGCTTGGCGATGGCGAGGCCCAGGCCAGTGCCTTCCTCCTTGGTGCTGAAGAACGGCTGGAAGACGCGGTCCTGAATGTCTTGCGGGATGCCGGGGCCGGAATCCGTGAGGCGCAGAATGGCCACGCGCCCCAGGGGATCCATGAACCCGCTCTCCTCGGCTATTTCAATGCGCCCGTTTTCGCCCATGGCGTCGCAGGCGTTCAGGATGAGGTTCACGAGCACTTCCTTGAGCTGCTCGGGGTCCGCATCAACCGGCGGCAGGGGCTGCTCGCGCACCAGGCGCACGTCCACGCCGTAGGTTTCCAGCCGGTGCTTCAAAAGAACCAGGGTCATATCCACCACATCCGAGGGGCTCACGTGCTGGAGTTTGGGCTTGGGGGGACGGGAGAACTCCAGAAAATTGCGGACAATGGTGTCCAGATGGCGGATTTCCTCGCTGATGACTTCGAAATCCTCACGCTGTCCCGGCGAAAGGTCCAGGCTGCGCTCCAGCGAGAACAGGCGCATCTTCACGCTGGTGAGGGGGTTGCGCACGCTGTGGGCCACGCCCGCCGCCAGCTGGCCCACCAGGGCCAGCTTTTCAGCCTGCACCAAATGCTCGCGCGATTCCTTGAGCAAAGCCTGGGTCTCGTCCACATCGCGCAGCAGCCCGGCCACAAGCTCGCCCACGGCGCGCACCTCGTCGGAGTCGCCGCTGGGGTCATGGGCGATGGCTGGCTCCTCCGCGCCTGGCGTCTCCTGGCCGTGTCCGGCCCCCAGGGCGGCGCCCAGGGCCAGGCGGCGGATGGGCCCCAGCACTTGGCGCAGCAGCACCCAGCCAAGCAGCAGCCCCAGCACCGCGCCAGCCGGAATGACGAAAAGCGATGCCGTGGTGGCTGTGCGGGCCAGGGAGCGCATGGCCGAAACGCCCAGGTCCGCGTCGCGGGTGTGCAGGTCGAAGAGTTCGCGCGTGGCCTCTTGCGCCGACTGCCTGTGTTGCGCGGCCACGGCCGCCAGTCGCGCCCCTTCGCCGGGGCGGCTTTCCACAAGCTCGTGTAGCGCCTTGTCCTGTTCGCGGAATCCCTGGTCCACGCGGTTGATGGCCTCGCGCCCGGCCTCCAGCGGCTCGGAGGCGCGCACCTGCAGCAGCGACAAGGCGATGCTCGATTCGCGGTCCTTGAAATCCTTGTAGCGCACCGGGTCCTGGCGCGCGGCCAAGGCATCGGCCTCCAGGCCGGAGAGCTGTTCCGAAAGCGAGAGCGCGCTCACCTGCTGGCTCAAGTTCACTTGGCGCAAAATATCCGTGGCGTAGAGGTAGTGCTGGGCCAGCCAGTAGGTGGCCGTGGCCCCGGCGCAGGCGCAGATGGTGAGCCCCGCGAGCAGCGCGAACACGCGTCCGCGCAGCGAGGGCTGCACACTCATGGCCAGTCGTCGGAGCGTCATGCTCATGCCTCTATTCCTCCTGCGCCAGCATAGCCCATGCCGGGCCGCTTGTCAGCCGCGGTCCTGCCGCCTTTCCTCCGTTCGCGGACGCCGGATTGTGACGGCCGCGCCGTGGATCGGCTTCGGTTCAGGATTAAAGCCGGCTTTCCTCCTGCACACAGCGCTGCGCATTCGCGGCACCTGCTGTCAACCGGTAAAACGCGTCTTTTTACCGGCGAAATTGTTGCTATTTTTTTCTCAGCGGCAATGGCCGTGCTACACTTTGCGCCCATGACGAACCAACTGCCGGAATCCATCAGCATACGCTACAAGGCCCCACCCACCATCGCCCGTTTCATGGCTTCGCGCGCGCTTTACCGGGGGCTCATGGGGCCCGTGGGCTCGGGCAAGTCCTCGGCCTGCTCCATAGAGCTCATGGCCAAGGCCTTTGCCCAGGCCACGGATGTGCATGGAGAGCGGCGCACGCGCTTCGCCGTGGTGCGCAACACCTACCGCGAACTCAAGGACACCACTGTGCGCACATGGCTCTCGTGGTTTCCGGAGGAGGACTTCGGCTCCTTCAGCCACACGGACATGGCGCACCGGCTGCGACTGCCCCACCCGGATGGCACGACCGTGGACATGGAGGTGCTGTTCCGGGCTTTGGACCGTCCGCAGGACGCGCGCAAGCTGCTGTCCTTGGAGCTCACCGGCGCCTGGGTCAACGAGGCGCGCGAGTTGCCGCTGACGCTCATCGAGGCTTTGGGCGACCGCGTGGAGCGCTTTCCCTCGGGCCGGGAAGGAGGATGCTCCTGGGCCGGGGTGATTCTCGACACCAATCCGCCGGATACGGACCATTGGTGGCACCGCCTGGCTGAGGAGGCCAAGCCTGAGGGCTGGGACTTCTTCCGGCAGCCGGGCGGTCTCATTGAGCGGAGCGGGACTTTCTTCGCCAATCCGCGGGCCGAGAACCTTGAGCACCTGCCCAAGGACTTCTATCTGCGGCGCAAGGCGGGCAAGAGCGTGCGTCATGTGCGCGTGTATTACTGCGGCCGTTATGGGTTCGTGCAGGACGGCCTGCCCGTGTACCCGGAATTCGATGAGGCGCGGCATGTCGCATCAGCTGTATTGGACCCAGTGGATGGCCTGCCGCTTTTTATTGGCCTGGACTTTGGCCTCACCCCTGCGGCGGCCTTGGCCCAGCGCCTGCCGAACGGGCGCTGGCTCCTTCTTGATGAACTTGTGTCGCAGAGCATGGGCATGGTGCGTTTTGCCGGGCTGTTGAACGAACTGCTGCGCTCGCGCTATGGCGGCCTGACGCCGGAGATCTGGGGCGATCCGGCGGGCATGGCCCGGGCCCAGACTGACGAGCGCACGCCCTATGACATTCTGCGCGCCAGCGGTCTTTGCGCCCGGCCGACGGACACCAACGATCCCCTGCTGCGGCGCGAGGCCGTGGCCGCGGCTCTGGCCAGAGAGATAGAAGGCCAGGCGGGGCTTATTCTCTCGCCGCGTTGCCGCACGCTTATCGCGGGCATGGCCGGGTCCTGGCGCTACAGGCGGCTGGCTGTCTCCGGCGAGGACCGCTACGCCGACGCGCCGGAGAAAAGCCGTTTCTCGCACGTGTGCGAGGCCGCGCAGTATCTCTTCGTCGGCGCGGGCGAGGGGCGGCGGCTCCTTACCCCAACAGGACCGGGCGCTGTGCGTCAGGCCCGGAGCGTGAACGCCGCGCGGTGAGGGGGGCGCCCTCAATAATTGCGTTGCGCCGGGTGATCTAGATCAGCGAAAGGGGCTGGCCCGACGAGAGGGGCGCAACGGCGCGGCCGATGACCACGGAAAGGTCGCCCGCCTGGGCGAGGATGCCTTGCGCCTGGGCCACCTTGCCCTCCGGCACGCCAAGGATGAGCCCGCCCGAGGTCTGGGCGTCGAAGGCGAGGGTGACGAGAAGTTCATCGAGACCAGCCTGAACCAGCGTTCGCGGCAGGTAGTGGTTGCGGTTTTGTATGCTGCCTGCCGGGATGAGGCCGATGGCCGCCATGCTGAGCGCCTCCGGTAGAAAGGGCACTGCGGCCAGCACGACTTCGGCGGTGACGCCGCTGGACGCGGCCATTTCGAGCAGATGCCCGCCCAGGCCGAAGCCGGTCACATCGGTGCTGGCCTTGAGCTCCAGTTCGCGAATGGCCCGCGCGCCCGCCCGGTTCAGCTTGGAGCACCAGAAATGGAGCAGTTCCTCCAGCTGGTCGGCCCCGGGTCTTTCCGCCTTTATGGCCGTGGCCAATACGCCGGTGCCTATGGGCTTGGTGAGCAGAAGCACATCGCCGGGCTTGAGGCCCCGGTTGGTGGCGATTTTTGCCGGGTCCACCGCGCCAGACACGGACAGGCCGTACTTGATCTCCGTGTCCTCCACGCTGTGACCGCCGCAAAGCACGGCTCCGGCCTCGTCGATTTTGGAAAGCCCGCCCTTGAGGATGGCCGTCAAAATCGCCGGGTCCATGGTGCGGGCCGGAAAACAGCACACATTCATGGCTGTGTAAGGTTCGCCGCCCACGGCGTAGACATCGGAGAGCGCGTTGGCCGCGGCGATTTGACCGAAGCGGAAGGGGTCATCCACCACCGGAGTCAGGAAATCCACGGTTTGCACCAAGGCCTGGCCGGGCGGAAAGCGCACCACTACCGCGTCCTCGCCACCGCCGCGCGGTCCCGAGAGTATGCGATCGTCCTGGCCTGTCAAAAGGCCGACGAGAATCCGCTCCAGGTCCCCTGGAGCCACCTTGGCGGCTCAACCAGCGGCGCGGACGCCCTGGGTGAGACGGACCTTTTGCGGTGCCAAGGTGATGGGTGTGAGTTGCTGCATGCTGCTGGCATAGCAGAGCCGCCAAGGCGAGCCAAGAGGAAAGTCCGATGCGAGGCATAAGGTCTTTCTCTGCCCTGCCGATAAGACAACCCGACAAGGCACGCATGATGCATCATCTGGGTATACATCGCACCCCAAACACGGGAGGTAGCATGATCCGCCACTGCTGCGCCGCCTGCGGACGCCCCATCAACCGCACGGACCGCTTTTTTGAGCCTTCGGACGGCACCCTTTGCCAGGCCTGTTTGGCTCAGCTGACCCGCGGCAAATCCTTCCGCTGCGCTAGCGCGACTTTGGCGCCGCCCACACCTTTTGCCCTACTGCCTGAATTGGCGGTGTCCGGGCACCGGTCGCACTTGGGGTAAAAAGAATTTTTCCGGAGGGGATCATTCCCCCCGAGCCCTCTGATTCCAAGCGGAAAGGGCCGGGACGCGCGTGCGCGTCACGGCCCTTTCCGCTTGAGTGGCGATAAAAAACGAGTCGCGCCGCCGTTGGAGGTCTGTTCTTCAACCATGCGGCGAAACAACTGCGGGGCTCGTCCCCTCTTCCGCCACCTCATGCCAGCCGCGCCAACGCAGAAGGCCAGGGCCAAGCGAATGCTTGGCCCTGGCCTTCTGCGTGAGGGGGACCGGGGGGCATCATGCCCCCCGGCCTGCGGAGCATATTCTTTTCTCTATGCGCCCACTATGCGCCCACTATGCATCCATGCCGAGCAGGCGCTTGGCGATTTCCTTCGCCGCCTTGCGGCCCGCGCCCATGGCGCTGATGACTGTTGCGGCTCCGGTGACGATGTCACCGCCGGCAAAGACGTTGTGGATGCTGGTTTCGCCGGTTTCTGGGTTGGCGTCGATGTAGCCGCGCTTGTTGAGCGCAAGGCCCTTGGTGGCCTCAAGCAGGATGGGATTGGGCTTGGTGCCCACGGCGATAACCACGAGCTGACACTGAATTTCCCTGGTATCGCCCTCGATGGGCACGGGACGGCAGCGGCCGGAGGCATCCGCCTCGCCAAGCTTCATGTTCTGCACGGTCATGCTGACAAGGCGCTTGTTCTCGTCGGCGTTCAAGGCCAGCGGCGAGCAGAGCAGCTCCAGCTGGACGCCCTCCTCGATGGCGTGCTCCAGTTCCTCCAGGCGCGCGGGCATTTCGGCCTTGGTGCGGCGGTAGACGATGGAGACTTTCTTCGCGCCCAGGCGCAGGGCGGTGCGCGCGGCGTCCATGGCCACGTTGCCGCCGCCGACGACGCAGACGTGGTCGGCCTTGAAGATGGGCGTGTCGTAGTTCGGGAAGTCATACGCGCGGCCCAGGTTCACGCGGGTCAGGTACTCGTTGGCGGAGAAGACGCCGATGCTGTTTTCGCCGGGCACGTGCATGAACTGGGGCAGGCCCGCGCCCACGCCTATGAACACGGCCTTGTAGCCTTCGTCGAAGAGCTCCTGCACGGTGATGGCCTTGCCGCCCACCCAGTTGGTCTTGAACTCCACGCCCAGGTCGCGCATGGCGTCCACTTCGCGGCGCACAATGTCCTTCGGCAGACGGAACTCGGGGATGCCGTAGACGAGCACGCCGCCGACCTCGTGCAGAGCCTCGAAAACGGTGACCTTGATGCCGAGGCTGGCCAGGTATCCGGCCACGGTGAGGCTTGAGGGGCCCGCACCGATGCAGGCGACCTTAAGGTCGTCGCGGCTCATGCGGCAGGCGGCCTCGCCGGTGATCTGCAGGCAGGCGGCATCGCCCCCGGCCAAGCGCGCGGCAAAAGTATCGGCCACGTAGCGCTCCAGCCGGCCAATGGCCACGGCTCCGCCGGTCTTGTCTGGATTTTTGCCCAGAATGCACATGCCCTCGCACTGGGTTTCCTGGGGGCACACGCGGCCGCACACGGAGGGCAGGGAGTTGTATTCACGCAGCACCTTGTATGCGCCGGGCAAATCGCCCTTCTGCAGCTGGCCGATGAAGCCCTTGATGTCGATTTCCACCGGGCAGCCCTGGCGGCAGCCGGGTTTTTTGCACTGGATGCAGCGGCTGGCCTCGGCCATGGCGTCGGCCTCGGAATAGCCCAGGGCGACCTCCAGATAGTTCTGGATGCGCACGAAGGGCGGCTGAACGGGCATCTCCGTGCGGGGCGTGGACTTCTTGGGGGCTTTCTTCTCGGGTGTGGCGCTCATGCTATTTGCCCTCCCCGCACTGGCACTTGTGTTGGAAAAGTTGCATGGATTCCTGTTCCTGCGGACGGAACTGGGAAAGACGCATGCGCAGCTCGCCGAAGTCCACCGCGTGGCCGTCGAATTCCGGGCCGTCGACGCAGGCGAATTTCGTTTCGCCGCCGACCGTGCAGCGGCAGGCGCCGCACATGCCGATACCGTCCACCATGATGGCGTTGAGGCTTACGGTGGTTTTGACGCCAAAGGGCTTGGTGACTTTGCTC